>ERZ1026856.1577-NODE-1577-length-11225-cov-11.350850_pt1 | contig 11225 bp, 8 predicted proteins | sample MGYA00380158_ERZ1026856 | MGnify/ENA primary metagenome ERZ1026856 (study PRJEB33269, sample SAMEA4719794) | human gut metagenome | biome: human-associated habitat; feature: organic feature; material: feces | place: Cameroon | collected 2013-10 ... | reverse complement strand
CATGATGTAATCGTAGACAATGAGGAAAATAAAAAATCAGAGGCAAGCTCGCTTGCCTCTGATTTTTTATTTGACGAATGTCCGGATATGAGCAAGAAGCACGCAAGTGCGAATTGCGAATATACGGAGGCTGGTGTAAGCCAGCCGTGTCTACGATGTAAGTAAAAAAACGTCACAAGCTCGCTTGCCTCTGATTTTTTATTTGACGAATGTCCGGATATGAGCAAGTAGCACGCGAGTGCGGATTGCGAATATACGGAGGCTGGAGAATCCAGCCGTGTCTACGATGTAGGTAAAATAACGCCACTGTCCGGATATGAGCAAGAAGCACCTACTGTGCGGACCACGAATATACGGAGGCTGGAGAATCCAGCCGTGTCTACGATGTAGGTGGAATAATGCCGAAGTACACGTAAAGTATTATATTAAATGCATAAAGAGTTAATCCTTATGCATTCTACACCGCTCGCGGTAGAGGTGAACTACTCCGACTTATAGAAGTCGGAGCTTCCTGCTTCAACCACTACTGCGCTGGCTACGATGATACGTAACGGCTCGTCTTACACAGTGTCCACAGGCGTATAAGTTTGGGCTATTCCATCCCTACTGTCATATTTAATTTCGGGCTACTTCAGTCAGTAGTCGTAATCCTTCCTTTAGGATATTGATAGCAGCGTTCTGGTCACGGCTTATTGTAAGACCGCAATCACATGTCATTTTACGGATAGCTAAATTCTTCATTTCAGGATGTAGCATACCACAACAATGACATATCTGTGATGACGGGAACCACTTGTCTACCTTGATGAGATACTTATTCCTGTCAGATAACTTGTATTCAAGCATAGATAGGAGCATGCCATATCCGTTATCAAGAGTAGCTTTGCCATTACCAAAACCTTTATTTGACATAGCTTTCATATTTAAGGATTCTACACAAACAACATCATACTGATTGGCTATCTCAGTAGATATCTTATGCAGGTTATCCAAACGCTGATTAGCGATATGCCTATGTATCTTATTCACTTTACGAAGTTGCTTTATATAATTATTGGACTTAACCTCGTGTTTCTTAGAGCCTTGCATACGTGATAGCTTACGCTGAGCCTTAGCAAGCTTGTTGTGGCTCTCACGATAATACTTATGATTAGTACCTGTATTGCCATTACTATCTACGTATAAGCCGTCGGAAGCATAATCTAACCCGATGGCATTAGTTTTATCGGCTACATAAGGATTTACGGTATTCTCAAACTCAAAGAGTACGGAGATATAATATTTGCCGTCAGATTCCTGTGATACGGTAGCCGATTTAATAGTCCAACTATCGTCAGGCACACGATGGATAACAGCTTTTACCTTTCCAATCTTAGGGAGCTTAATACATTTGTTATCTATGATAGCAACTGTGCCTTTTTGATTGTTTGTAGTATAGGACTTACGGCTATGTTTGGCAGACTTGAATTTAGGAAAACCGTTTTTCTTCTTACGGGATTTACTAAATGTATTACGAAAAGCTTCCTGTAAGTCCATCTGTTTATTAGCAAGAGCAAGGCTATCCACTTCTCTGAGATATGGGTAATCCTTTTTGTATTTGGCAGGTGTTACAGTAACAAACTTACCTGTAGACTTGTAGCTCTCAATTTTATCGGAAAGCATGAGGTTATAGACCTTGCGGCAACAACCGAAGGTCTTGGCAAACATAACACTTTGTTCAGTTGTAGGATATGCTCTATACTTAATTGCTCTGTTTGTCATCTTTCTTACCTTGAGATTGTATATACTGCTTGATAATGTCTACGGTAGCACCGCCAGTGGTCAGCAGACAAAAACTCTGTGACCAGAACATCTCTTTCCAAAGAGATTTACGTATCTGAGGAAACTCTTTCTTGATAAGTCTGCTACTTGCAGATTTATACGCATTGATAAACTTACTTATCTCGGTGTTGGGGTGTCCTCGGAACAGGATGTGAACATGGTCAATGTCGTGATTCCATTCCTCTAACGTAATGTTATATGTAGGAGCAATCTTCTCAAATATCTCTTTAAGACGGCTTGAGATTTTGTCATTTATCACCTTATTGCGGTACTTTACACACATGATAAGATGATAATGCAACATGAATACTGAATGATTATTATTATCTAATTTCATACCACTTACAACCTTTATTATGTATAAGACTGAATTGTGATTAGATTATAATATTATCAGATACCAAAGTCAAGAAACGCCGTGTTAATCGCAATTCATCCCACCACCTATAGAGGTGGGGGATTTCTTGCTCACGGCGTGTTAAGAAATTAGCTCTACCGCGTTTTTTAGTTGTAAAGAATGTGGGTGTAATACAAAGTGGCATTCGCTATAGGCACCATGTTAAAACACACACATTCACCGCACACACATTGTAACAAAAAACGCAGTGGGTATGCAATAAAACACGGTGTTATGTGCCAAAAGTTGATTTACTAACATTTATAAGAGTGAGGACACAAAATGAACACAACATCAACAGCATACTTTAGAAAAAGCGACAAATTATTCACCTCAACAGCTAGTGTGTATATTCCAAAGACGTAGTTCGCAGGAAGCAGTATTAAATGGTTTGATGACAGTAAGTTAATCAGAAAAAATAAGTAAAACTGTAAATCAGTTACGATTTTCAGAGAAAGGAGAACAGATTCAATAATTTCAGCCAGCGTGACAATGATTATGGAGAGCTGGAGAGCCTGCTTCTCAATACAACAATATAAATATGGCAAACAGCCTGGGTCGGATGACGCAGGCCTCGTAAACGTTCACATAAACATGCACATTTGCATTTCAAAACGCATAAAATCCAAAAAATACTTCAAAAATGAATAAAAACATTTCCGGAAAGACCGGATGACATGCATGTCACGGCAGCCCTGCACATATTAGTCCAAAAATATGGATATATTTTTAAAGCAGTCCCCAAAAAGCGATATATATGTCATATGCCGGAAAACCAGTCCATAAATGCAGATATATATGGCATATACCAGTCCAAAAGAACACCGGCATCAGATAAGCTCAAATGCAGTGTTTAAGGCATAAAGGGCATATATATAAACGCTTTTATATACATTCTTATATCTTACCTTTTCTTTTACTGGAATTAATTCTTATCTTTTCCCATATATGGGACTTGCGGGAGCTGCGCTCCGGATTAAATGATGCATTTTATCATATAACCGGCTGAAACTCTTACAAGTCCCATTAATGAAAAAAGAAGAATTAAAAGGGAAAAGACAAGCCTTATTAGACAAGGCAGCCAGTACCTGTATTACAGTCTTTCAATCTCTGATCCTGGTGCTATGAAAAAATGTAAATGATGATATGTACGTGTTTATGCTTGTATGTTAACAGAATGTTCATATGCGGCCAGACAATACGAGATATGTATTTTTTTACCAAAAAGCGAAGCAAAAAGTTTGCTGTTAATCTGATAAGCAGTTTAAGTATTATTGTTTTATTCATTTTGAATACACCTTCCTTCCTGTTCATATAGAGTATGATTTTTATTTCTCTATTTTTTTGCTTTGATGAAATATTTCTATAGAATTACATAAATAAATATGGATTCTGCAAAATAACGATAAAATTGTAAGAGTTTTTTGATTAGCAAATGTGCATTAAAAGTTACAAAATCATCATAAAAGGTCTCATTTATGGAAATTCAGAGATATTCCGGCCGACAAAAGACCGGTAGTAAGTGGAGGTAGATAGCATATTTATTAAGTGGTATTATATAATTGTGAAAAAAGATAAATATTGCACAAATACAACTTTGTGATCACGGTTAAAGAGCAGCATTTTGTTGTGCAACTCACAAAAACAATCCAATGGGATGTTTATACTTGATAAAAACACCCCATTGGATTACTTTATAAGTGAAGGGAGGATATATATGGGAAATGAAAAGACTGACTGGATGATATATTCAGACCGGGAAATGAGTGTTATGTCTGCACAGGAAGAAAAAGTATCCTTCAAGGAACTGATAAAATCCCTGGGAATGACACAGAAAGAATTTTCGGAAACATTTGGTATTCCAATGGGAACCTTAAGGCACTGGATATCCGGTGAACGTGAGTGTCCTGTATACACTAAAAGAATGCTTGCATATATGGTAGAATTAAAAAGACTGGAGGCAAAAAGGAATGAAGAATAAGATTTTGCGTACTATTCAGAAGGTATTCTGTGCGGTTGTGATGGTTGTTGTGATCATTATTTCGGCAGCTTCGTGTGGATCAGCCGAAAACAAGAGCAGCAATACACAGGAAGCAACAGTATCCGATACGCAAAACAGCACGGAAAGAGTATCTGAAGCTGCAGGGGATACGCAGTCTGAAGAAATGACTGCAACGGTAAATGATGGTGAAAACGTACCGGGTTCCGGTACATCAAAATCAGATACGTCAGATACTACTGCATCTTCGTCTGCTGACAGTAAAAACGCTGACAGTACTGTAAAGAAGAACAGTTCAGACAGTAAGAACAGTACAAAGAATAGTACCTCCACAGCCGTGAACCACAACAGCACACAAAGTACAGGTGCTTCAACTGCAAAAACAGACAGCGGTAAAAAGAGCGCGCAGTCTTCAGGTGCATCAAATCAGACCAAGCCGGCATCAGCCGCAGGCAGCAAAGGTACAGACAGCTCATCAGGCACAGCGAATAAGCCAGCTGCTCATACCCATACATGGGTAAGGTATGTGGCCAATACAATAAACCACCCGGAGCAGGGACACTATGAGACAAAGGTGGTAAAGGCTGCATATGATGAGCCGAAGTATGAGGAACATAACGTATGTAACAAATGCGGATATGATATGGGAACTGATGATTGGGCGGCTATTGAACACTATTCTGTATGCGATGGAAGTTACAGCTGTATCCCGGTACAGGTCGGAACCATACACCATGACGCAGTAACAGAGCAGGTCTATGTGGTAGATCAGGCAGCATATACGGAGAATGTCTATGGCGAAAGATGCAGCGGATGCGGTGCCACAAAATAGGGTGGTAGTAAGTGGTGGTAGATATCTTTTTGATGATAGTGTAATATATAATTGATGATAAAGGAATTGTACAGAGGTCTCGTGCAGTTCCTTTTTTGTTACAAATTGTAAGCCAAAAATATAACACAGCTTAACAGGAGGGCAGGATGAAAAAACTTATATCACGTCCAAACATCATGCGGCGGGCGCCTCCATAAGCATTAGAGTACAGGGATTGACCATAACGGTCGGTCCTTTTTTAATGCACAAAATAAAGGAGAAAATAAGCATGAAAAAACTTAAAAGAGTGTTGGCGCTGGCCATGGCAGTTATTTTATCCAGTGTGTCGTAAAACCCCTTGCTTTAGCTATGGGGATATAAGACACTTCCATCGAATTTACGCAAGTAATTGAAGATGGAACAAAATATCCTTGTATTAGATTTAAAAATAGCATATAATACATATATGAATATTACATATAAATCCAATAACAATGTAGTCTATTCTTGTAAATACCATGTTGTTTGGTGTCCTAAGTATAGACGCAAAATCTTAACAAATGGAATAGATACCAGATTAAAGGAACTTCTCCTTGAATATGCTGCAAATATTTCTGTAGACATCATGGAAATGGAAATCATGCCGGATCATGTACACATACTCATGGAAGTAGACCCTCAGTTTGGTATTCACAAAGCAGTTAAATCATTAAAAGGATATACTTCCAAAGTTTTGAGAAGTGAATATCCGTCATTGAAAACAAGAATGCCATCACTGTGGACAAACAGCTATTTTGTATCAACTGTTGGTGGTGCTCCGCTTGATGTAATCAAGCAATATATCGAAAATCAGAAAACATCGCAAAGACAAAAGGATAAATTAGGATAATGCAAAAAGGTGTTAAATTTAGAATCTATCCGAATAAGGAACAGCAAACTATCATCAATCAGACTTTAGGGTGTTGCAGACTAATCTACAACAAAGGTCTTGCCATGCGCAATGAAGCGTATCAGAATGGCAATAAAATTGGCTATTCACAGACTTCTGCAATGCTGACAGACTTAAAGAAAAGTGATGATTTTGCATTTCTTAAAGCGGTAGATTCTATTGCTTTACAACAGTCCTTACGTGACCTTGACAGAGGTTTTGTAAACTTCTTTCAGAAACGTGCATTCCATCCGACATTTAAAAGTAAACATAATCACCACCAGTCCTACAGAACAATCAATCAGGGCGATAACATCCGCATTGTGGGAAAATATATAAAACTTCCCAAGTTAGGATTTGTGAAAATCCGTCAAACTATGGGAGTGGAGAAAATCAATAACGTAACCATTGAGCATACACCGACGAATAAATATTTTGCTGTTCTGAATGTAAAATTTGAACCACAGCCAATGAGTAATAAAGGTGATAAGATTGGCATTGATGTGGGTATTAAAGAGTTCTATTCCGACAGTAACGGAAATGTAGTATGCAACCCTAAATACCTTGAAAAATCAATGCGTAAGCTCATACGTGAACAACGGAAATTGTCACGCAAAGAAAAAGGTTCAACCAATCGCAATAAACAGCGTGTTAAGGTTGCCTTAGTACATGAAAAGATTACTAATCAGAGAAACGATTTTTTACAAAAACAATCCACTATGCTGATTCGTGAAAACCAAACTATCTGCATAGAGGATTTAAAAGTAAAAAATATGATGCGTAATCACAAATTAGCACAGCATATAGGTTCTGCATCGTGGTCTAAGTTTTTTGATATGTTGTCCTATAAATCTGTTTGGTATGGGAATGATATTGTAAAAGTGCCTACAATGTACCCAAGCAGCCAAGCATGCTCCTGTTGTGGATTTAAAAATCCACTTGTAAAGAATCTTGCAATCCGTAAATGGGAGTGTCCAGAGTGCCATACAAAGCATGATAGGGATACCAACGCAAGTATCAACATACTGAATAAAGGACTGCAAATGCAGTCAGCATAGTAAACATAAAACAATAGAACATATGAACTGCACCGTAGGGCATACGGGAACAGTATAATCTAGCTTGTGGACACTGTGTAAGACATTGAGATACCGAATGGTATCAGCCAATGCAGTAGTGGTTGAAGCAAGAATCCCCCTGCTTTAGCTGTGGGGAGTGTCAACTGTGCCAACAATCATCACAACCGGTATGGGAACAGTGCCGGTCAAGGCGGCCGGTGATACGGTCGAACTGACGGTATCAGATGATTCTGCCAAGTATGCCGGATACGAAACACACAAGATGTATGCAGGTGGCAATTATGCTTATTGCGTACAGCCGTCTAAAAAGACTCCGCAGTCCGGAACATATGAAAAGCACTATGATGTAGAGAATTATGTAAGCAATGCCGGAGACGAAACGCAGGCACTACAGAGTCGCAATCTTGCGTACTACTGCTGGGGTGCACCGGGCTTTGATGCCAAATATTTCCCGGCCACATGGTATGACGGCAGCGCAATGGATGACGACAAGTACATTGCATTAAGTCACATAATGTTGTCTTTTTTGGTGTCATACGATGAAGTAGGTTCTATGCATGGATGTAACAGCTCGTTCAAGAACTGGGTATACCAGAACGTACTTGGATATAATGCTAATGGTGATCTGGTAAATGGGCAGGCTACATTACCAATCCTCTGCTGGGCGACAGCACCTGCATCATTTAAGGTATATATACTTTCCACAGGAAGTGCGACACAGAACATTCTTGGTTATGAGTACACACCGACAGGTACAGTTTCATTAAGCAAGACGTCAGCTAACACAGGAATCACATCAGGAAACTCATGTTATTCACTCGCAGGAGCTGTATACGGAATTTATTCTGATGCAGGCTGTTCAGCTCAGGTTACTACATTGACAACGGATGCAGGCGGCAATGCAGCTGCTGTTTCACTGAATGCCGGAACATACTACTACAAGGAGCTTACAGCTCCAGCAGGATATGCACTTGATAGTTCGGTACAGTCATTTACTGTAACAGACGGACAGAATACAGCGCTAAGCGTATCAGATACACCTGTAAACGATCCTGTGGCTATTACATTAACAAAGATAGACAGTGCTACTGGAGAGGCTGCACAGGGTGGAGCAAGCCTTGAGGGAGCAGAGTTCACGGTTAAGTTCTATGCAGGATTCTATGATGCAGGAAATCTCCCGGCAAATGCTACACGTACATGGGTTATTAAAACAGTAAAGGCATCAAATGGAAAATTTGTTGCAATGTTAAATAAAACATGTAAAGTTTCTGGCGATGATTTTTACACAAATGCTGCAGGAACAGCAATATTACCACTCGGAACACTCTCAATCGAAGAGACAAAGGCACCGGAAGGATACAAGCTTGATGGTGCAACATTGCAGGCTTCAGGAAGCGGTACAAAGGTTACAGGAAAGTATGTGACACAGATCACGCAGAATGGAACAATTGCACGTCTTAACGGTGGCAATGAGTTTTCTGTTGCCGATAAGATCAAGCGTGGTGATTTCAAGCTTACTAAGATTGATACAGACAACCAGAACAGAATGGGTGACATTCCATTCAGGGTAACAAACAAAGCTACAGGCGAGAGCCACATAATTAAGACTGATGAGAATGGTTACTACAGCTCAGAGAGTGGCTGGAACGCACACTCAAAGAACACAAACGGCGGCGGTGCGTATGACGGACTGTGGTTCTCTACAGGAGACGGAAAAGCTGCTGTTGATGATTCTCTTGGAGCAATGCCTTATGGGGATTACACACTTGAGGAACTTTCTTGTGACAACAACAGGGGAAAAATCCTCTATAAGGGCGAGTTCTCTATCAGAAGAGACAAGGTTACAGTTGATATAGGTACAATCGAGAACCATTCAGAGCCAACACCTGTAATCACAACACAGGCATCTGATGCAAAGACACAGTACCAGATTATCAAGCCGTCTGCTGATACTGATATCGTTGATAAGGTAACAATCACAGATACAATGGCAGGCAGAGAGTATACAATTACAGGTATACTCATGGACAAGGACACAGGCGAAGCAGTCATGGTTAACGGTAATCCGGTGACAGCTTCACAGACATTTACATCTGATGGAACAAAGAAGGTGCTCGATATGCACTTTACCTTTGATTCATCTGCACTTGGCGGAAAGACAGTAGTTGTATGTGAGAAGCTCACATATGGCGATTATGTGGCAGCCACAGAGGAGGATATGGAGAATAAAGACCAGACTATTTATTTCCCTGAAATCCATACCACAGCCACAGACAGTGAGACAGCTGATCACCTTACACTTGCAGACAGCAGGGCGGTTATTACCGATACAGTCACATACACCAACCTCCTAAAGGGAGAGACATACACGTTAAGCGGTGTGCTCATGGACAAAGAAACAGGAAAAGAGCTGCTTGTTGACGGAGAGCCTGTCACACAGGAGATGGCTTTCACGGCAGGACGTGCATCAGGCACAAAGAAGCTCAAGTTTGAGTTCGACACAACAGGACTTGCAGGAAAGAGCTTTGTAGTATATGAGACACTTACACTTGAGGATGTGGAGGTTGCAGAGCATAAGGACATTAATGATGAGGGCCAGACAATCCACATTCCGACAGCACAGACCACTGCAACAGATGACAGCTCTAAAATCAACGTGAGCGAGGCAAAGAAGGAAGTATCTGTCACAGATACAGTAGCGTACCGGAATCTGGTACCGGGCAAGGAATACACAGTCAGGGGAAAAGCCTTAGACAAGGAAACCGGAGAGCCTCTTACAGACGCAGACGGAAACGAGCTTGTATCGACAGCTAAGTTTACTGCAGCATCAGCAGACGGCAGTGTGGATGTGAAGTTTACATTTGACGGAACAGCCATGGCCGGACGTTCAGTGGTATTCTTCGAGAATGTCTACTACACTGACAAGCTTATGCCATTGCATCACACAATGACATCAACGATGCAGCTCAGACCATTACAATGATTGCTCCGCAAAAGCCAAAAACCGGTGATTACATGTCAGTGGTTATGTATGTACTTGCAGGAATAGCAGGAGTAATGGCAATTATCTGTTCATTCTTCAGGAAGAAAGCAGTATCAAAGAAGAAACACTAGGGGGTTACCCAATTACCTACAAACAATGATTAACGCAGGGCTGTGAGGCTCTGCGTTTTTTAAAAGGAGAAAATTATTATGCACAGAAAGAAAAAAATACCAGTTGGGTTCATTGTTACATTTGTAGCAGCATTTATGATATGTCATTTATAAAAGACATGTCTGAAAGTGATTTCTGTGAGCTTTCCTCACGCATGACGGATGCAGCACAGCAGGCACTGCGTGAAGTTGGAATTGCAGTTTTAACCTATGACAGGGTGCATGGTATTGACAGGGACCCCAGTATGGACTATAATGCTTTAAAGCGTAAAAGTGCAGAGAGGGAGGATAAAACATATGGAACTCGAATATATCAAAGCAGGGGACTACGAGATACCGAACCTTATACCGAACAAGGAACCACAGGAGCCGCTGACGAAATTCGGACTTATGCACAGGACATGGCTCAAAAAGAATTACAGGGCGAAGTTCGATACGGTGCTGATGTTCGGGGAACTTCAGGAACACTGCCTAAAGGTACAGAAGAGAGCACAGGACGAGATGGACAGAATCGTGCCGCAGATGAAAAAACAGGAAGGAGTGACAGAACAGCTGAAGATGCAGGACCAGCTGAAATGGATACGAATGATGAACAGCATCCAGAACAGGGCAGAGGAAATAGTGAGGGATACAGTGATCTACACTTTATAGAAAATGAAATTGTACCGGAATCCGGTACCGATGAGGATGAGTATGTACCGGAATCCGGCACCGGACTATATTTCATGCCAGAGCTGCCGACAGAGGATGAACAGCGCATAAAGGTAGAAAAATACGGCTATCTGAATCCGCGGAAAGCTGATTATATACCTCATGACTATATAAGACAGGTCATGCTCCGTGGAACCGGCTTTGAAGGAGTCGTGGGACAAAACAAATATGGCGTATATGAAAGTGCATATTTGTGGTAAAATACGCACTAAAAAATTTTAAAAAAAATTTTGCAATTAATGCTTGACATTTCAAATATTATCAGGGCGCTAAAAACTTCTTTTCAAACAATTACACCTATGGTATAATGGGCGGTGTTGGAAAAA
>ERZ1026856.1576-NODE-1576-length-11229-cov-16.366297_pt1 | contig 11229 bp, 10 predicted proteins | sample MGYA00380158_ERZ1026856 | MGnify/ENA primary metagenome ERZ1026856 (study PRJEB33269, sample SAMEA4719794) | human gut metagenome | biome: human-associated habitat; feature: organic feature; material: feces | place: Cameroon | collected 2013-10 ... | reverse complement strand
TAACAAAGGCTTATAGCCGCTGAGCAAACCACCCGTTTGACGGGTGGTACTGATTGGAACACCGGCTTATGGATACCGGAAGGATGAGGATGGAAACCTTATCATAGAAGAATCCGAGGCAGAGGTGGTACGGTGGATTTTCGAAGCTTACTTAAACGGAATGGGAACCTACATGATAACAAAGGAACTGAACCAGAGAGGTATACCGACCATACGGGAAAGTGAGAAATGGCAGGACAGCGTGATAAAGGAAATCTTAAAGAACCCGGTGTATGAAGGAAATCGCCTGCAGCAGAGGACGTACACGGAAACACAGTTCCCTTTTGTCAGAAGGAAGAACACAGGGCAGAGGAACCAATATCTTATAACGGATGCCCATCCAGCGATAATAACCCATGAGGAGGCAGAGGCAGTAAGGAATGTCATGGAGTACCGTACAAACACACTGCATATGAATGAAACAGACTACCAGAAGAGGTATCTGTTCTCAGGCATAATGCGATGTGAAGAATGCGGAAGCTATTTCCGCAGACAGAAAATATATATAGGGAAGCTTTATGAGAAAATCATCTGGACATGCCGCAGACATGTGGAGAATAAAGAGTCCTGCACCATGAAAGCCGTTAGGGAGGATATGATACAGCAGGCATTTATGGATATGTGGAACAAGCTGTTCACAAATCAGGGAACCCTGTTGGAACCCTTGCTAAGGGAACTGAGAGAGCTTGCGGCAGACAGGCCGGATACAGAAGAAATCGAACAACTGGATAGAGAAATACACAACTTAAGTGAGCAGAGCCGAATCCTGAATCAAGTCATGAAGAAAGGATATATGGACTCTGCTCTTTTTATGGAGAGCAACAGCCAGATTATCCAGAAACTGACAGAATGCAGAAGAAAGAAAATCCTATTATCTAGAAAGCAGAAGAGGACAAAAGAAATCGTCTGGACGGAACAACTTATTGGATTGCTTGCGGAACAGACGGAGCCGCTTAGTAAATTTGACGAAAACCTCTTCAAGCTGACTGTAAAAGAGATAAGCGTATCAAAAGAGCATGACATCACCTTCTGCCTCCATAACGGGTTGAAACTGACAGAGAAAGGGGCGGATGAAAATGCAGTGGCACATGCCGATTGGCTATAAGGTCATAGATGGAAAAATCACAGTATGCGAGGAAAACAGAGAGATTGTAGAAGAAATATTTAGGGATTATGCCAGTGGAGTCTCCGCTACAAGGATTGCAGAAGGATTAAAGGCAAGAGACATTAAAAATGCACAGGATAGGGTAACCTGGACCCATGTGTCTATTGGCAAGATATTGGAAAATCACAATTACCTCGGTACAGAATACTATCCGCAAATCATCGAAACAGAACTGTTTGACAGGGTACAGAAACGCAGGGAACAGATACGGACAGAAGGTGGCAAAGGCAGCCACAGACCGGACAGGGATGTGAGAATCCTGTTTGGAGGTGTTATCACCTGTGCAGAGTGCGGAGCAGTATACAGCCATATCCAGCCACGCAATAAAAAAAGAGCCTCTGGTATTCCACAATGGAAATACAAGAATTATGTGTACCAGAACCGCCTGACCTGTGCCGGGGGATTTATTTCAGATGAGCAGGTAAAGGATGTTTGTGTAAACGCTATCAACAAAATTATACGGGATAGAAAGCTGATGAATCCGCCAAAAGAGAAAGAAGAACAGGTCAGTACAGAATACTGAAAGCTGGACCGCAGGATAACAGAGGTAAAGGAGGCACAGCTCCAGAGAACATCATATGCTGATCTCATGGAACTTTTGTATGACAGAGCAGCGGAACGCTACAGGACATTAGAGATAAGGGATACCGATTATAAGACCGAAGTAATGCAGGAAATCCTTGCAGACAGGGAAGAACTGGTGGAGTTCGATGAAGAATTATATCGGAAGCTGATTACTCAGATTGTGGTTTATAAAGATCAGACGGCAGAAGTGATATTTATAAACGGAAGCCGGATTAAAACAGGATACGCCGACAAATAGGTATCCGGAAAGGAGAGACATATGGCAGAGACAGCAGTAAAAAAGAAGATTTCCATGATACCTGCCAAAGCACAGTATGATCGGGATGTCAAACTGACGGAGAAGAAACTGAGAGTAGCGGCATACTGCCGAGTCAGTACTGAACTGGAACAGCAGGAGAGCAGTTACGAGGCACAGGTAGAGTATTACACGGAAAAGATAGAGGAAAATCCTAACTGGAAGAACGCAGGTATTTATGCTGATGATGGAAAGAGTGCAACGAACACCAAAAAGCGAGATGACTTCAATGCCATGATTAAGGATGCACTGGACGGGAAAATCGACATGATTCTTACCAAGTCCGTCAGCCGTTTCGCAAGAAACACGGTAGACGCCCTGATGACGATTCGTAAATTGAAAGAAAAAAACGTGGCAGTGGTTTTTGAGAAAGAGGGGGTTAATACTTTAGACGGCACAGGAGAAATCCTGATTACCATCCTAAGCAGCCTGGCGCAGGAGGAAAGCCGAAACATCAGTGAGAACACCAGATGGGGAGTGGTAAGAAGATTTGAAAAAGGGAAGGTCATCGTAAACCATAATAAATTTATGGGATACACCAAGAATGAGAACGGAGAGCTGGTCATAGTACCAGAGGAGGCGGAGATCGTAAAGCTGGTTTTCCGGCTTTATCTGGAAGGCTACAGCACAGCCAAAATCGGCAGTTATCTGGAGGAGCATCAGATAAAGACCGCAACCGGACAGGAGAAGTGGTATGACTCGGTTATCATGAAAATGTTAAAAAACGAGAAATACATGGGAGATGCCCTGCTGCAGAAAACCTACACGGTGGACTTCATGACCAAGAAAAAGGTCATGAACAATGGTATTGTCCCACAGTATTATGTGGAAAATGACCATGAGGCAATCATACCGAAGGAATTATTTTACCGGGTGCAGGAAGAAATCATGCGGCGATCTTCCATGTGCAAAGCGGCAGTGACCAGAAAGAAGAATCAGAAAAGTAAGTATTCCTCCGGTTACGCACTGACCGGAATCCTGCTGTGCGGAAAATGCGGACAGGAATACCGCAGAGTCACATGGGCGAGAAACGGAAGAAAGAAGATTGTCTGGAGATGCTCAAACCGGCTGACCAATGGAGTGAAGAAATGTGGTGACTCTGAGACACTGGAAGAGGAAGCATTAAATAGGGCGGTCATGGAGGCCATTCACCGGATTACCAGAAATGACGGAGATTTTGTAGGAGCCTTCCGGCAGAATGTCATACGGGTGATTGGCAACTACGGAAAGGAACAGGAGCCGGATGAATATGAGGATAAGATAAAGGCAAAGCAGCAAGAAATGGTGGCTCTGATAGCTGAGAACGCAAAGACAGGCTCCTACACGCAGGAATTTGATGAACGCTATCGGAGCATTGCAGAGGAAATCGAAATCTTAAAGAAGGAGCAGACAGAGGCCAGAAAGAAGAAAAGACTGGCAGAAAGTTACGAGCAGAGGGTAAAAGACATGGATGCATTCATAAAGGGAAGCACCTGCCAGATACCGGAATTTGACAATGACCTTGTCAGAAGATTAATTTCAAGCATCAAAGTAGTCTCTGCCGAGAAACTGATTATCCAGTTCCAGTCGGGAATCGTCATGGAACAGGAAATCCGATATGACTAAGAAAAGGGCAGGGATGACAACTGAATAGGGTAAGCGTTATTCCTGCCGGTTTGCGGTAAGAATAAATTTGTAACAAACGAAAATATTGTACGGATTAGTTAATGGAAGTATAATTATTACTAGGAGGTTCTTGTGATGTCGAAAGAAATTATTGAAAAGAAAAGATGGATAATAATGGTGCCCATAGTTATGGTAATACTGTTATTAATATCACTGGAAGTCTACGTTGATATAAAATCTCAAAAAATTGATGAAGAATATGGTGTGCACTATATGCCATATATGGACGATATTGATTCAATAGGTTCTGATATTTGTTTTGATGTGACTGCTATAGGGGCAGAATATGGTGAAATTGATTTTACATATGGTAATATGATTTATAGCTTTTTGGGGGAAATTAATAAATATGTTGATATTCTGCAAAAGATGCAAACGATTGCTGGTGAAATGGAATATAATGAGAATCTAGAAAAGACAGATGAAGTTATTGTACCAACAGAGGCTAATGGTATATCGACTAATTTAACTGAATGGAAACAAATGTTACAAATGAATGGTATCCAGTGGAATTTCATTGAAAATGCCGGAATGTATATGTGGAGGAGTAGATACCGCTATTATTTTGCTAAAGAAGAAAGTAGAGATATATTCTTTTTGTTGAGATGTGACCAATTTATTATAGAAACTAGAATATATCAGAAAAGCAGCAAAGTAATGGGATATGAGATGAGGTGGTTTCAGATTGTAAAGGAGAACAAATATGGAACTAGACATAGCTGAATTTAGAAAAATGGAAGCAGAATTGCATGGGTTTGAACTGCCAGACTTTAGTATGAAGTTCTATTATGATGAAACGAGAAATGCTCGAAAATTTCGTGTAAGCAGTAATGGTGTAAATAGTAGTGATGCTGTAGAATACGATTACATTTTGGGCGGGATTGCATTTGCTTGTAAAGAAGAGGAGCTTAACATTGATGATTTGTTTAAACGGATAAAGTTGCAACCGACCGCAAAAGAGTTAAAGTATAATTTGCTGGTAAACGGACATAAAGATTTCTGGAGAGGACTGAACAGGAATTCTTTATCAGAATTTATCGATTGGTTAGAAAGAAATCCAATTTATATCCACTATGTAACGTTAAACAATTTGTATTATGCAATTGTAGATATTGTCGATAGTTTATGGGAAACACAATCGCAGTTTTGCTTTTCTCAAGAATGGGTATGTTTGTTAAAAGCTGCATTATATGAAGTGGTATGCAAAAATAAGGAAGAGTTCTATGCCATTTTAGGGCATTATGAATATCCAGATGTGTCGGATCAAAATATTAGAGATTTTTGTATGGAGATTGTTTGCTTTATTGAGAATTACGGAGATGAAAATGATTTTTATCTCGAATGTTTTAGACAAATGTTAAAGACAAATGCAAAACAGGGAAGGTTGCTATATGCACAAGGAGAAGAAAAAGGTGAGCTAATAAGTGAATATTATCAGATGAGAATATCAAGGTGTTACATGTTTAAAAATTCATTTCATCATTTTGACATAGAAGAAGAGGACATGAAGATGATGAGGGATGTGCGTTTATTGTATGATGGTAAAGAATTTTGCAATTATGATTTCGTAGAATCTACAGGCAATAAATTAATACAAGTTGCAGATGCAGTCGTTGGTCTTTTGAGCAATTTGTTTCATTTTATAGATATAACTACGGAAGAAGAGTTTTTGGATCTGTTACAAAACGCAACGCCAAAGCAAAAGAAAAATCTTAAATCGATTGCGCAATTAATTGAACGTTCAGAAGAAAAGCATATTACTATGTTACAGAATTTGAATGATATATCAATAACGAGAAGAAGAGGAAGATTTTTGACGTTGATGCAAATTATTGTGTAGTGATGAAATGTGAAAAAGATGGTTTTGGCTTCAAAATAGTACGGGGTGTATTATGGATGAATTTGTAGTGTTGGGAATTTTAAGTGAGAAAATTAATCAGTATGTGGAAGAGGGGTTAGATAAGTATTTTCGTTCGCACAACATGAACCATTATCTTTTTTATCCTTTGATTGCTATTGAGATTGGAGTATTACAAAAAGCACCGGAAGATATTGATAATTTGTTCAGGCGTTGTATAGCAGGCTTTTTATATTCAAAAGCAGTAAAGAAAGGGATAAAGATAACAAAAGGTAAAATCAATATCCCAGGATTGAAAAAATATGTAAAAGCCATGGATTGTGAACTTTGTTCTATATTTCAGGATTATAGATTTGCTAGAGAGGTAAATGATATTAATCCATTTTCCAAAGCACAGCTTAATTGTATAGAAGATAAAACATATAAGCTGACTACATCATGGGTTGTGAATGAGCTGGAAGAAGCAGAGGTTTATTTTTATGGGGCTGATGATCCAGATGCAAGCAAAGCAGAGCAGATGCAAACAATGGAGATAATAAAAGCTTTTTGGAGTAAAGTGGTTCTTGACCAAGTAAAAATTGAGGAACTAGAGGAGAATACGGATTTAGAACTATATAGGCTTAGCAGAGAAATTGTAGAAAAGGATTTAAATAAATGGTTAGCAAATGTGCGAAGTAGGGTATTTAATCATCCTAAACAGCTATCAGGCGTATTAGGATATTTGTACTATCGGGCAATGTTGAAATCAGTTGCTATTAATATATACAAGGATTTTGCAGAAGATATATATGAAATTGGTAAAGAAATATTGCTTGTGCTTAACAAAAATAAGTGTATTGATGAGATTTGTAAGGTCAGCGGATTAAGAAGAGATAAAGTGCAGACAATAATTGATTACTTGATAAATGGGGGGAATTCCAATGTCTTAGAGTTCCCTTTGTTTGAAGTGGAAGAAGATATTGTAACTGTACCATCTTTGATAAGAGTAAATGATTGGCAATTCAATATTATTAATGGGCATTATTCTAAAGGTATAGAAATTTCAAATAGAGAGAATACAATATCAAAGGTAACAGAAGAACGCATAGATAAGCTTCTAAAAGGTGCGCAGAATGTTGCCGTAGGCAAAACAAGAAAATATGTATTTGTTAATGAAACAGGAGATAAAATTGAAAGCGATGTTGACTGTGCTATCTATGATATGTCCCGGAATATAGTGTTGATAATAGAGGCAAAATGGAGAACCAATCATTATTTTGATGAAATAGATAAAGCATATGGAAGAATATTCAGGACATTAATTAATGCCTATTCTGATCAAATTTCAAAGCATAGGGAATTTGTTTCTAGACCAGGTAGTTTGGATTTTATTTTTAAAGAAGATACAAGATATGTGAGTCCAAAAGAAACGCCTGCAGTCTATTATATTGCAGTAGACATGCAAAATCAAATGCATATAGAAGATAAACACATGATTTCAGAGTACATGTTAGTTTATTATTTGAAGAAGTATATCAATGATGGAGAGTTGGATTTAAAAGGATTATGGGATGAAATTAGCGAATTTAAGACAGAAGTAAAGTATATCTCATCATCAGAAGAATACAAAGAATTTGAAATTGGAGAATATAAAATATTGGTAGAGGATGGAGAAGTTCATTTGGACTACTTGTAATATGCACATTTATTAAATAGTGGTAAAACTATACGTGGTTTGATATAATCTGTACAGATAGAAGCGGTATAAAATGAAGAGGAGAAGTGTTTTTGATGAGCTTAGAAGAAATTATTGCAGGAGAATCTAAAACAATAGAATTTAAAGAAGAGTTGCCGGCAGATAGCAAAAAGTACATGAAAACAGTAGTCGCTTTTTCTAATACTGCTGGTGGAAAAATTATTATTGGAATTTCTGACAAAACGAAGGAAATTGTTGGGGTTCCAAAAGAGAAAGTATTCCAGATTATGGATGGAATTATGAATGCAATAACTGATATGTGTACGCCGCAGATTATCCCCAACATAACATTGCAGAGTATAGAAGATAAAACATTAATTGTTATTGAGGTTTATCCCGGAAAACAAAGACCTTATTATATTATGTCAGAAGGTAAGGAAAACGGAACCTATATAAGGACAAACGGAAGTTCAAGGCATGCAGATAGTACGCAATTGAAGGAATTAGAATTTGAAGGAGCGAATAAGTATTTTGATCAAACCTATGCAGTAGGTCATGAAGTCACAGAAGAACAAATCACAGGATTGTGTGAGGACATGAAGCAATGTGCTCTTGTAGCCTGTGAGACAGAGAACGAAAGAAAATCTGTAAAAGAGGTAACACAGGGAAATTTATTGTCATGGGGGATATTAATAAAGCAGGAAAATAAGATTCTGCCGACAAATGCATTTGTGTTGTTGACAGAAAATGATTTTCCCCAGGCAAAAATTCAATGTGCGGTATTTAAGGGAACAACGAGAAGTGTTTTTATTGATAAGAAAGAATATACAGGCTCTATTTTTAGACAGATAGATGAAGCGTATCAATTTGTGCTTCGAAATATTAAGTTAGGTGCTAAGATTAAAGGATTGGTCCGGGTGGACTCTTATGAAATTCCAGTGGACAGCATTCGAGAATTGATAATTAATGCAGTAACACATCGCAGTTATCTTGATGAGGGATGTGTACAGATTGCAATTTTCGATGATCGTGTAGAGATTACTTCTCCGGGAATGCTGTTTGGTGGCTTGTCGATTGAAGATATTAAGGCAGGTCAATCTCGTCCTAGAAATAGAGCAATTGCGGCAGCGTTTTCTGCAATGAAGTTGATTGAACAATGGGGATCAGGAATTCCGAGAGTAATTGAAGACTGCAAGGGATATGGTTTGAGAGAACCAGATTTGATTGAATTAGGAATGAGCTTTAGGGTTAATATTTATAGACCATCTGAGGAACAAAATGAGGTTGTACCAATACAAAGGAACAAAATGTCTAAAGTTGAGATGGTTTTAGAATACCTAGAAGAGAATGGGACAATCTCAACATCAGAAGTAATGCAGTTATGTGGATATAAGTCCAGAGGAGCAGCAAGAAATGTGCTTAGCAAAATGGCAGATGATAATTTAATTATATGCGTTGGCAAAGGAGCGCAAATACATTATGAGAAAAAGTAGTGGTCATTTATAAAGAAAAATGACCAGTAAATGACCACTAAATAACCAGTAAATAGCCAATATAGTGATTGATGTGGTAATAGTGTTTTGGAAATAGTGTGAGGTTTCATATGAAAAATTATGAGAAAATAGGGGATCATACAATTAAAAAATTTGAACTTGTCAGTGAGTATGCAAAAGGCTGGGCGCATAAAATATTAGGATATAGTGAATCATCAGGATTGATATACATTGACTGTATGTGCAACTGTGGAAAATATTATGATAATGACGGAAACATAGTTGAAGGTACAGCTATAAGAGTGGCACGGACAATTAATCAAATAAATTCCGTGCATCAAAAACAGGCAATTTTGTATTTTAACGATTTGGATAATGACAAAATACTTCATTTAAAGTCGGTGATAGATTCGATGGATTTGCAGTATGTAAAAATACACTATTACAATACAGATGCCAATGAGTTGTTGCGGATGATTGCCAAATTAGATTTAAGCAAGCATAATACATTGTTATTTTATGATCCATATCAGGCAGATATCGATTGGGATGCTTTGGAACCATTTTTTAACACATGGGGAGAAGTTATTATCAATCATATGGTGTCGGATGTTATCAGGGGAGCTAAGAGTGTTAGTAACCCAGCCAAGATAGCAAAATATGAAAAAACATATCATAAAAGTATTGATGAGATTATCAAAACCAGCAATTGTCCAAATAACAGAGAAGAGTTTGAGAAGATAACCAATTCGATTATCGAATCATGTATTTATACAAACAACAAGAAATATTACATTGCGTCATTCCCTTTTTATATAAAGACCAATCAGCTGATATACAATCTGATATATTTTAGTTGGAATATTAAGGGTATGATTCTATTTAAGAGAACTGCATGGGATATATTTGGTGGACAATCTTCAATAAAACATGCTGTTGCATCAGAAATGCCAGGGCAGATGTGCCTTGATTTTGATACAGGAAATGTTAAGAAAGATGTGCGACCGGGAGTTTATACGGTGTATGATATTGCGAAATACATATATAGCAGGTATAAAGATAGAGGAGAAGTTACATGGGATGAGATATATGAACATCTCGAGCAACATCCAATTTTTCCATGTGATGGATATAAACCAGAAATAAAAAATATGCTGAAAGACTCTTTTGGAACAACAAATAAGAGGAGCAGTGTAATTTTTAAGAATAGAGGAGTTTATGAATAAGACAAAAATACAATGGACAGAAATGACATGGAATCCGATTACAGGATGTACAAAAATATCTGACGGATGCCTGAATTGTTATGCCGCCAGAATGGCAAAACGATTAAAGGCAATGGGAAATCCCAGATATATTAATGAGTTTGCGGTTACAGTGCACAAAGACTTATTAGAGGTTCCATTAGATATAAAGCAACCCAAAATGATATTTGTAAATTCTATGTCGGATTTATTTCATAAAGATATTCCCGACGATATTATTATAAAAGTATTTGAAACAATGAATAAGGCACATTGGCATACTTTTCAGGTACTTACAAAACGACCAGAGAGAGTGCTTGAAATGGATCAAGCCGGCTTGCTTAAATGGAGTCCCAATATATGGATGGGAACAACTGTTGAAAATGATAAATACGTTGATAGGATTGATAAGTTGCGTGAAACAAAAGCTAACATTAAATTTTTGTCGTGTGAACCTCTATTGGGAAGTTTAAAAGTTATAAGTCTAGAGGAAATTAACTGGGTAATTGTGGGCGGAGAATCTGGTCCGAAATCACGAGAGATGAAAAAGGAATGGGTATTGGAGCTTAAGGATTTGTGTGAAAAGGATGGTGTTGCATTCTTTTTTAAGCAATGGGGTGGGGTTAATAAGAAAAAGAATGGAAGGCTGCTTGATGGAAAAACTTATGATGGTTATCCAGTATAGTTTGTGAAAGAGTGTTTTGTTTATTTGAGTTTTGCCAAAAGAAAAAGAGGTATAGAATTATGATAAAATGTCCAGTGTGTGGTAATTATATGGTTTATAGAGAAGGGACGAGTGAGTATGGTCACTATGAGTTTTATGGCTGTAGTACATATCCGGCATGTAGATCGAAGGTAAAGATAGAGGATGCTTATAAGTATGACGATGGTAAAAAAATGGAGAGAGCAGAACTTTCAATAGAGGAAGAGGCTGAAGAACTTCGAAACCAACTATTAAAAGAAGGTTGGGGATGGGAAGATGCTTCCTATGCTCAACATATGTGGGAAAAGAATTAAGGTGTATAAAAATGGTTGGAAGAATTTTTTCTTAGATGGATTAGTCGAAATGTTTTTTGAATTATGAAGTAAATATAAAATAGAAATCAAATGCAAAATCAAACAAAAATATTGACAATCATAGAAGAATAATGTACAATCCCATCTTTGACAGTTGAAAAACAAAAAAACGGTTGTAAAGCCAGTAAAATCA
>ERZ1026856.1567-NODE-1567-length-11269-cov-4.558409_pt1 | contig 11269 bp, 11 predicted proteins | sample MGYA00380158_ERZ1026856 | MGnify/ENA primary metagenome ERZ1026856 (study PRJEB33269, sample SAMEA4719794) | human gut metagenome | biome: human-associated habitat; feature: organic feature; material: feces | place: Cameroon | collected 2013-10 ... | reverse complement strand
ATCTTCGGAAAGGAGTTGAAACCGTGGCAAGAAAGCGAAAAGCCGGAGACGGAACGGTAAGGCAGCGCAAGGATGGGCGCTGGGAGGGCCGCATTGTCATCGGCTATGATGACAACGGCTATCCCAAAACGAAAAATGTTCTCGCCAAAACCAAGAAGGAGTGCGTCGAGAAGCTCCAAAAGCTCAAGGAGGAATGCGGCGGGCTGAAGCCGGAGAAGGTGCGGCCCGAGATGCCCTTCGGAGATTGGCTGACATACTGGTACGAGAATCACTCCAAGCCTAAGATCCGCCCAACTACGCAGGAGACCTACGAAAGCCGTATCCGACTACACATCATCCCGGAAATCGGAAGCATCCCGCTGAACAAGCTGACGCAGAATGACCTCCAGCAGTTCTACGGTCAGCTCAAGAAAAGCGGCCGAAAGCGGTTCACCGACAAGTACGGCGAAGGACTGTCCGACCGGATGGTGCGCATGTGCCACGCCACCTGCCGCTCGGCGCTGGAGAAAGCGGTGCAGGATGGGCTGATTCGTGTGAACCCGGCCATCGGCTGTAAGCTGCCGCCGAAGAAGGCACGGGAGATGCAGGTATTGACGCGGGAGGAGCTTCAACGGTTTCTCATCCAGGCGAAGTTCGAGGGCTACTACGAAGTATTCCTTCTGGACTTGGCCACCGGCCTGCGCCGGGGCGAGCTCATGGCGCTGCAATGGGACGACCTGAACTTCAAGACTGGCGTACTGAATGTGAACAAACAGGTCTACGACGTGCGCGGCCAACTTCAAATCAGCACGCCCAAGACGAAGAACTCTGTCCGCAAGCTCGTCCTGCCGCCTGCTGTGGTGGCGGTACTGTGGGAGTACAAAGAGACGGTAGACTCTCGCTGGATGTTCCCATCCCCAGTGAAGGAGGACTGCCCCATCACGCCCGGCGTGGTGCGCCGCAGACTGCAGCTCATCTTGGAACATGCAGGGTGTAAACATGTTCGCTTTCATGATCTGCGTCATACCTTCGCAACCTTAGCGCTGGAAAACGGCATGGATGTGAAAACCCTCTCCGCCATGCTGGGTCATGTGTCGGCGGCCACCACGCTGGACATCTACACCCACATCACCGACGATATGCAGCGCACAGCCGCCGCCAACATTGATCGCGGCATCGGCAAAGCAGCGCCGCAGGAGGACGCTTCAGAGCCGGGGCGGGAAACCGCCCCGGCCACGGCGGAAAAGCCGTGTATGACCGACTTCAAGCCCTACGTGGGCCGCAAGCGCAGGTCTGGCACCGGCTGCGTCACCGAGATCAACGACCACCTCTTTGAAGGTCGCTACTCTCCCAAGTGGCCCGACGGTAAAAAGCATGCCCGCAATGTCTACGCCCATACCCGTGAGGAGTGCGAGGAGAAGTTGAAGGTGCTGATCGTGGAAATGAAGGCGGAGATTGCGGAGTTGAAACGGCGGAAAGCGGAGGGATCTCTGCCGCCGCAGGGGCCGGAGAAAGGTAAGAAGAAAGGCGGGAAGAAAGCGAAGAAGTCTAAGAAAGAGAACAAATAAAAAGAATCACCGACATGGGTGCCGAGTAATTGGTACCCATGTCGGTGATTTTAACGCGCTGCGTTTGACTGTCTGTGAATGTAACGCCAAAATACAACGATAAAAATCAGGGCCAGGACTTTCTGCGAGACATTAGAATATGTTAAATTTCTTATAAATTAAAAAGTAAAAATCTTAAAGTAAATCCATTCCGCTATCCTCATAAACGCGCCAATATTTGAAACTTAGAAGCCTTATTTTCGACGTAAATAACTTTTGTCTGCGAAAATATCGAAAATGCTATTGACATGTCGTTCCAAGGGTGTTATCTTATTACCATAAACTATTTCTACGAGAGGAGCATGCAGTATGGCGGAACGAGAAAAGAGTGCGCTGTATCCAGGGGCTACCTGGGCCGAGTGCATCGAGCTTATCAAAAAGATTAGCTCGTTTAATTTGAAGGCAGTTTCCTATCAAGAACTGGCGAAGAAATACGGCCTTTCGAGCACAACGACAAAATCCTTTACAGCCAAGATTGGTGCGGCGAAACAATTTGGTTTGGTCACTACAGCTCAGGGCAACACCATTCAACTTACGGATGCAAGCAAGAAGTTATTGTACCCAACAGGCGAATCTGTACGAGGCGTTGAGCTCATCTGCTTTGCTCAAGCGCCACTGTATTCAAAGCTTATCAGCAAATATGATGGCATGGCCTTACCTGCGCAGGAACTGTTGGCTAATATTCTTATGAACGAATATCGCATCACTCGATCAGTTAAGGATTCTGCAGCCAAATGCTTTCTTGAAAGCGCTGAACAGTTGGAGCTAATCAAGGGTGGTATCCTGTGTTACACTGATGCAGAAAACGAGCCCGAAGAACCCACAGCCAAGCAGCCTGTCACCGAAGAAACCGATATTCCAACGCAGGTCATTGCACCACCCACACCTTCTGCCGCTGCACAAGTAGTGCAGGTTCCCGTTCCCGGTGAGGCTGACTACATCACACAAGCAATTCCTTTTACTTCCGGAAAAATCGCCCGCTTTATTATTCCTGTTGATGCAACAGAGGACGATTTGTTGCTCCTGCACGATATGTTTGATGTGCTTCTTAAACGCAAGTTTAAGCTCGACATCTAAACAAAAAGCAGACCACCCATAGGTGATCTGCCTCTTGAAAACCTGTGCGCCAACACAGATTCCTCCGACATGTATGCCGGGGTGCATAGTCTAACACGTTAAAAATGTACCATACATCGTCGAGGATTTCAAGAGGAACCTTCTAAAAAGGAGGTGACCGCCCTATGGATAACGAATATGTACTGATTTATACTCCGTACATCACCCGCAAGGGCGTGCGCATCTGGGCCTCTCAGTACGGACTCAAGGTGTTCTGCCTGCGGATTCCTCGCGAGAAGTATCGCGGTTAACTTTAACAAGGACCTGTTCCGGCACGGGTCCTTGTTTTCGTAATCAATAGCGTATCTATGCCGTCGGCAACTTCAAAAGCCAAAAGGAGATAAGTACCATGAAAGCAAAACAAAGAGCAGCCGTTGCCGAGATTATTATGGCTCTCACCAATGATGGCCGGATCAAAAACGTGTACAGCTATGAATTGGCAACATACATTTCTCTTTCAGGGACAGCTGAAAAAAGCCATGTGAACGCTTATGACTATTCTCGTTCCTGCCACATTACGGGGAACAGCAATAATGGTAAACAATATAGCCTGTACGACTACGGGACTTCTTGCCATATCAGCCTAACCGTAAACGGGAAAACCGCTACGGGATATGACTACGGAAGCGGGTACCACTTTTCATGTTCTGTTAGCAATAGGTCTGCAAGCATTTATGACTATGAAACCGGACAGCACTATAACTACTCCTGCTAACAGGCGAGCAAATTGAATCTTTTGGCGCAAGAATAGTCATTCAAATTCTGCGCCGCAATAGACAAAGAATAAGAAAAATCCCTCTGAAATCAACGATTTCAGAGGGATTTTGGTCCGAGTAGTGCGGCTCGAACGCACGGTCTCCTGGTCCCAAACCAGGCGCGATACCAACTTCGCTATACCCGGATATTCAATTTCTGCCATGATACCACGGCGAGCAGAAAAAATAAAGTTTTTTCTGTCTGTGGTCATTTATGTGGTCAAAGCCGCTTTTATGCCGTTTTCGGCAACCGGGGGAAATCCCGAAAATGCAGGCGTTGCAAGGCTTTGCGGCGTTTCACCTTGTCCTGTCTCGGATACCGCCACGGCACTCCCAAACCACCCGCGCTACCAACTGCGCTACACCCGGTTATTGAGTTAAATTATCCGGCTGGTCGTATTCTCCCAAACCACCCGCCCGGCAGCTGGAGACACGGCCGCCGCGCCGAGGATATGGCCTCTCACGGCAACAGCCCCAATATTATACATCACCCGTCTGCCGCGCGCAAGTATTTCTTGATTGATGTTTGCGCGCGACTGTGTTATTCTGATACTATTCAGAAAGTCAGGAGAATGACGCCGTGAGAATGAGAAAAAGACGCAACCTGTCTCCGCGCATGGAGAAGTGCGCGGACATTATGATAGACGCACCCGAAGCGCTCAGAGGCAAATGGAGAGAGAGCTTCGGCTTTGATAAGCTGCATGTGGAACTTGGCTGCGGCAAGGGCCGCTTTACCGCCGATACGGCCGCGGCGGCGCCGGACACTCTGCTGGTCGCCATCGAGAAGATACCCGACGCCATGATAATCGCCATGGAGCGGGTGCGCGGCAGAAATATCGAAAACGTCCGCTTTATGGACAGAGACGCGGTGAAGCTCCGTGAGATCTTTGCCGACGGCGAGGCGGAGCGTATCTACATAAACTTCTGTGACCCGTGGCCGAAGAGCCGCGACGCCAAATTCCGCCTGACTTCCCCCGGATTTCTCCGCCTGTATGCGGACGTCCTGCCGCTGGGCGGGCAGGTATGGGTCAAGACCGACAACACGCCGCTCTTCAACTGGTCGATCGAACAGCTCAGGAACGAGGGCTGGGAGCTGTCGGAGCTTACATTCGACCTGCACGCGAACGGCCCCGTGGGCGTGATGACCGATTACGAGGCGAAATTCTACGCAAACGGCCTGAAAATAAACCGCCTCGTGGCCACCAGAACGGCCGGGACAAAGACCACCGCCGCCGGACCTGTGCCGCGCCTTCGCGACGCTTCGCTCACCGACGCCAAGGGCTACGAAGAGAGCAAGCAGAGAAACGCCGAAAAGGAGAACGCGCAATGAGATTTATCTCGTGGAACGTGAACGGCCTTCGTGCCGCGCGTACAAAGGGCTTTGACGACATACTGCTGGGCCTTGACGCGGATCACTTCTGCCTGCAGGAGACAAAGCTTCAGGCGGGGCAGATCGACATCGACCTCCCCGGCTACGAGAGCTACTGGTGCTATGCGGACAAAAAGGGCTACTCCGGCACGGCGATATTCACGAAGCACACGCCGCTCTCAGTGAGCTATAACATCGGCGTGGAGGAACACAGCCACGAAGGCCGCGCCGTGACGCTCGAGTACGACGGTTTCTACCTTGTCTGTGTGTACACCCCTAACGCGCAGGACGGTCTGAAGCGTATCGACTACCGCATGAGCTGGGAGGATGATTTCCGCGCCTACCTCAAGGGGCTGGACGAAAAAAAGCCCGTGGTGGTATGCGGCGACATGAACGTCGCCCACGAGGAGATCGACCTGAAAAACCCAAAGGCCAATATCGGCAATGCCGGCTTTTCCTACGAGGAGCGCGGCAAGTTCACGGAGCTTCTGGACGCGGGCTTCACCGACACCTTCCGCTATCTCTACCCCGACCGGGCGGACGCCTACTCGTGGTGGAGCTATCGCATGAGGGCGCGCGAGAGGAACGTGGGCTGGCGGATCGACTATTTCCTTGTGTCTGACAGGGTGTGCGGGAATATAAAGGAAGCCTTTATCCTGCCGGAGATAACCGGCTCTGATCACTGCCCGGTGGGGCTGGACATGTCATGGTAAAGATAGGGAACGTTGAAATAAACGGGAGGCTGACGCTCGCGCCCATGGCGGGCGTGTCGGACTTCGCCTTCCGCACGGTGTGCCGCGGACTCGGTGCGGCGCTTACCACCACCGAGATGGTGAGCGCGAAGGCGCTCGTGTACCGGGACGAAAAGACACGCTTGCTCCTCTACATACCGGAGGACGAGCATCCCTCCGCCGTGCAGATCTTCGGACACGAGCCGGAGGTGATGGCCGAGGCCGCGTGCATGGCGCTGGAGTATTCCGGCGCGGACATTCTTGACATAAATATGGGCTGCCCCGTGGGGAAGATCGTCAAATCCGGCGACGGCTCGGCGCTGATGAAGGAGCCGGAGCTTGCCGGGCGTATCGTCGAGGCGGTCAGCCGCGCGGCAGATAAGCCCGTCACGGTGAAATTCCGCAAGGGCTTTGACGGCGGGAGCGTGAACGCGGTGGAGTTCGCGAAGCTCATGGAGAGCTCAGGCGCGGCCGCGATAGCCGTACACGGACGCACGCGGGCGCAGATGTACTCTGGCCGCGCGGACTGGGACATCATCCGCGAGGTGAAGAAGGCCGTCTCCATCCCCGTTACCGCAAACGGCGACATATTTACCGCGGAGGACGCCGCGCATATCCTCCGCTACACCGGCTGCGACCTCGCGATGGCGGGGCGCGGGAGCTTCGGGAACCCGTGGCTCTTTCAGCAGACGAACGCGCTCCTCTCCGGCGGGGAGATACCGGAGCTGCCGCCGCTCGCCGAGAGGATCGACCTTGCCGTGCGGCAGATAGAGCTGCTCTCCACCCGCAGCGGCGAGCATTACGCCTGCATGGAGGCGCGGCATCAGCTGCCGTGGTATCTCCACGGCGTACCGCACTCGGCGTATTACCGGCAGCAGCTCGTCAAGGTGGAGACGCTCGCGGACATCCGCGCCGTCGCCGCCGGAATAAAGCGCGACCTGAGATGACGGAGCGCGGCCTCAGACAGAGAGGTGATCGAATGACAAGAGAAGAAGAACTCAAGACCGTGGAGCGTGTCCTTGGCGGCGATGTGAACGCCTTTGAGACTCTGGTCCTGAGCTATGAGAAAAACGTATACAATCTGGCGCTCCGGATGGTGAAGAACCCCGAGGACGCGTCGGACATGGTGCAGGAGGCGTTTATCAGAGCCTATAACTCGCTCGCGTCCTTTCGCGGCGAGAGCAAGTTTTCCGTCTGGCTCTACAGGATAGTTTCAAATGTCTGCCTCGATTTCCTGCGCAGCCGCAGCCGCCATCCGACCGTCTCCCTCTCCGTGGAGAACGACGAGGGCGAGGAGACGGAGCTTGACATCCCGGACGAGAGCCAGTCGCCAGAGGCGCTTCTTGAGCGCAGGCTGACGCGCGACTCCGTGCGCCGGGGACTTGACGCGCTGTCGGAGGAATACCGGCAGATACTGCTCCTGCGGGAGATACAGGGACTAAGCTACGACGAGATAGCCGAGACGCTTTCCATGGAGCTGGGTACGGTCAAGTCGCGCATTTTCCGCGCGCGTAAAAAGCTGTGTGATTTTCTTCTGCGCGACGGGAACATTCCCGCCGTGCGCTCGTCAGGTAATTCGGAAGGGAGGTGAGACGCCGTGAAGGAATGCGAATATTATCAGGAGCTTATAAGCCGTCTGCTCGACGAGGATCTGACGGCGGACGAGGACGCGGCGCTGAAGTCTCACCTTGAGTCCTGCGCGGAATGCCGCCGTGTGTTCGAGGCGTTTTCGGCCGTGAGCCGCCTTGCCGGCGAGACCGAGGAGCCGCCCGAGGCTCTGCATGAGAACATCATGGCGGGGATACGGCGCGCGGAGATAAAGAAAAAGAACCGCCGCCTGCGCCCCGTGCTTGCCGCGGCGGCATGCCTTGCCGTGGCGCTTTTGGGTGCGTGGGGGGTAAGAAATACCCTCTTTGCGGAAAAAGCGGCGGACCTCGCCGCGCCTATGGCCGCGCCGGCCGAGGCGCCCCGCGCCGCGATGATCCTAGAGGAGCCGGAGTCCGTGGAGGAGGCGCCCGAGGCGCCGGATAATACGGATGCCGCGATGTTTACCGAGTCCGCCCCGGCGGAGAAGTCCGCCGGCACAGACAGCCGGGACGAGGGAGCAGATATGGATATTGCCGTGGGGGCGGGCTATTCCTGCGCCGAGACCGGCGGCGCGCCGGGAGAGCATGCATATCTCGACGCCGGAAGCTTCGGGGAGCTGCTCACGTTTCTCGCCGGGGAGCCGGCAGACATGCCGGAGGGCAGCCTCAGACTGCTCTGCACCGCCGTGTGCGAGCCGGGCAGGGAATATGTCGACATATACGAGAGCGGTGAAGAGCTTTTTTATACGGACAGCCGGGACGGCCTATGGTATGTCTGCGCGTGCGGCAGGGAAGATTTTGGCAATTTTTTCACGCAATTACAGACAAAATGAAGCTTCATGCCTTGAAACCTTTCAAAACTTGTGATATAATCTCCAAAGATATTTATTTGTGTTGAATATGTACACAAGTGTAAGGAGAGAGTTACAGTGAAGCGAGCAAAAGTATCCAACAACGTTATCCGCCGCCTGCCCCGTTATCTGCGCAAGCTGGACGAACTTACGGAAAAAGGCGTCAGCCGAATCTCCTCCTCCGAGCTTGGGCAGCAGCTTGGCCTTACCGCGTCGCAGATACGTCAGGATTTCAGCTGCTTCGGTGAATTCGGGCAGCAGGGCTACGGCTACAACGTCACCGCTCTGCGCACGCAGATCGCGACGATACTCGGCCTTGACAGAGGCTTTTCCGCGGTGCTTATCGGCGTCGGCAACATTGGCCGCGCCCTTGTCGACAACTTCTGCTTCAGCAGCTGGGGCTGCCATCTGTGCGCCGCGTTCGATATCGACCCGAGGCTCATCGGCACGACGATGAACGGCATTCCCGTCTACAGCATGGAGCAGCTTGAGACCTATCTCAAGGAAAATTCCGTCGACGTCGCGGTCCTGACGGTGCCGAAGGAGGTCGCCATCAAGGTCACGGAGCGCCTCACGAGCTGCGGCATAGAGGCCATATGGAACTTCACCAACGTTGACCTGACCGGGCCGGAGAGTACCACCATCGTCGAGAATGTGCATTTCTCCGACAGCCTCCTCTCGCTCAGCTACTATGTTTCGGAGCGCATGGACGAGAAGGCCGCAAAGGCCGCCAGAGCCGAAAAAAATAATTGATGATCTGAATTTGATTTTCAAACAGGGGCTGTGTCGTTGATGAGGCAGCCCCTCTGTTTTTGGAGACACTATGAAATTTGACGGAATAATATTTGATCTGGACGGGACGCTGTGGGACTCCTGCCGTGCCGTCGCGGAGAGCTGGGGGAATACGCTCAGCACGCGCTACGACGTCCCGTGGAGGCCCACTGCCGGGGATATAGCCGGCGTCATGGGGCTTACGACGAAGGAGATCGCGCAGCGGCTCTTTTCGCGCTTCGGCCCCGCCGGCCCGGAGATGTGCAGGGTCTGCCTCGCGGAGGAGGCGGAGTACACCGCCGTCCACGGCGGAGACATCTATCCCGGCGTGGAGGAAATGCTCGCCGAACTCAGCGAAAAGGCGCGGCTCTATATCGTCAGCAACTGTCAGGAGGGCTATATCGAGAGCTTCCTGACCTACTCGGGCCTCGGGCGGCTTTTCAGCGGCTTTGAATGCGAGGGCCATACCGGGCTGCGCAAGACGGAGAACATCCGTCTCGTGGTGCGGCGCGAGGGACTTGAAACGCCGGTGTATTTCGGCGATACGGCGCTCGACGAAAAGAGCGCGAGGGAGGCCGGCTGCGCCTTTGTCCACGCGGCATACGGCTTCGGTACGGCCGTGGCCCCCGACGCCGCTGCCGCCTCTCCGGGCGAGCTTCCGGCGATACTTGAGCGCTTGAGCCGAGGTGAGTGAGGAATGTCAGATACCATAGCCGCCATAGCCACCGGCGCGCAGGTGGCGGCGATAGGGATAATACGTCTTTCGGGACCCGAGGCTATCGCGATAGCGGACAGGCTTTTCGCCCCTCGCGCCGGGAGACACATGAGCGAGCGGGCCGACAGGAGCCTTGTCTACGGAACGCTCCGCAGCAGGAGCGGGGAGATACTGGATATCTGCCTCTGTACGGTCAGCCGCGCCCCGAACAGCTATACGGGGGAGGACACGGCGGAGCTTCAGTGCCATGGCTCGCCGGTGGTGCTTCGCACCGCGCTTGAGGAGATGTTCGCGCTGGGCGCGCGTCAGGCCGGACCGGGAGAGTTTACCAAGAGAGCGTTCCTGAACGGGCGCATGGAGCTTACCGCGGCGGAGGCGGTCGCCGATCTCATCGACGCCGAGACCGCCGAGAGCGCGAGGAACGCGGCCGGCCAGCTCTCGGGAGCCATCGCAGGGAAGACCGACGCCATCTATTCGAGCCTTGCGGACATAAGCTCCCACTATCACGCGGTGCTGGACTACCCCGACGAGGATATCGAGGAGTTCACGCTGCAAAGCTATGTGGGGACGATGGACGCCGCGCTCACGGCGCTGCGCCGCCTGCTGTCCACGTTTGAGCGGGGGCGGCTTTTGAACTCCGGTATCCCCGCGGCGATAGTCGGCAGACCCAATGTGGGGAAAAGCTCGCTGCTCAACGCCCTCGTCGGCTATGACCGGGCGATAGTCACCTCCGTCGCCGGGACGACGCGCGATACCATAGAGGAAAAGCTCCGTCTGGGCGGGCTGACGCTGCGGCTCGTCGATACGGCCGGTATACACGAGACGTCGGACGCGGTAGAACGTCTGGGCGTTGAGCGCAGCCGCCGCGCCATGGAGAGCGCGAGGCTCGTCATAGCGGTGATAGACGGGAGCGTCGGGCTGACGGACGGCGACATGGAGATCATCCGCGCGGCAGAGGCCGCGCCCAAGGCTCTCGTCGTGGTGTCGAAGCTGGATATAAGCTCCCGTGCGCCGGAGATCGGCACGACGCTGCCCGTGGTGCGTCTCAGCTCGGTGACGGGAGAGGGGATAGACCTCCTTGAAAAGACCGTGGCGGAGCTGTTCCCGCTGCCGGCAGTCCCCGCGGGCGAGATACTGACCAATTCGCGTCAGGCCGACGCGGTGTCCCGCGCGGTCGAATATATGGAGGCCGCGCGTCAGGCCATGAACGACGGCATGACCCCCGACATAGTCCTCACGGAGACGGAGGGGGCGATGGCGGCTCTCGGCGAGCTGACCGGGAGAACGGTGCGCGAGGACGTGACCGATCGTATTTTCCGGCGCTTCTGCGTGGGGAAATAAGGCGAATAAGCGCGGCGTAAAAGGCTTGACATTGCGTGGAGTGTGTGCTATCATACTTTAGCAATGCTTAAGTGCGCTGCGTTTTCGGCTTGCAGAAGTACCCAAGAGGCCGAAGGGGCTCCCCTGCTAAGGGAGTAGGCGTCTAAAAAGCGCGCGAGGGTTCAAATCCCTCCTTCTGCGCCAAGAATAACACCCGTCCTTGTGGACGGGTGTTATTCTTATCACAGGGGATTTGAACCCAAAGTGGGCTTCGGCCGTGAAGAAAACATGTCGGCGACATGTTTTTAGGCTGAAGGTCCGCAGAAGCTGTGCTTCAAGGACGCGCGGTTTGCGGAGCAAAGCGCTATCCCTCCTTCTGCGCCGCGTCGGAGCAAAGTCCGCTTTGCTCCGGCATTCTTTTGTTAAAAAGAGAACCACCGGCTGTGCCGGTGGGAAAAAAGAGTTCCAC
>ERZ1026856.1561-NODE-1561-length-11287-cov-8.648593_pt1 | contig 11287 bp, 9 predicted proteins | sample MGYA00380158_ERZ1026856 | MGnify/ENA primary metagenome ERZ1026856 (study PRJEB33269, sample SAMEA4719794) | human gut metagenome | biome: human-associated habitat; feature: organic feature; material: feces | place: Cameroon | collected 2013-10 ... | reverse complement strand
TTAAGATTTATCATACTATACAACAGAAGTGGACTATAAAAAAGAGCCACTTTTATAAAAATAAACCATACCAGTTGGGGGGGGCGATTTTTATAAAATCTTAAGAAATGTTAAATGCGTGTTTTAAGATGTTGATGAAATAATAAAAAAGGTTTAAACTAGAAACGTTTGTATTTATTTTCTAGATACTTTAATAGAAAATGTAATTATATGAGAAGAGGAGAATTTCAAAGATGGGATATCATTCAATTATATATATATTCCTATTTCTTCCGGTCTGTCTGTTGGCCTATCAGTTTGCACCGGAGAAATGGAGAGGAAGAGTCTTGCTGGGATTCAGTTGGATTTTCTTTTATCTGCTAAGTGGAAAATTGCTGGTTTATCTTCTGGGGACAACGCTTCTGACGCATTGCATAGGCATCTGGTTGACCCTGATTAAAACAGAAGAAGCGAAGGCCTTAGAAGGTTTGGATCGAAAACAAAAGAAAGCAATTAAGGCAGAATACCAGAAAAAGGGCAGAAAGGTCTTAGCTCTTGGAATCCTGATTTTGCTTGGAGTTCTTGGTTATTTAAAATATTTTGATTTCTTTACGACAAACCTGAGTTATTTATTCGGACATCCGGTTTTGGAAGGATGGAGACCGGAAAAGCTATTAATGCCAATTGGAATCTCATTTTATACATTGCAGGCAATCGGATATATGACAGATGTGTACTGGGGAACCATCCAGGCAGAGACAGAAATCTGGAGGACTGCATTATTTCTCGGATTCTTCCCACAGATCATGGAGGGACCAATCGCAAGATATTCAGATGTGGCAGATACTCTGTATACAGGAAAGCCATTGGAATATAGAAATGTGGTCGATGGTTATGTAAGAATCTTCTGGGGACTCTTTAAAAAGATGGTGATAGCAGACCGTATGGCACTGATGGTAAATCAGGTGTTTGACCATTATGCAGACTATCATGGAGCAGTGATTCTTGCGGCAGCGATCGGTTATGTGATTCAGCTTTATATGGAATTCTCCGGCTGTATGGACATTATTATAGGAAGTGGAAAGTTGTTTGGTATCTGCCTGCCTGAGAACTTCCGACAGCCGTTCTGTGCGAAGAATCCGTCTGAATTCTGGCGTAGATGGCATATTACACTCGGTGCGTGGTTCAAGGCATACATTTTCTATCCGGTATCGGTGTCCGGATTGGTCAAGAAATGGAATCAATACGGAAGAAAGCATTGCGGAAAGCATATTACACGACTGGTGACTTCTGCAATCGCCTTATTCCCGGTGTGGGTTGCGAACGGAGTCTGGCATGGCGCACAGTGGAACTATATTTTCTATGGAATGTATTATTTTGTATTGATCATGCTTGGAATTGCTGTGGAGCCGGTTCGAGACCGTATTTTAGAAGCGTGTCATATTGATCCGGAGACGAAAATCTGGAGAACAATCCAGATTGCAAAGACATGGGTGATCATTGTAGTTGGAGAGTTATTTTTCCGTGCAAATGGATTGAAGGCCGGATGGTATATGTTCTGTAGTATGATAAAGAATTTTGATGCAGGACAATTAACGGATGGGACACTGTATACACTTGGACTTGAGCGGGCAGATTATCTGGCAGTAATTGTAGGCTGTCTGATCGTGGGAGTGATAGGTTCTATGAAAGAGCGCGGAATCTCTGTACAGAAGAAAATGGGAGAACTGGCTGTACCGGTGCGTTGGGGATTGTATTATGCTTTGGTTATAGGCATTTTGATCTTCGCAGCGTATGGGGATGGATATCAGATCCAGGATCTGATCTACGCCGGTTTCTGAGGTGATAAGAATGAATAAGATAAAAAGAGGAGTTCTCTTTATTGTAATACTGGCAGTATTTCTGGTGACAAGTTCTGTCGGGATGGAATATTATGTTGTACATCAGTTGCAAGGAGAGGTGGCTGGAAGAAACCGCCCATTTGCGGCACTTACAGTTGAGCCGAAAGATACATTAGATATATTGGTGGCTGGAGATAGTGAAAGCTATAATTCCGTGTCTACAATGCGGTTGTGGGAAGATAAGGGAATTGCAGCTTATGATTGTGGGCAGGGAGCACAGAGAATTCCAGAAACTTATTATATGTTAAAACAGGGATTTAAAGGACAGTCTCCTAAAATAGTTATGCTCGAGACAAATACATTGTTCCGTGACATCGGTGCAGTGAAAAGTACGCAGGCAATTTTAGAACAGATGGGTCAATATTATCTTCCGGTGTTTCGTTATCATAATCTATGGAAGACAGCGGTGGATGAGCCGGAAATACATACGAATTACAAGGGATTTGTGATTCGGGATGATGTTGAACCATATGAAGGCAAACCGGATTATATGAAGAAAAAGAAAAAATGTGAAACAATGCCAAAGTATGTTAAAATCTATCTGGAGAAGATAGAAGAATTGTGTGAGAAGAATGATGCACAGCTTTTGCTTGTCAGTATGCCGTCACCGAAGAATTGGAATCATAAACGTCATGCAGAGATGCAGGAATATGCGGACAAAAGAGGAATCGCATATCTGGATCTGAATGAGAAGGTGGAAGAACTTGGGTTAAATTGGGATGAAGATACACAGGACAAGGGGGATCATCTGAATGTTTATGGGGCAGAGAAGGTGACTTCATATCTTGGAAATTATTTAGAAGAGAATTATGAGTTGGAAGATCATAGAAATGATCCGGCTTATGAAGCATGGAATCAGCTGGCAGAACAGTATGAGCAAAATCTTGCAAAGCTACGAGGAAAATAGAAATGGAAAAAGAAACAGGTGTAGAAAAATGATAGCAAAAGAGAAGTTGAATATTTTATGGAGTCTGGAGCAGACAGCGGAAAAGTATGCAGACCGGGTTGCAGTTTCGGATGTGAATCAGGAGCTGACCTGGAAGGAACTTGTAAAGAAAGCTCAGGTGATAGGCGCAGAATTAAGTAAAAAAGTTCAACCGGGAAACCCGGTTCCGGTTCTTTTAGAGAAAAGTTCAGAAACACTGGCAGTGATGCTTGGCATCGTTTATGCAGGATGTTTTTATGTACCGGTGAACCCGATGAATCCAACAGAACGCTTGAGGAAGATTATGGAGAAACTGGATCCTGAAGTGATCATTTCAGATGAAAAAGGGAAGGAACAGTTGGCAGCTGTTGGAAATGGGCTGGAAGAGAAAGTGATGGGACCGGAGGCACTTAAGCCGGCAGTAGAAATGGAATTGTCAGAAGAGCAGCGCAGCAGTCTGGAACAGATTCAGGAACAATGGAAAGAAACGGATGTTTTATATGGAATCTTTACATCCGGATCGACAGGAACGCCGAAGGCAATCGTGGTAAGTCATGGAGCAGCCAGTCGGTTTATCCGTCATTTTACAGAAATCTTTGAGATTACATCAGAGGATATAATTGGAAATCAGGCCCCGTTTGATTTTGATGTGTCTGTGAAGGATATTTATTCCAGTATCATGACAGGGGCACAGCTTGTTTTGATACCGAAGGAATATTTTTCGACACCGCCGAGACTTTTGGATTATCTTTGCGATAAGAAAGTGACAAATCTGACCTGGGCTGTTTCGGCATTGACACTTGTGTCTGCACTGAAAGGATTGAATTACAGAGTGCCGGAATCAGTAAAAAGGGTTATGTTCAGCGGAGAAGCAATGCCGGCAAAACAGCTGCGTATCTGGCAGGAAAAACTGCCTGAAGCAAAGTTTGTAAACTTGTATGGACCGACAGAGATTACTTGCAACTGTACGTATTTCCCAATCGAGCGGCAGTATGAGGATAGCGAGAAAATACCGGCAGGTAAGGCATTTCCGGGAAGAAAGGTAATCCTTGTAGATGAGGAAGGCAAACAGGTGACAGAACCTGGTGTGCAGGGGGAAATCTGCTCAGCAGGCGAATCTCTGGCGAATGGATATTATAAAGAACCTGAACAGACAGCGGAGAAGTTTGTGCTGTATCCGGTAGATGGGACAGAACAGAGAATGTATCGAACCGGAGATCTTGGAAGTTATGATGAAGAAGGAAATATCATATTTGCCGGAAGAAAAGATTTCCAGATTAAGCATATGGGACACAGGATTGAGTTGGAAGAAATTGAGCGCTCTATGACAGCACTTGATGGAGTGGAGAAGAGTTGTTGCATTTTCGATACAGAGAAAAACCGCATTATGGGATTTTTCCTCGGAGAAAAAACAGCTTCAGAAGTCAGAAAACAGATGAAGGAAAAACTTCCGGTCTATATGGTTCCGACAAAGCTGATTCAGGTAGATGAGATGCCGTTGAACAAGAATGGAAAGACAGATCGTAATTATTTTAAGAATTATGGAAAGAAATAGAATGTGATGTCTTAAGATTAATCACAGGAAAAAGAATAAGGGGAAAGGATAAATATTATGAGAGAAGAACTGCTTCAAGAGGCGTCTGGAAAGTATAAAACGCCACTTTATGTGTTTGATCTGGATATCTTAAAAGAACAGACAGAACGTATTCGTGCGGGATTTGGTCCGGAGATCAACCTTTGTTATGCAATGAAGGCGAATCCATTTTTGACAGGATATATGGCTCAGTGGGCAGACCGAATCGAGGTCTGCTCTATGGGAGAATTCCGAATCTGCAGGAAACTGCAAGTTTCACCGGAAAAGTTGTTTATTTCAGGTGTTATGAAAAAACGAGATGATATTCGGGAGATACTTGCATATTGTGGAAATAGATGTGCATATACAGTTGAATCCCCACTGCATTTCCAATATTTTGTGGAATGGAGCGAAGAGCATCCGGAGGACGGTATTCTCAGATTGTATCCGCGGCTTACAAGTGGAAATCAGTTTGGAATGGACGAAGATACGGTATTAGAAATTCTGAAAAAGGCAAAGGAACTTCCGGGAATCGAGGCTGAGGGAATCCATTATTTCTCAGGAACACAGAAGAAGAATCTGAAGCGTCATCAGAAAGAACTGACATATCTGGATGAATTTTTAAAGAAGGCGGCAGAAGAACAGATCGATGTGAAATGTCTTGAATATGGCTCTGGAACAGCAGTTCCGTATTTCCGCGATAAAACAGCAGAGGCTTTTGAAGAAACCGGATTAAAGGGGCTTCAGGACGCTGTGAAGGCTATGCAGTGGAAGGGACATGTGACAATAGAACTGGGACGTGCGCTGGCTGCGATGTGCGGCTACTATTTGACGAAAGTGGAAGATACAAAGACAAGTGATGGAATTCACTATTGCATTGTTGATGGAGGCTGTCATCAGATTAATTATGACGGACAGATTAAGGGAATGTATGAGCCATATGTGAAGGTACTTCCGAAAGAAGTTTCAATGAAGGATGTGGAAGATTCTGAGAGCAAGAATACAGAGGATAAGACATGGAAAGTCTGTGGATCCTTATGTACATTGAATGATGTTCTATGTAACGAGATTACCTTGAGAGGTTTGGAAAAAGGAAGTATCCTTGTTTTTGAGAGAACCGGTGCATATTCAGCAATGGAAGGAATGGCACTGTTTTTAAGTCATGAACTTCCGGGAGTTGTACTATATAGTGAAAATGAGGGATGGATCCAGGCAAGAGTACAGCAGGAAACTTATGAATTGAATATGGTAGAACAGTTGTCATAGAAAAGCTTTTGTGTTATAACTAACAATATGTTACAAACAGATATTAGAAAAGTATAGAAAAGAGGATAAACGATGGAAGAATTATTAGAAATTTTAAATGAGATTGATGACAGTATTGACTATGAAAACGAGACAGCTCTGATCGATGATCAGCTTCTTGATTCTTTTGCGATCATCACACTTGTATCAGAGTTGGAAGATGCGTTTGATATCAGCATTGAAGCCTCTGAGATGATGCCGGTGAACTTCAATTCAGCAGAAGCAATCTGGGCAATGGTGCAGAGACTTCAGGAAGACTAAACAAACAGAAAAAGACCTGCCTGAGCGATAGATGCTAGGGGAGGTCTTTTTTCTGCATAAATTATGATTTCAAGAGCTTATCAATGATCCGGGAGGCTTCGCTTCTTGTCAGCGTAGCTGCATCCCAGTCAGGTATCAGTTCTTTCTGTTCCGTCAGACGTTCTAAGAGTGCAATCTGCTTTGGTGTGGCAGGCTGCACTTTTTTAATTTTATATTGAAGTTGAAGAGGCTGGAACACTTTCGGATCCTGCGGCTCAAAATAGTGTGCCAGTGTCTGATAAAGCTTTGCGGTTGCGAGTGCATCATAGTATGCACGGTGAGCAGCAGGATTCTCAATATGATAATAGTCGCATAACGCACCGAGACTTTTAGACTCAAAGTCTTTATGTACTTTGCGGGCAATTTTTAAAGTATCGATTCCCATTTTTTCAAATGTAAGACCTTCTCTGACTGCACTGCATTTTACAAAGCTATAGTCAAACATGACGTTGTGTCCGATCAGCACGTCATCTTCACAAAAGGAGAGAAAATCGTGGATGACTTCCGGGCAGGATCTTGCTCCTGCAACCATATCATTTGTGATATGTGTGATGTTGGTGATCATCGGTGTGATCGGTTTGTCTGGATGGACGAATTCCATAAAACGGTCAACGACCTTTCCTTCCCGGACTTTGAGGGCACCAATCTCTATAATTTCATGTTCCTGAGGACTTAGCCCGGTTGTCTCCAGGTCAAATGCAATATATGATTTCAGCATAGAATGCTCCTTATCTGTAATGTTAATAACTTAATATCACTATACTAACATTACAGATAAGAGAAAGCAAATTTTATAAAAATGATTCTAATTCTCGTATCATTTCTTCTTCTGTTTTGATAATTTTTCTTGCCAGCGCATCGGCAGATTTGTCAGCCCTGTTCAATGTATTGGCACGTTCTCCGAGTGTTTTAATTCCCATGCTGCATCCATCAATCAGAAGTTTTGCAATTTTGGAGTTATCATCATTCAGATTCAGTTTAAGTTCTGTGCTGAACCAGGAAAATGCGGAAGCCATCATTCCCGGAGCTTTAACTTCATTTCCCGAATCAATCAGGTGGTCTTTTGCATTACCGCCTAATCGAGAATGACGATCAATGTATTTTTCAATTAATTGGAATAAGGTTGTATCTTGGGTGAAACCTTTGATTTGCTGCATACTTTCGATTGCCATCTGACATCCTGTGTTGCATTCTTCATATAGTTTTCGTGTTTGTTCATCCATGATGAAATCCTCCTTTTTATGGTGCGTTATTTGTTACGAAATAATATAAAGATGGGATACGTGCATCAGTTATAAGAAAAGAATGTGGGTTTCTTTATATAGAATGTGGATAAAATACAAAATTATACGGTATTTTGTGAAAAACATAACGGCAAAGGACTTTTCTAAGAATATTTGTTGTGCTAAACTAAAAAGAGTTTAACAGAAAGGAAAATAGTGCTCATGTTAAAGGGGAAAACTGTACTTCTTGGAGTTACGGGAAGTATTGCAGCATACAAGATCGCGTCACTTGCAAGTGCGCTGAAGAAACTACATGCAGATGTGCATGTGCTTATGACAGAAAATGCAACGAATTTTATCAATCCGATCACATTTGAGACGCTGACAGGGAATAAGTGTCTTGTGGATACATTTGACCGGAATTTTCAATATAGTGTGGAACACGTATCATTGGCGAAGAAAGCGGACGTATTCATGCTTGCACCGGCAAGTGCGAATGTGATCGGAAAGATCGCACATGGGATTGCGGATGACATGCTGACGACAACGATCATGGCATGCAAGTGTAAGAAGATTGTTGCACCGGCAATGAATACGAATATGTTCGAAAATCCAATCGTTCAGGATAATCTGAAGACATTGGAGCACTATGACTATGAAGTGATCAGTCCGGCGGTCGGGTATCTTGCATGTGGAGATACAGGAGCAGGAAAAATGCCTGAACCGGAGCTCTTGCTTGAATACATTTTGCGGGAGATTTCCAGAGAGAAGGATATGAAAGGGCTGCGAGTTTTGGTTACAGCAGGCCCGACACAGGAGTCAGTGGATCCTGTCCGCTATATTACAAATCATTCTACCGGAAAGATGGGGTACGCGATTGCGAAGGTATGTATGCAGCGCGGAGCAGATGTTACGCTTGTTACCGGACCGACTTCTATAGAAAAACCACATTTTGTAAATGTAGTTCCGATCACAACAGCGAGGGAAATGTTCGAGGAAGTGACAGGACGGGCTGATGAGCAGGATATCATTATCAAGGCAGCAGCAGTGGCAGATTACAGACCGCGTTATATCAGTGATGAGAAAGTGAAGAAAAAGGACGATGATCTGGCACTTGAGATGGAACGTACAGATGATATTCTGGCATATCTTGGCGCTCATAAAACGGAAGGTCAGTTCCTCTGCGGATTTTCAATGGAAACAGAAAATATGCTCGAGAATTCCAGAAAGAAACTGAAGAAAAAGAACCTGGATATGATCGTAGCGAACAGTCTGAAAGTAGAAGGCGCCGGATTTGGAGGAAATACGAATGTGGTCACATTGATCACGGAAGATTCTGAAAAAGAACTTGGCAAGCTGACGAAGGAAGAGACAGCAGATCGGATTCTTGATCAGATCCTGATGCGGAGAGGGGAAATTTAGAAGATGATACTGACAATTGATATTGGAAATACAAACATTGTGCTGGGATGTATTGATGGAGATAAAACTCTTTTTGTAGAACGTCTTTCAACGGTTCGTACAAAGACAGAATTAGAGTATGCAATCGATATAAAGAGTGTACTCGATATTTATCATATTCACAGAGATGAGATTGAAGGCGGAATCATTTCTTCGGTTGTTCCACAGATCACAACAATTGTAAAACTGGCTGTGGAGAAGATTCTGAAAAAGAATGTTCTTGTTGTGGGAGCCGGGATTAAAACCGGATTAAATATCCGGATTGACAATCCGGCGCAGCTGGGAAGTGACCTGGTAGTTGATTCTGTTGCAGGAATCGCAGAGTATCCGGTACCACTTCTGATCTTTGACCTTGGAACAGCGAATACAGTCTGTGTGATCGATAAAAACAAGAATTATATAGGTGGTATGATTTATCCGGGAATTGGGGTTTCCCTGGACTCTCTGACAGCGCATGCATCTCAGCTTGGCGGAATCAGTATTGAAGCACCGGAGCATATGATCGGGAAGAATACTACAGAGTGTATGAAAAGTGGACTGATCTACAGCAGTGCTGCCGCGATAGATGGAATCATAGACAGACTGCAGGAGCAGCTGGGTGGGGAAGCCACTGTGGTTGCAACCGGAGGGCTGGCGAAGAAGATCGTGCCGCATTGCAGGAGAAAGGTTATTCTGGATGATGATCTGCTCCTGAAAGGGCTTGCGATTATTTACAAAAAGAACCGTAAATAAAACATATTAAAACTGTAAATTGTATTTGAGCATAAACTGAAAACCGGAAAGTAAAAGACTTAAAATTTATCTTTTACTTTCCGGTTTTTTATGTATGTGTATTAATAATGAATTCTGTAGAATAATATTTTTCTATAAAACTTTTTAAAATGTCATAGGAATTTTAAATCTACAGTCTGTCACCACGTTTGATGTATCCCGGTTTATCAGGAGCTGCGATAATACGTTTACCACGGATCAGGCGTGCATGTTTGTCAATCACAAGATTCTCAGCATGAACACCTTTTCCGATAACAACGTCTGCACCGATGACACAATTCTTAACAATAGCTCCTTCTTTGATTGTACATCCACGTCCGATAACAGAATTCTCAACAGCACCTTCAATCAGGCATCCGTTAGAAATTACGGAGGATGTCACCTTGCTGCCTTCGAAATACTGTGTCGGGCAGGAGTCGTTTGTACGTGTATAGATCGGCCAGTTATCATGGAACAGATCTGTTGCTTTCTTAAGGTCGATCAGTTCAAGGTTTGCTTCATAGTAACTATTGAAGTCTGAGATTGTTGCAAAGTATCCACGATGTGGATATGCGCGAACATCAAGTTCCTCACAAGACTCATTCACGATATCAGCCAGTGTGTACATGGAGGAAAGTTTGTGTGCCTTCTGAACCAGGTCAAGGAACAGATCTTTCTTCATTACATAAGTATCCATGAAGATGTTTCTGTTCTTAGCATTTCCAAGGTTTGGCTCCATGGAGAGAACACCTTTCTGTTTGTTGATGTTCAGTGTCTGACAGTTCGGGAAATGATCCTTCGCATTGTCAACAGAGTGATACATCAGAGTGATGTCTGCACCTGATTCAATATGTGAATTAAGGAATGTACTGTAATCAGCTGTATAAACCATGTAGCTAGGTGCGATCACAACATATTCAGAGTTGATCTCGTCGAAGCAGTCAAGGTTTTCAATGTAAGCAGCGATATCTGTGCTGTAGATACCGTTGTCAATATTGCTCTCCTGGAAGAGAGTTACCAGTTTACCACGTTTGGAGTTAATATTGTAATGACGTCCAGTTCCGAGGTGTTCTACGAGAGAACGAGGTTTTCTGCGGATATAAACCTGCATTACATCAATTCCACTGTTACTCATGTTAGAAATCGGAAAGTCAATTACACGATATCTTCCGAGGAAGGAGAAGGCACCGATCGGACGGTATGCCTGCATGTCATTTACCTGTATGTTGTTTCCTGCAAAGTTGATAATTCCAAAAGCTTTACTCATCTTATTCGTCCCCCTTTACTCGTTTTGCAACGAGCTCGATATTCTCGCTGGCTGCGTCTCCGACAACAGCGTTCTTTCCAATCTTAATGCCATCGGCAACAAGGGCACGTGTTACAACGGCACCTTCTGCAACCTCAGCACCCGGCATGAGGACACTATCAATGACTTTTGCACCGGCAGCAACTTTCGCACCGGTGAACAGAACAGAATTCTTAACTGTACCATCAACGACACATCCCTGTGTGATGAAGGCTCTTTCTACAGTTGCCTCTGCTCCGATATACTGTGGAAGTGCAGTTGCATCTTCTGTATAGATCTTCCAGCTTGGGTCATTCAGATCAAGCTTGTTGTTCTTATCAAGAAGATCCATATTAGCTTCCCAGAGGGAATCGATTGTTCCGACATCTTTCCAATATCCTTTGAACTTGTATGCATACAGGCTCTTGCCGTCATTCAGCATAGTAGGAATGATATCTTTACCAAAATCATGGCTGGAATCTGCATTCTTCATATCTGCGAGGAGCATTTTACGAAGAAGTTTCCAATTGAAGATATAAATACCCATAGAAGCGAGGTTGCTCTTTGGATGTTCTGGTTTCTCTT
>ERZ1026856.1555-NODE-1555-length-11307-cov-7.320476_pt1 | contig 11307 bp, 6 predicted proteins | sample MGYA00380158_ERZ1026856 | MGnify/ENA primary metagenome ERZ1026856 (study PRJEB33269, sample SAMEA4719794) | human gut metagenome | biome: human-associated habitat; feature: organic feature; material: feces | place: Cameroon | collected 2013-10 ... | reverse complement strand
ATTGTACGAACGCCATGTGCGCACACCTGTACGCTCGTCATAGTCATAGCCTCGTGTCAAGGCGTTGGAAGTAAAATCATAGACAAGACGCAGCGTATTGTTGATGTTGGCACGCTTAGGGCGATACTCCCAATTCAAGCTCAGACGATGATTCATCTCTACCTTAAGGTCGCTCACGCCAACATATATGTTCAGCGGATCGGCATCGTCTGTCACAGGCACCATGTCCATCAGTTCCGGAGCATGCGATTCAAGATTATACTTAAGGCTTAAAGTATGTCTTACGCCCGGTCCGTATGCACCTTGATATCTACCAATTCTCCATTCCAAATATGTCCAATCCTCATAACATCCTGGCAACAAGAAGTTCTTCTTCACATTAAATGTTTTTCCGTCACGTTTATAACGCAGCGACTCGATGTTATAATCCAATGTAGGGCGAAGTCCTATACCTACATTCTTGATAAACGAAGGTGGAAAAATCACCAATACAAGATTGTTATTATTTGTATCATAATGAGCAGTGTAACTATTCAACGGGTCTAACACCGATACATAGTTCTGAGGCACTGTTCCGAATACACCTTGCTCAGCAAGACGGTCAAGACGGTAGCGATAGCTATCGGTATTCTTGCCACCGTGTGTGTAATAATATTCCACCTGAGCATATCCCGACTTAATGAAAGAATAGTGATAACTAAACCCAGCCTTTACATTATAACTGTTAATGGGACGATTGTAATAATCATTGAGCCGCAAACCTGTTTTTTCTACTTGTCCATAGTCTATCTGATATTTATTAAAACGCTCATTTTTTTCTTCGGTGTAGTTACCTTCAATAGTAACATATAAGTTGTCAGACGACTTCTTGAACTTGAAAGAATTGCTCATTTTTAAACCTGCCAACAAGTTATGTCCTTTAACAACATCCTCATTTAGCGTGCGGTTTATAAGCGACTTGCTCCATTCGGCAGATCCAGACGTATACAAATCTTCTATTATTCTACGGTTCATTTCAGTCTGTTCCTTGTCGAAAGCAGCAGCCGCACTTCCCAGCGTATTATTGTTTTTACGATAATTTACCCACTCACGCACAATTCCTAACAAATATTTCTTTTGCAAATTCAGCGTATGAGCCTGTCCGAGAAACAGCGCATCGGTGTGAGAATTGGAGTAAGAGTACTCATGTGTTGTATTTGATGGCATGAGGTTGGTGCGCATTGTGTTGCGCGCTACATCCGTGAATATACGCGAGAAAATCACATCACCACTATTTTTTATCCCAGCCCTACTGCCGTCGACACTGTATGTCATGCCAGCATGCTGAACCCTTTGCTCACCTTCACCCTTATTGGCTTGCTGCCAAAGAGTATTCTGTCCTGGACGCCCCTGATCACTAAGATTGTTGAAATTTGCAAACATACCTATTGATGAATGGCTGGTATTGCGCGCCAGGAACAAACGTCCCATATAGCGGTCGTGTGTACCGCCACCTGCCTCAGCATTAAGCATCCATGTTTCAAGATACTCTTTCTTCAGGCGCACGTCCATAGTAAACATCTTGTCGCCGGGAAGTTCTCTGCCCACAAATTGGCTACGGTCGCCCAGTTTGTCATATACAGCAATGTCCTTCACTGTATACGCACCAAGATTCTCAAGCAGCAACTGATGGTTACCACCAAAGAAGTCTCTGCCGTTAAGCGTCAGATTCTCTACAAATTTACCATTTACATATATTCGTCCGCCTTCCTTCAGTTCCACTCCGGGCAGCTGATCGACAAGCGCATCAAGCATTGAACCCTCTGCAAGCTGGAAAGCATCGGCATTATATACCAATGTGTCGCCCTTGTTGTAGAACTTCACCTTGGTGGCAGTAACAACCACATCCTTTAGCTTGACTGCACTCTTCGTCATATACACATCCTCGACAGGATAATTAAATTGTCGTCTACCTAAATCAGACAAATCAACCTGTAAATAATGTGATTCATATTTGGGATATGTTATCTCCACTGAATACTTGGCAGCTTTATGCTCTACTAAAAACTTCCAGTCAGGCTGCTTGACAAAATCACGCTTTTGTTGCGACCATAATGAAGTCTTTCCTATCTCACAAGAGTCAATAATACAACCACTATCATCATGCAAATACACCATACCACCTAAAAGCGGAGTACGAAAATTTTTGTCATATACCATTCCCGTAATCGTAACCTTAGCTTTTTGGGCAAAAGAGATGGTACATAACCCAAGCATAAACGCCAATATCAAACAAAAACGACAACATAGCGCTTTATTTGATTGTGGGGTATAATGCAGATTTCCAGGTTTTGTCATTACATCTTTTTTAGTTAGTTTCATAAATATCAGTTCTTGTTATTAATATACAGAATTTGCCAATTCTTTTATTCTTCCGACTGTCGTACAAACGGAATCTATTCCAGTACTCTCAAACCATTTATTATTTTCTCTGATAACAATTTGCTCATACTTTTTGTACATTATTTCATTAAGTTTTGCAAGAAAAGTTTCTTCATCTTCTGCAATCCACCCCAAGCCTTCATTTTCTATATCAGGATTGTAACGTGCACCAATTGCCGGAGAGAAAACCAACGGCACACATCCGTGAACAACGCTTTCCATTATTGATGACGAGAAGCACGATACTGATATATGGGTCTGCGCAAACACATCAGCAAGCGGCATATCACTAACATTTCGAATATTGGAATATGCTTTCCATTCTTCTTTCTGACGGTCTGTTGCCTTATATTCAGGGTGTTCTCTTACCATTATGACATTATCACGATAACGCTCAGCTACAATCGATATAAGCTTATACATACGATTCAGATAAGTTTCTGTAAGAAGAAACACTGGTGCTTGCAGAAAGAATGTAATGGCAGAATGCGCTCCTCCGTCCTTAACATCATATAGATAACCCGTATCTATAAAATTTACATTCCTGTTTCTCACCTTCCACAATGAATTAAACCCTTTGCCCCAAGTAAAGAAATACGTATAAGGCATATCATGAAATCCTTCATGTAGCATAGAAGGCCACCCCTGCTGAATACATACAGACGGGATTTTAAGCTGTCTACAAAACAAAGCCGCCATTTCATATTCTGTCTGGCAACCATCCATACATACAAGCAAACGAGGCTTTAATGCACGTATATAATTACCTATCGTATTGGCAAAGCGATAAACAAGCTGAAAATTTTGTGCAAGAAGTTCGTTCGTATATATGTCAATGTTTGAGAATGTGAATTTTACAACAGTTGCACAATCAGGTAATTCGTCTATATAACCCACCTCACAAGGAGTAAGCAAGACAAAATCTTCATCCATTGAGCATATTACCGGACGCAGATATTCAACAATCCTTGGGGATGAAGCAAAAAAAAGTATCTTACCACACTCATCCTTTAGTATATCTTCCCATGCTTTATTCTCTGCTATGTTATCATCGATATTGTATTGTTTAACCAGCAAATTTCCAAGAGACTGTCTGATTGTCTGAAAAGTTTCCGCATCACCTTTGTTAGCTATATAAGCCTCACGCAATCCAAGGTAACGATACCACATGAAATTAATGACGGGTTTAGACATATCGCATCCTCCGACCATCCATGCACCACGGATTATGGCGGCAACACCTCGCACCTCTGCCTCAACTACGGCTTCGAGTTCAGTGTGGAATTGTATGACATAATCATTATTCATGGGCTTAATTTAGGTTATTTATTTTTATTGTTTATCATCTTTTCCTTTAATATATAGTGATACCAAAGATAATCTTCAATATTATCCATCATTAGAGGACAAGTATCAGATTCTCCATTTTTCAGTGTCTGAAGTCGGTCGTAAGGACAGCCTCCTGAACATACAGGCAACAGAATACACTTTCGGCATTTTGGATCATCAAACGGATCGGCTCCCATCAGATAGTCTATTAACACCTCTTCGTTGCTGATTTCACCAAATATTGAACCGTAAACCTTTTCTTCTTTACCTACATCGTTCCAACATTTATACAATTCACCCAAGGGACCAATTACCAGCCCATTCATATTGCGTATACCACATTCAATGCGATTGCCAGAAGGGTAAAAACTGGAGAATGCCATACCATGCTTCTCAAAGAGTTTTTTAACAAAAACAAATTGATTATTAGAATCCATGGCACATGAGTTTGCACAATCACTATAGTCACGCACAAAAGCCGGATGTATAGATACTGTTTTCAGATGTAGATTCTTTACATAATTATATATGTCAAGAAAACGATCAGCATTTGACTCATCAAGATTCACCCTTATGCTTACAGACGTTTCCGGAGCGTGCTCAGCCAAAAGCTTTATGTTCTCTATGATTCTATCGAAAGTAGGATGTCCACCTTTTAGATAGCGCCTTTGATCATGAGTTTCCCTTGTTCCATCTAAAGTTATCTGTACAAAGCTTATTTTCAAGTCGCTCAAAGCTTTTGCTTTTTCCACATTGAAAAGATATCCATTTGTTATCATCGATGCCTTATACTCTATTCCGAGAGCGAGCATTTTATGAGTCAATGTCTGTATTCTTGAGAATTCCATAAGAGGCTCGCCTCCAAACCAAGCTACATTCAACGTCTTTGCAAGCGAATGCCTCTTTATGAATTCAATTATTGCGTCCTCAACTTCATCAGTCATTCGAGGCGATGTCTTGTGGTCACCCTCAAAGCAATAAGGACAGCCAAAATTACATCCCAATGTCGGATTAATGGTCAAAGCAAGATTAGTATTTGAGAAACGGCGCACAAGGTTAGTATACCTTATTTTCGATATTTCGAAATCGTCATTCTTTACTATCGTCTTTATTTCACGCAAATCCTCCCTCAAATCGTCATCGATTCCATTTACATCGCATCTACTGATACATTCCGATATGCAATTATAGTCTTCCTCTGACAATTCCACAAAAGAATTTGACAGAGAATTATATAAAAGGAATGTCCCATTTCGATGAAACATATAATTATACCTTGACCATTTTTCCATTGAAATATATTTTTAGTTATTAGTTAGTAATGTATATAAAGCACAGAACAAAAAATGAACATTTTTTATTCAACCTTTAGACTTTACAAACTACTAGAACGAATAATCCACACAAAATAGCAATCCACCACATCTAGAACATGGATTAGAATTATACTCTCCACAATTTTTTAGTTTTTCTCCATGTTCAGTTTTACACGGTGCATAGCCTTCACAATTTCCACCTGCCGATATTAAGGCTTTTTCTAATGCGTCAAGACGAACTTCTTCTTTAGGCATTTCTATAATTTTGATTCTCTTCATAATGTAGTTTTTTAAGAATTAGTAATTTAGTTTATTAGTTATATAAAAATAGGATTATGATTATCTTGGGCAAAGATAGACATTTTAATTACGCCAAACAAATTATTCTCTGTCTTTTTTTAATTTAAATCTGAGATTTCACAAGTTCATAATAATATGCATGATTTGCCAGCAACGTATCATGAGTTCCTACCTCAACTATTCTGCCATGCTTCATGACAATAATTTGATCTGCATTCCTAATAGTTGACATTCTGTGAGCCACAACAACTACAGTGCGTCCGCTATAGAATTCGCTTAATTTGTCTACTATCTCATATTCATTTGTAGCATCAAGCGAGTTTGTTGCCTCATCAAGAAAAATATAGTCAGGATTCTTATACACAGCACGAGCTATGAGAATACGCTGTTTTTGTCCCTTGCTCAATTGTATGCCATCATTTCCTATTATAGTATCATATTTCAAAGGAAAACGTTCCACAAAATCTGTAACATTAGCTATATAAGCAGCTTTTTTAAGGCGTTCATAATCTATACAACCATCGTCAACCGCTATGTTTCGAGCTATTGACTCAGAAAAAATCACACCGTCTTGCATCACTACGCCACAGCGTCTGCGCCATGCTTTCATATTTACCGACATCAAGTCTTGATTTCCGATACTTATCATCCCTTTCGATAACTTGTAATATCCAAGAAACAACTTTATAAGTGTAGTCTTTCCACATCCACTTGCCCCAACTATAGCAGTGATTTTACCCTTTGGAATGTTTATAGAAATGTCATCAAGAATATTCTCAATCGCATTTGGAGTGTATTTAAAAGAAAGATTAGTAACAAAAATATCAGAAGTCGTTTTTTCGATGTCCATACTTTTGCATCCTTCATCTTCTTCTCTGCGCAAATGAACTTCGTTAATACGGTCGAGCGATATTTTTACATCTTGAAGCGAATACACAAAAGCCACCATTTGACTCACAGGAGAATTAAGTTGACCAATAACAAATTGAATAGCAAGCATACCGCCAAGGGTCATACTACCATTTATTACAGCAGTAGCTGAAAGTACGGTGACGAGTATGTTTTTCAATTCATTGATAAACACAGCGCCACCTTCTTGCGACTGTTGCAAACGAAGTGATTTCAGCTGAACATCAAACAACTCACGTTGCCGTTCTTGCCATTCTTCAGTACGTCGTTGTTCACAGTTCTGTAGTTTTATCTCCTGCATAGAAGTAACAAGCTGATAAGTTTTATTTTGACATTCACCCTGTCTATCAAACAATTCATAGTCAAGAATTTTACGTTTACCAAGAAAAACAGCAACCCAAACCGCATATACAAGACTTCCAAGCATGAAAACTATAAATACAAGACGGTTGTAGACAAGAAGTACAATTCCAAAAACAATAAAGGTAAGGACACTGAAAGCCATACCAAGAAATTGCGTTGTTAGAAATGTCTGCACACGATTGTGGTCATTCATACGTTGCAGGAGGTCGCCAAGGAGTTTTGTGTCAAAAAAAGCCATAGGCAAACGGAGCAACTTAAGAAAGAACTCACCAACAAGTTTTATATTAATATTCATTGATATGTGCAATAATATACGCCGACGGACAAAGTCCATGACAGTCTTGCCCAACACAATAATGAATTCACCAAGCATAATGAGCCAGATAAATCCAATATTCTGTTCCTTAATACCAACATCCACTATTGACTGAGTGAGAAACGGCAACACCATCTGCAACATACTGCCTAAAAACATTACGATAGCAATATATACAAAAGGTTTACGATAAGCAGCAAGACTGTCAGTCAACAAATGCCAGCTACCTTTACCAGACATCTCCTTTCGACGATAAATATTGGCATCAAAATTTGACGAGGGCTGCAAGGTCATACCTATGCCTCTACGTTCACCATTGAGCGACAGCGACAGCCAATGTTGTTCAAACTCTTTACGACTATACTTAACAAGACCTTTTCCTGGGTCGGCGATATAGAAAAAACGTGTACCATCAGTTCTATAGAGAACTACGAAATGGTGCTGATCCCAGTACAATATGCACGGCATCGGACACTTTGCCAATTCATCAATGGTTAATTTTGCAGCAATGGTTTCAAGACCCAACTCGCCAGCTGCAGTACTAATTTCAAGCAAGGTTGTTCCACGTTTTGACGTAAAACAGAGTTCGCCCACATCATCCAACTCAATATCGAGTCCGAAATAACGGCATACCATAGTCAGACAAGCTACACCACACTGCATTATGTCGTGCTGTCGGACAAAAGGAAACTTTCTTGACTTAAACAAAATAATTCTTTCTTTAAATGAATATTCAATATCAACAATATTAGCGTAACAACGAATTTGCAAGACCCTCAGCCATAGCCCAGTCATACACTTCGTCTATCTCAATGCTGCTTGCGCCCCCAGTCTCTACAATACCGACCTTACCCGATAATATATAAGGCGATTGTTTTAAATTGCTAACCCTTGACGCATAAAAAGCCCCAGACTCAACAAGCCATCCAGAAAAATCCTGACGACGAGGTTTAGTTTTCAAGTCGTAATCAAGAGGTTGCCAATCATCACTCCATCTGAACTTTTTTAACCTCACACAAGCCACTATAGAATCATAAACTTCTTCATTTATCAAATCTACCAACTTAGCTATCTCCATAACACTTGTAAATGGCGATGTAGCCTGAAATAGGCATATCCAATCATTGTCATGTGGCTTTCGATAACGCATAAACTCTCCTAATACAGTCATGACAGAAGCCTTATCTGATGCAGATTCGTCCGAACGTACATAAATCTTAACCTTGTCGACATATCGATTATGCGCAAGCTTAGCATATTCGTTGCAGTCTACTGCCAACCAAATTTCATCCATAAAATTTGAAGATAGTAAAGTGTCTACTATCCAAAATGTCAAAGGCTTACCGGCAAGAGGCTTCATATTCTTCATTGGTATTCCCTTACTTCCTTTCCTTATTGGTATAAATGCAATATTCATAGGCATAATAATAGTTTGTCAACAAAGTTATAAAAAATAGACTATTCTACAAAAAAGAACTATAGTAAAAGATTAATATAATGTTTTTTTTATATATTTGCAAAAGAATACAGACAGCAATTCTTAAACATTAAACTATTTGCCTCGGCAGTTTTTAAAATAATACTGAAATAAATACCATAATAGCTTATGAGAAAACCTACACTTTTATATTTGCTTTGCATTTCATGTACATTACCCGTAATGGGTAAATCAAACATGCATAAATGTACAGGAAATATATATACTATTGAATCCAACTGTCGGTACATTAACAGTGACAGTATTGCCACCACATACAATGGTGTTGTCGTTGACAGCAATAACAATCCCATCGACTTTGTGAATATAGCCTTGCTAAATCCGAAGGATTCATCGTTCGTGGCAGGTGCGATGACCGACCTTAATGGGGTATTTGCCATTCCATGCAACATGAAAAATGCAATCATAAAAGCAAGCCGCCTTGGCTACAATACTGTATACCAAACATACGCAGCTGGAAACGTCGGCTCAATAATGCTTAAAGAATCTGTCACTTCATTGCAGGGAGTAACAGTGAAAGGCCAACGCAAGATATTTTCAATGAACGATGGCGGTCTCATTGCGCAAGTGAAGGGCACAGCCTTGGGTGAGGCAGGAACAGCCAACGACGTAATTACAAAAATACCGAGCGTATACGCCGACAACGGAAAATACAACGTATATGGCAAAGGCGAAGCACTGATATTCATCAACGGCAAAAGACTTATTGACTACGAAGAACTCAGCAGACTCAGCTCCAAGGATATTTCGTCAATTGTACTCGACAACAACCCTGGAGCAGGATATGATGCAACAGTGAAAGCGGTAATACACATAAAAACTGTAAAGAAAGTAGGCGACGGTCTTAGTGGCAACCTATCGGCAATGTACCAACAAGGACATTATGCATCAACTACCGACGGTGTGAATATAAACTGGCGAAAAGGCGGACTCGACATATTCGGCTCGCTCTTCTACTCTTTCACGCAAACCTATCAGAAACAGTCGGACACTCAAGAGACATGGAAGAACGGTGACACATGGAACATGCAAAATGAAATAAAGATACTTGGCAAAAACACCGCTTCAATAAGCCCAAAACTTGGAATAAACTACTCATTCAACGACAAGCATACGGTCGGCATATCATATAGCCTGACGCATTCACCTAACAACAAGATCAACATCATACAGTCGCAAGATGTAAAACAGAACGGTCAACCTCTGCAAACGATACTCTACGACGACGATACACGACGGAAGAACAAGCCCACTCACCTTAATAATATATATTATAGAGGTAAAATAGGCAAATGGGACATCGCGTTCGACAACGACATTATTGCAAGTCATACCAAAAGTATACAGAACATAAAGCAGGAAGGCGAAAAGTCGGGCAATCAGAATGTGAACAACACAAACAACGAAGAGAACACTATGGTAGCTTCAAAGTTGGTGGTTTCACATCCTATAGGCAGGGGTAAAATGGACGTAGGCGGTGAGTTTATCTACACCGACAGACAACAGAAATACGTCAACGAGCAAAACATTATTGCATCGACCGACGACCATATAGAAGAAAGCAAATATGCCGGCTTCATCTCTTACTCTACACCATTGGGAAAGGCACAAATCAGAGCAGGAATGAGATATGAGCATACCGTGTCCGACTATTATGAGAAAGATGTGTGGGTGGCAGGTCAAAGCCGCAGCTACGACAAGCTGTTTCCTAACGCATCTATATCATTTCCTATAGGCAAGAGCAACATCAACGTCGGCTATACGATGAAGACACGCCGTCCTTCGTACCGCGAACTCAGCAGCAACATGCAATACGACGATGCTTTTACTTACGAAAGCGGCAATCCGCTGTTGCGTCCGGAAATGATTCACGACATCACCATGTCTGCATCCTATCGATGGATATACATGAATTTCAGCTTTCAGCATGTCACCGATGCTATAACAAATACCGTCGAGATGCTCGACGAGGCTGATACTCCGATAAACGTAATGTCGACAACAAACCGTTCAAGTCTCAACAAATACTCGGCTACGCTCTCGCTTACGCCACGTCTCGGCATCTGGTCGCCACGACTTGCCATGTCTCTGTTGGGACAGAATCTGAAGATTCCATATCAGGGTGGCACTAAGAAACTGAACAATCCATTGCTATTTGCCAGCTTGCACAACACGGTGTCGCTGCCAGACAATTATCTGTTGTCAGCAGATGTTATAACCCACACATACGGCAATAACAATATTGTTATGATGAAGCCAGGCTGGCAGATAAACATAGGCTTGGTAAAAAACATCAAGTTATGGACCATTCAGCTACAAGGCATGGACATATTCCGCACTGCCCGCAACTCATTCATAATTTACGGCACAAGCCTTCGCTACAACAAATGGAACTACAGCGATTCACAAGCTGTGAAACTGACCATCAGCTACAGATTCAATCCTACTAACAGCAAATACAAGGGTACTGGTGCTGGTAATGACGAAAAGAGTCGTCTGAGCTTATAAACAACTAATACGGGCTGAATGCCAAAGCACGACATCCCGAAGGGGCAGAAGCACTTATTATCAATACTTCTGCCCCTTACTGTTTGCATCTCCTTTTTTATTTCACGACAAGGGACTCGATATTTTTGTATTTAACGACAATAGTGACAATGGTCGACAATATTATTAATAATATTCATGGGAGCATTGAATAATGTTGCTTATCCTATTGTCGAACATTGTCGAACATTGTCGTTTTAACAACAAGGGAGCTTGATAATTTTGTATTTAACGACAAGGGGCTTGATTTTTTTATTTAACGACAATAGTGACAATGGTCGACAATTATTTTATGATATTCGATTGAC
>ERZ1026856.1554-NODE-1554-length-11315-cov-4.869272_pt1 | contig 11315 bp, 9 predicted proteins | sample MGYA00380158_ERZ1026856 | MGnify/ENA primary metagenome ERZ1026856 (study PRJEB33269, sample SAMEA4719794) | human gut metagenome | biome: human-associated habitat; feature: organic feature; material: feces | place: Cameroon | collected 2013-10 ... | reverse complement strand
GAAACACGGGGAGTAAATGGCGAAATCGCAGGTGAAAGGGAGTAAAACGGCAAAGAAAAAGCCTCCGTCCCAGCACGGGAACGGAGGCCAGATTATCGTATTTACTCACCAATGTCGCTGGTGGCTTTGCCGTGACTATCGTACGAAACGAAACTCAGCAGCACAGTGCGGCACTCAAAAGTGCAGGTCAGAACCCTGTCAACCTACTCCCACTCAATGGCTCCAGCTCTGGTATCTCATCATTCCAATTACGCCTTGTTTTTCGCGTCACCAGGAAACACGTACCGACGTGCAGCATGGCATCGCCCGCTTCGTCGGCTTCGGGGAGGAGGCAAAAGCCAGGGTGGTTTAGAAAGCCTTTTCTAAACCTAAATCGTTGAGCAAACATTTTGCTTAAAAGGATACGGCGGGCCATTCTCAGACCACTCATAAGTGGTTCTAAAATAGAACGCAGAAAGCGCTCCGTCCTGCGAAGGAGATACCTATGTATCACCCTGTGATCAAACTCGCCAGTGCGAAATCAGCCTGGCGCGGGCTGGACATCTACCATGCAAATAAGGTTCTCACCTGCAGAAAAGTTGAAGATAACTGGCTCGAGGGAACCGTACAGGGATCTGCCGAGCAGCCGTATCACGTCAGGCTGTCGCTTGAGCATCCACGCAATTCCACCTGCGATTGCCCGCACGCGAAAGGCCGAATGGTCGTCTGCAAGCACAAGGTCGCACTTTTCTTCAAAGCCATCCCTGATGCCGAGGCGAACTTTCTCCGAGAGGTCGAGTTGGAAGAGTCTCTTTACAACGCAGCCCTGGAACATGAGGCGGAGGAACGGCATCACGAAATCGTCTCGTACGTTTCGGGATTGACGAAAGCGCAGCTCCAGCAGCAGCTCATCAACGCGCTCGAAGAATTGGACTCTCGCGATCGTATCGACCGCTGGTGACACAAAATATCGCCCGAGCTCGCTTGCGCAATCGTTTCGCAAAACGCCCTGCTCCGCTCTTCGACGAACGCTCATGGCCCATCATCTAATTAATTCGAACACCGCCAAAATACTTTAGGCAACTTCCCGCTTTATGCCGCATAAAGCGCGGTAGCCGCCCTCATCATATCGGAAAAAGCGAGATCGCCCTGTTACTCCCCTTCGTCGACGAAGGCACGCGAGGGCGCGGCGGTGCAGGTGAGCGCTATGGCAACCACCAAAGCGGCAATTACTGGCACTAAGGCAAGCGGGTTGGCAAGCAAGGTGGTTCCAGCCGAATCGGCCAACGAGCCAGCCACAATAGCACCTATTTCCAGCGCTCCAGCAAGTATCATCCCCAACGTGCAGAAAACACGATTGCCTGTACCGCACAAAGCCGACGAAACAGCGGCAGCGGCAACCCAAGCCGCCAAGGTTATCCACGTCGAAGGCAACACAAGCAAGGCAGCAACCGAATCTTGGATGTTGCCAGCAAGAGGAACCAGGGCATAGGAAACCACATCCCAGCCCGAAAGAACATGCGACCCCAAGCCTGAAAGTGTTAGGGCAAGAACGCCTGCAAACAACGTGCTTGCCGCCGCGTCACGAGGACGCAGCAAATAACCAGCCGCAAAGGGAGCAAGCGGTGCAAATCCGAACGATCCGATAAGAGCCGGAAGCAGACCAACGTTAGAGGCTTCATGCGAATGACGAGCAGTGAAATACCACCAGCATGCCGCTGCAGCCATAAAGGCAACGCCCAAAACTGGAGAGCCGAACACGCACAGCGAAACACCCAACGCTTCGCAGGCAAACAGGGCACCAACAGAAGGCAACAAGGCGGAAAGCAGAGCGAACGCCGCCAAAACGCCCCACGATATAGGATTGCTCCATGCATCAGGAGCCGCAACGGAATTGAGCGTCAAGAAGCCCAAAACCGCTGCGCTCGCTGCCGCCCATATGCGGGCAAATACCGATTTCATCCGCGGCGTGGGACGCCAAGGCTCACGCGGCTCTTCGGGCAACTCCGATTCAAACTCTTCGGGTTCCCCTTCCGCGGTTTCTTCAAGTTCATCTCCCACCAGGCGCTTTAGCTTGTTGGCACCTTTGCGCGGCCCGCCTAAACAAGGCTGCATCTGATCGGCAAACTCTTTTATCGACGCATAACGCTCATCGGGATCGGGTGAAAGAGCGCAGAACACCACATCGTCTATTGCGGGGTCAAGCCCCTCCATGCACAGGGAGGGAATGACCAACTCAGCATCGTAAATTGCATCTTCGGCTTCGGGGATACTGTTGGCCAAAAACGGATTGGCGCCAGAAATCATTTCGTAAGCCAGGCTCGCAAGGGCCCATTCGTCGCAACGCTCGCTCAGATTGCGCTGCTCCATCTGCTCGGGCGGCATATAGCCGATCGTGCCACCCTCCGCGGCGCCATAACCAGCTTCTCCCGCCAATCGCGCCAGGCCGAAATCGGTCACCTTAACGTGCCCCTGTTTATCGATCAGCACATTTTCGGGCTTGATATCGAGATGAAGCACTTGATGGGCGTGAGCAACCTGAAGTGCCTTTGCCACTGCCTTGAATACGGCGGAAACAATATCGGGATCCACTTCATCGGGGTACGTGTGAAGCACTTCGGCAAGAGTCATGCCATCGACATACTCCAAGATGAGATACGCCATACCATCTTGCACTTCGAAGTCGTACACCTGAACGATGGAAGAATCCGAAAGCTTCGCTGCGGTACGAGCCTCTTCCAACCCGGGCACCGCAGAAGTGTCGATGGCGCCCTTCCCCAAAAGGATGCTCCCGCCCTCGGGGAACATTTCAGCAGCCTCTTCAAGGGGCATGCATTTAATGGCAACTCGACGCTGTATACGCGTATCCCATGCAACCTTCACCGAGGCAAAGCCGCCGTGGCCAGCCTCCCCTTCCAAGTGATAACGCCCCAACAACAGGTTTTCCCGGTCGGACAGCTGCTCGATGTTTTGCGGCTGCGCATCATATGCCAACTGGTCGTCGCGCGACAGCGCATCGGCTTCCGCAGCATCGGCAACATCGCGGCTCAAGGGCGCAGAAAGCCGGGCCGGCAAGGTAAGCCAGCCAACGCGGCGTGTTTCTGGTGTTTTGCCCTCGGGCTTTTGCAAACGCTATTCCTTGAAGTTCTTTACAAAGTGCTTAATCAAGGCGGCAGACGTTGGCGTGCAACGTTCGCCTCCCATACGCGGCTCAGCGAGCGGCATACCCTCTAGGATAGCGGCAGTTGCGGGAGCGGGCAGCGAAAGCACACCATGAGCGCATTCGATTTCGCCTTCGCCGGGCTGAATGGGGGTTGCCACAACCTCTTCAGGGGCAAGCACATAGAATTCTGCGCAAATAGCTAGCGCGTTGCGGATGCCGCCCGCCTTCCCCACTTCATGAAAATGGGTCTGGGACACGTCGCATCCATGAACCTTCGCCTCGGCAGCCGCAAGAATAGCATACACGCTGCGCAAATCGTCTTTAACCTGATCGGGAGCATCGAGCGCATCGATAGTCTTATTGATCTCACCGATGTCGTGGTGATGCTTTTCAGGCACTTCGGCGCATTCGATTATCTCGTAGAAACGCTTGTGCTGAGCTTCGTCCATTGCGTTGAAGAGGGTGTCGAAGATCTGGCCGCGCGTGGCGTTTTCGGTGAAGTCGAAGGAAAGCACCATATTCGCTCCTTACTGCTGTGCGGGCGCTGCGCCCGGAAGATGATTGATGAGATGGGCCTGAAAACCGGCTCCAAAGCCATTGTCGATATTGACAACGCTCGTTCCGCTTGCACAGGAATTGAGCATGGAAAGCAGGGCCGACAAGCCACCGAATGAAGCCCCGTAGCCCACACTGGTGGGCACCGCGATAACCGGGCATGAAGCCATACCGCCCACCACACTGGCAAGGGCACCTTCCATGCCGGCAACAGTGATGATAACCTGCGCCTGCATGATGTCATCCATGTGCGCAAGCAGGCGATGAAGCCCCGCAACTCCCACATCGTAGAGACGCTGCACTCGGTTGCCCAGGGCTTCGGCGGTAAGCGCCGCTTCCTCGGCAGCATACATGTCGCTGGTACCGGCGGCAGCTACCACGATAGTGCCATTGCCCGTCGGTTCGGGCATGCGCCCAAGCAGCCCCACACGCGGAATGTCGAAGTAAGTGAATTCATCGGCGAAGTGGCTGTCCATAAGGCTTACCGCTTCGGGCTTCATACGGGTGATAAGCACCGTTTCGGCGCCACCCTGTTGCAGGGATTCCGCAATGCCGCGAATCTGATCAGGGGTTTTTCCTTCGCCATAGATAACCTCGGTGGCATTTTGGCGCAGGGCGCGATGATGATCAACCTTGGCATACCCCAAGTCGGTAAAGGGCTCCTTCTTCAAGGAAAGCAACGCTTCGGCAGGCGTGGTTTCACCTGCGGCAACGCTTTCCAGGATCTTCTCTATAGCATCGGATTCCATGCACCCCTCCGATCAAATGGGAATATAGGGACAGGTCCCATTTTCCCACTTATTCATTACAGCGTAACGACGCATTGTTGTTCGACAGCATGGTATCATAAGTGACATCGCGTCACTAATTTTGCAAAGTGGGAATATAGGGACAGGCCCCATTTTCCCACTCAACAAACGAAGCCCTGCTTGCGATCGATATCGCAAGCAGGGCTTTTCTTTGAGCGCCATCCCTAGGTGGGAAAATGGGACCTGTCCCTATATTCCCACTATTCTCCCAGCAATTCGTCGACCTTCGGGAGCCACTCGCTGATGGCGATATGCTGCGGGCATATCTCCTCGCACGATCCGCAGCTTGTGCACGAATCAGCACGACGACCATAGCTAGTAACCTCATTTTTGTAGAAGTCCTTCGCCAGCTCCATATCGTCATACAGCGTACCCATGTTGTAGGCGCGGAAGTTATACGGGATAGCAATCTTGTTCGGGCACATATCCACGCAGTAGTTGCAACCGGTACAGGGAATTGCAGCGCGCGAATCGAGCGCGGCTTTTGCCTGGTCAAGAACCTTATGTTCTTCGTCAGAAAGCATGCCCGGATGCGCGTTCTGCATATACCCGATGTTTTGCTGGAGCTGCTCGGGCGTACTCATGCCCGAAAGAACGCAAGATACCTCAGGCATATCCCAGAGCCAATCAAAGGCCCATTCGACATTGCTGTGCTTGATGCCCGATTCGTCGAATACCGCCTGGGCGTTTTTCGGCAAATCAACCAGCAGCCCACCGCGCAACGGCTCCATAACCACTACAGCCATACCGCGCTCGGCTGCCATCTTCATTCCCTTGATACCCGCCTGATAATCGCGGTCGTAGTAATTCAGCTGGATTTGGCAGAAATCCCAGTCGGCAGCATTCAGGATTTCTTCAAACAGCTCCAGATCGTCATGGAAGGAAAAGCCGATATTGCGCACCTTCCCGCTGGCTTTGGCACGCTTCATGCCGTCGATTGCATTGTTACGTACCGTCTTTTTCCAACTACCGCCATTCATCGAGTGCAGGAGATAATTGTCGACATAATCGAGGCCCAAACGGTCGAGCTGTTCATCGAGGAAGCGATCGAAATCTTCAGGAGATTTATAAAGCCATGCGGGTGATTTAGTGGCCACGTATACCTTTTCGCGATAGCCGTCCTTAAGAGCCTCACCCAAAATTCGTTCCGAATAGCCGCTTACGTAGTTATAAGCCGTATCGAAGTAATTGACCCCGCCATCAATGGCGGCGCGGATCATCGCTATCGACGTGTCGACATCAACCTGATCGATGGTGTTGCTGTTTACTGTTTTGCCGCCATCTTTCATGGGAAGGCGCATAACGCCAAACCCCAGAGGCGAAACCTTCATGCCCGTATTGCCGAAAGCACGCAATTCCATGACACCCCTCCTGTCTTCGTTGGCTACGACGCTTTGTCCCCTATGCCGCATAAAGCCAACGTACTTTGATTCAGTTGGGTTCAGGGTATCGCAAAACTACGCGCACGTAAAAAGGCCTCCTGGAGTTTTCCGGGAGGCCTTTGGTCACGCTGCGTAAAAAACGCTTACACGTTGAACTTGAAGTGCATTACATCGCCATCTTGCACGACGTAATCTTTTCCTTCCTGGCGAAGCTTGCCGGCATCGCGACAACCCTTTTCACCGCCAAGGGCAACGTAGTCTTCATATGAAGCGGTTTCTGCCTTGATGAAGCCGCGCTCGAAATCAGAATGGATAACGCCAGCAGCCTGAGGGGCCTTCGCGCCTACGGGAATGGTCCAGGCGCGCGTTTCGGTTTCACCGCTGGTGAAATAGCTCTGAAGACCCAGCAGCTTGTATGCCTCGCGAATAAGGCGGGAAAGGCCCGACTCGTCCAAGCCAAGCTCTTCCATGAAAATGGCAGCCTCTTCAGCATCGAGCTCGGCCAAGTCGGCTTCGATCTTCGCGCTGATGGGCACGGGTTGCTGCCCATCGATTTCGGGAAGTTCGGCATTAACCTTATCTTCGTCCACATTGGCGATGTAGAGCATGGGCTTCATGGTAAGCAGGCACAGCTCGCGAATGGCATCCTGCTCTTCTTCGGAAAGGTCGAGCTGCAAAGCGCGCTTGCCTTCGTTCAGGCCCCCGAGCACTTTCTGGGCAACCTCGAAATTGATGGCCTTTTCCTTATAGCGCTTACCTTCCTTCTCCAAGCGAGGCAGCGCCTTTTCGATGGTGGCGATATCGGCAAGGATCAGTTCGGTTTTGATGGTTTCAACGTCGCTCTGCGGGTCAACCTTCTTGGATACGTGCTCTACGTTCGGGTCGCTGAAAAAGCGAACCACTTCGCAGATAGCGTCCGTTTCGCGGATATTCGCCAAGAATTTGTTGCCCAAACCTTCGCCCTGAGAAGCACCGGCAACCAAACCCGCAATATCAACGAATTCCACCGTTGCAGGGATGATCTTCGCCGGGTGGTCGATGGCGGCAAGGCCGTCAAGGCGCTTATCGGGAACGGGAACCAAGCCAACATTGGGCTCGATGGTTGCAAAAGGATAATTTGCAGCAAATCCGCTCTTCTTCGTAAGAGCGGTGAACAGAGAAGACTTGCCAACGTTCGGCAGGCCAACAATGCCAATGGAAAGGGACACGTTTGCTCCTTGATAGGGTTCTCATTTTTGTACGCATTCCATCATACCACCCAAAAAGAGAACACCCGAAAGGGGCATAAGTCGCGCAGCCTCAATGACTGGGAACATAGGGACAGGTCCCATTTTCCCGGTTTTCGGAACAGGCACCGTTTTCCCACCCAGAAATGGCGCACAAAGAAAAAGCCCTGCTTGCGATATTAGTCGCAAGCAGGGCTCTGTTTACCAGGCGGGAAAACGGGACCTGCCCCTATGTTCCCGCATCCGGAAACAAGGCGAGGGCAATGCGGGAAGGGCCGCCGATTCCCAAAGTGGGAAAACGTGAACTGCGTCCCATTTCTTGGAGTCGATAATAGCGATTAAGCAGCTGCTCCGAAAGACTTCCTGAATTCCTCGGGCGTGAGGCCGCCCAGGGCTCCCTGCCTCCTCCTTGCGTTCCAGTGCCGGACGTACGAGTCGAGGTCCGCCTTGAACGACCCGAAGTCCGGCCACTCGTTGCCCCTCGAGAACTCGTCCTTGAGATGGCCGAACAGGCCCTCGGTACAGGCGTTGTCCAGGCAGTTCCCCTTTCTCGACATGCTCTGTACGATGCCCTCGCGCCTGAGCCTCCCGCACCAGGCGGCGTGCTGGTACTGCCAGCCCATGTCGCTGTGGAGGATGGGCCTTGCGCCCTTGGGCATCCTCGCGGCCAGCCCGTCGAGCAGCTCGGCCTGCTGGGCCATGTTCGGGCTCTCGGAGGTCGACCAGGCGACTATCTCCCTGGTGCAGAGGTCGTAGACCGGCGCGAAGTACGCCTTGCCCCACGGCTGGCGGAACTCGGTGACGTCGGTGCCCATCTTCTGCCAGGGGGCCTCGGCGGAGAAGTCCCGCCCCAGCACGTTCCCGAACGTCCGGCCGACCGCGCCCCTGTAGGAGCTGTATCGGCGGCAGGGCCTTTCGCGCCTGATCGCGCAGCGGATCCCCATCTCGCGCATCATCCTCAGCACCGTCTTGTCGGCGATGCTCGCGCCCCGCTCCGCGCGCAGGCACATGGCGATCTGCCTGTGGCCGCATCCGTTGGGCGTGCGGGAGAAGACCTCGGCCACCGCCTCCCGCAGCTCGGGGCGCGTCGGGCCCTTCGGCGGCCTGCGCCTGTTGCTGTGGTAGGTCGACGAGGGGATGCGCGCCGCCGACAGCAGGTCGCAGACGCGATGCCCTTTCCCTGAAAGCTCCGCGATCACCTGGCATTTCTCCCAGGTTCCCGCCTTTCCGCCTCCAGGGACCTCAATTTTTTTAGGTAGGCCACCTCCGCCTCGAGCCTGCGGCAGCGCTCCTCCAGCTCCTGCTCGCGCGTCTTGGGCGCCGCTCCCCTCGGACGGCCCTTCGGCTTCGGGCGAAGGGCCGCGGCCCCTCCCCGCCGGTAGGCCGCGCACCACCTTCCCAGCGTGCTCTCGGCGGCCACCCCGAACCTCGACATCGCCTCCGGCAGCGCCATGCCCCCGTCGACCACGGCCCTCGCCGCCTCGAGCTTCAGCTCGAACGCGTAGCTTCTCTTATCGGTGCCCATGGCGAACGACCTCCCGTGCCCCGCCGTCCAGTAAGACCTCTGCCATTTTCTCACGGCGCTGCCGGTCGCGCCCAGCTCGGCGGCTATCGCGTCGCGGCCGTAGCCCGCGCGGATCATCTCGACCGCCCGAAGCTTCGTCTCGGCAGGGTACCTGACCCTCTTGTCCCTTCCCAAAACCAAAAACACCCCATTTCCTGTGTCCAAGAAATGGGGTGCGGTTCAACGGGACCTGTCCCTATATTTCCACTTACATGCTGAAGAAGCCGAAGGTCTGTGCCACGTAGGCTACCAGGATAACCACCAGCGCAACGGGGGCAAGGTACTTGATCATGAAGACCCATACCTTACGCAGCCTGAATCGAGAGGAAAGCATAACTTCTTCTTCGATCATCTTCGGGCCAACAATCCAGCCAATGAAGATGCAGGTCAGTAATGCCACGATAGGCATCATTACCGAATTGGAGATGAAGTCGAGGAAGTCGAGGATAGAGGTTCCCGCGCCCAGAGGCTCAATGAACGAAAGGGAGCTATATCCCAGAGTAACGAAGAGGCCCATAAGCGTAGTCCACACGATTACCGTGGCAAGGGCCTTGCCACGAGAGCAATGGGTTGCGTCCTGAATGATGGAAGTGCAGGTTTCCACTAAAGAAAGAGCGCTAGTAAGTGCAGCAAACAAAACCAAGACGAAGAAGCCGACACCCACAACAGGGGCAAAGCTGCCCATACCCTCAAACACCTGAGGCAGAACGATGAACATAAGAGAGGGGCCGGAGTTTTGAGCAACCGCTTCGCCAGAGCCCATAGCGGCAAACGTTGCAGGAATGATCATGAAGCCAGCGAGAAGCGAAACACCGAACGTCGAACCCGCGATCTGGGCAACGCTGGAAGTGAGCTTGGTTGCCTTATCGAGGTAGGAGCCGTAGGTAACCATAATGCCCATTGCCAGCGAAAGCGTGAAGAACGTCTGACCCAATGCCGCAATTACGAGCTCGGGAGAGAATTTGCTGAAATCGGGAACAAGGTAGAAAGCAAGACCGTCGATTGCCCCAGGCATGGTAAGCGCATACACCGCAAGAATTGCTGCTACAACGATAAGCGCGGGCATCATGATGAAGTTTGCCTTCTCGAGGCCGTTATTAACGCCCATACCCACAATGAAGTAGGTGATGACCATGAAGATAAGCATGAACAGAATGCTTTCAGGGCCATTGCTGATGAAGTTCGTGAAATAGGTGCCACCATCAACAAGAGCACCCGCTTCGCCACCTGCATATGCTGCAAGGTACTTCGTTACCCAACCACCGATTACGCAGTAGTACGGCACGATGATGAACGGCACGGCAGACATAAGAACGCCGATGAACGTAAACTTCTTGCCGAACGCCTTGAAGGCACCGATAGCGCTCTGTCCCGTTTTACGACCAAGAGCATTTTCCAAAAGCAGCAAAGAAATGCCGATGGTGAATACCAAGACCAAATATACAAACAGGAACATGCCGCCGCCGTACTTGGCCGCCAAATACGGGAAGCGCCACATCGCTCCCAGGCCAACAGCTGATGCTGCCGCCGAAAGAACAAACGCCAGTTTGCCCGACCAGGAGGCTCGACCGGCTAACTGAGCAGACTCGGTTGAGGTTGACATACACTCTCCTTCTGTCCCGCGCATGCGGGAAGTCATACATGGGCTTTACGCCCACTAGGCGCCGCTATGCGCCTTAGACACTTATGAAACATGATTGTAATAGTGGCTACTATAGCGTAAACGTTTATAGAGGTTTTGAGAGAAGGACGGGCGGCGTTCTTAACGAACTAACGGTACCGAAAACTCCTCATTGCCTCTCTCGTCTATAACGCTCATTTCAGTGGGTCATGCACGCGCTCACCTTCGTAGCTGACGTTCCAGAACACCAAGCCCTGCGCCGGCGCATTTTCGCCCGCCGCCGCGCGATTGCGCGCCTCGAGCACCTCTGCGATCCATTCCGGCCTGCGCCGCCCAAGGCCAACCGCCACCAGCGTACCCACAATGGTTCGCACCATCGAGTGGAGAAAGGCGTTGCCCTTCACCGTGATAACCACCAAGTTTTCGCCCCACGCATCTTCGCGCGACACGTCGACGCTGAACACATTGCGCATGGTTGACTTGCCTTCGGCGGATGCCGCCATGCAGAAGCTCTTGAAGTCGTGTTCGCCTATCAAGTAAGCAGCCGCTGCACGCATGGCCTCAAGATCGAGCTCTTTGGGAATATGCCAACAGAACCCCTTCATCAGAAGAGGTTTGTAAGCATCGGTGCAGATGAAGTACTTGTATTCGCGCATCGTGCAGGAAAAGCGCGCCGAGAAATCGTTTGCCTGGCGGCGGACCAACTTAATCGAAATATCCTCATGGGTCAGAGCGTTCAGAGATCGCAGCAATTTGAACTCGCTGCGACAAGCAAGTTCCTCTTCCGAAAGAGAGAAGCTCACCACCTGACCACGCGCATGAACGCCCGAATCGGTGCGTCCCGCGCATACCGTTTCGATAGGGCGACGGAACACCAGTCCCAGCGCTTCCTCGATGCTCCCCTGAACCGTAAGCTGACCAGGCTGACGCGCAAAACCAGCAAAGGGCTCTCCGTTGTACGAAACCAAGAGGGAAAGGATTACCTCGCCCTTCCCCTCTTCGGCTGCCTGCTGTGT
>ERZ1026856.1550-NODE-1550-length-11361-cov-4.304086_pt1 | contig 11361 bp, 9 predicted proteins | sample MGYA00380158_ERZ1026856 | MGnify/ENA primary metagenome ERZ1026856 (study PRJEB33269, sample SAMEA4719794) | human gut metagenome | biome: human-associated habitat; feature: organic feature; material: feces | place: Cameroon | collected 2013-10 ... | reverse complement strand
AGCTTATAGCTATGCTGTGTGCCGGTGCTATTGGGGGAGTTGTTTCCGTAAATAAAAAACAGCGTGTAAAAAAATATTAGGCGGCTTTGGCAGGTACCGCCATATTCCATAAGCAGCAGCCTTATTTATTATAGGCAGGGTGCATACAGATGGGCAGGGCTGACCTTCTGTATGCATTTTTTGTTCATAAAAAGTTATTAATTTTTTGAAAATAAGAGTAAATTCAAGAAAAACGGCGAAAACAAGAGATATAATCGAACAAGCGTTAAAAAACTGACTATTTCTGACTTTGACTTTAACTGACCTACGACATATAATATAAACAAAGGTCAGGGAAAATCAAAGAGAAAAGGTCGAGAAAGATTAAATAATATTAAATGACACTGACCGTTACCGAGGCTTTGCAATAGGCTGAATACTTCAAGACAGCTTATGTACAGGCTAAGGTTTAGGCACGGCGTATATTTGTAAGCTGTGCAGTAAAAAGAGGTGACAAGTATGAGAATGAGCGACCTTGTGGCGAATTATATAAATAATATGATTGACGAAAGCAACGGTACAGCTGAGATACAGCGTAACGAGCTGGCAAACAGCTTGGGCTGCGTGCCCAGTCAAATAAATTATGTCATTAGCTCTCGCTTTACTCAAGAAAACGGCTATGTAGTTGAAAGCCGGCGAGGCGGCGGTGGCTATATTCGCATTACAAAAATTCATTTTACAACGGGAAAGGCGGAGATAATAATGCATATTGTTAATTCTATCGGTGATTCGCTTGACGCAACATCAGCCAATATGATACTGAAAAATCTTATGGCGGGCGGTGTAGTAGCCAACGAAACAGCCAGGGTAATGTCTTCGGCAATTTCCGAAAGAGCGTTTTACAGCATACCAAAGCAGTTGCGAAACAATGTAAGGGCAACTGTGCTAAAGAATATGCTTTTGTCAATAATTTAAGGTGTATAAATAAGGAGGTTTATTTATGATTTGCGAACTATGTGGAAAAAACCAAGCGACAACTCATGTTAAGTCGATGGTAAACGGTGAATATACAGAAATGTGGCTTTGTCCGCACTGTGCAAAGGAGAAAGGCTTTGGCAGCTTGTTTGCACACACTGCAACAGATTTCAGCAGCTTTTTAGGCAGCTTTTTTGGCGATGGCTTACCGTCACGCACAAGCGCTACACGGTGCAAGTCCTGTGGCTCGTCCTTTGCGGATATTGCCAGGTCGGGCAAGGTAGGCTGTGCAGACTGCTACACAAACTTTTATGATGAGCTGCTGCCGTCAATACAAAAAATTCACGGCAACATTCAGCACACCGGAAAGGTGGTAGCGGGTGCAGGTGCAGACCTGAAGCTGTCAAGAGAAATTGAAAAAACAAGGCAGGAGCTGGCACAGGCGGTAAAGGAGCAAAACTTTGAGCTTGCCGCTAAGCTAAGAGATAAAATTAATGATTTGGAAGCAGGTGACAACAATGCCAAATAAATGGTATGACAAAAACGGTGAGCAGGGCGATGTAGTTATAAGCTCCCGTATAAGACTGGCAAGAAACCTAAACGGTTATCCGTTCCCGCACCTTATGAGCCTACAGCAGAAAAACGAGCTGGCAAGCAAGGTTAAGGCTGCGCTTGACAACAGCAATTCCTACATTGCAAGCACATTTAAGTTTATTAATATGACACAGCTTTCAGTAACGGAGGCAAATTCACTTGTAGAGCGTCACTTGGTTAGTCCGGCATTTGCCGATGACAGGTCAGGCAGGTATTTGCTCTTAACAGAGGATGAGTCAATAAGCATTATGCTTAACGAGGAAGACCACATAAGAATACAGGTTCTTTCCGACGGCTTATCACTAAAGCAGGCATACGATGTTGCCGATAAAATAGATACCCTGCTTGACAATGCTCTTGGCTTTGCGTTCCACGAAAAGCTGGGCTACCTTACACAGTGCCCTACAAACCTTGGCACAGGTCTAAGGGCGTCGGTAATGCTTCATCTGCCGGCTTTGCAGTCCGGCGGAGTAATTAACCGACTTGAGGACAATCTTTCAAAAATCGGTTTAACACTTCGTGGCACATTTGGCGAGGGTACAGACGCACAGGCGGGAATGTATCAGCTTTCAAATCAGGTAACGCTTGGCTTGTCAGAGGAAACAGCTATTGAGAATCTGCAAAGCGTAACAATGCAAATTGTTGGTAACGAGCGTGATGCCCGTAACGAAATTTGCAAACGCCTTGACACTCAGGATTATATTATGAGGTGCTTAGGCAAGCTGAAATATGCTCTGCTAATGAGTACAAAAGAAGCGCAAGGTCTGTTGTCGGCAGTAAGGCTGGGTGCAGCACAGGGAATAGTAAGCGGTATTTCATTGGATACGCTAAACAGCCTGTTGGTGGAGCTGCAGCCAAATACCCTTACACTAAACGAGGGCAAGGAGTTATCCCCGCAGGACAGAGACAAGCTTAGAGCTGAGCTTATTAAGGAACAGCTAAAATAATCTCGGCCCTGTAAATATGACAAAAAGTATTTGCCGGGCGGGTTATTATAAATATCAGAATGTATTATGAAACAGTTATTGGAGGTATGAGTTTATGTATAGATTTAATGGTTTTACAGAAAATGCCAATAAGGCAATGAATATGGCTATTGACTGTGCACAACAGCTTGGTCATACATATATAGGCACAGAGCATATTCTGCTTGGACTGCTTCAGGAAAGCTCGGGCGTTGCCTCTGTAGCACTGGAAAACTCCGGTGTAACCTTTGAGGCTGTAGAGCAGAATATAAAAGAAAAAATAGGTGTAGGCAGTATGACAAGGCTTACAACCGCCGACCTAACACCACGAAGCAAAAGGGTTATTCAAATGGCTATGGTTATAGCCTCCCGACTGAACCACAACTATGTCGGCACAGAGCATTTGCTTATTGCATTGCTTGAGGACAGCGACAGCTATGCAGTAAGAATGATTAATGAAATCGGTGCAAAGCCGTCCGACATTGTTGAAAATATAAAGGAGCAGCTTAGCAACAATGTTGAGAGCTTTTCAAGCAATGTGGAAAAGCCAAACGGAAAAGCCGCAGGCAAAACAGAAACTCTTGACAAGTTTGGCGTAGACCTGACAGCCAAGGCTAAAAAGGGCGAAATTGATCCGGTTATCGGCAGAAAAAAGGAAATTGACAGGGTTATACAGATTTTGTCAAGGCGTTCAAAGAACAATCCTTGCTTAATCGGTGAGCCGGGCGTAGGTAAAACAGCCGTTGCCGAGGGCTTGGCACTAAAAATTGCCAACAATGAGGTTCCTGATTTGCTGCAGGGCAAGCGTGTAGTAGCTCTTGACCTTACAGGTATGATAGCCGGTACAAAATACCGTGGAGACTTTGAGGACAGAATTAAGAGTGCTATTGACGAGGTTAAAAACTCCGGTAATGTTATTCTGTTTATTGACGAGCTGCATACTATTGTAGGTGCAGGCAGTGCAGAGGGCTCCTCTGACGCAGCCAATATTTTAAAGCCGTCTTTGGCTAGGGGCGATTTTCAGGTAATCGGTGCAACTACCCTTAACGAGTACCGTAAGTACATCGAAAAGGATTCCGCACTGGAGCGTCGTTTCCAGCCTGTTACAGTTGGCGAGCCTACACAGGAGGAAACAGTAGAGATTCTAAAGGGCTTGCGTGACAGGTACGAGGCACACCACAAGGTAAAGATTACAGACGAGGCTATAGACGCCGCTGTTAAGCTTTCATCAAGATATATTAACGACAGATTTTTGCCTGACAAGGCTATTGACCTTATTGATGAATCAGCGTCAAGAGTTCGTTTGCAGGATCACACAGAGCCGTCCGAAATTAAGGAGCTTGAAAAGGAAATTGAAAGACTCGAGGCTGAAAAGAGTGCCGCTGTAAACGCACAGAAGTTTGAGGACGCTGCAAAGCTGAGAGATGAAGAAAAGCAGGCCAGAGAAAAGCACCAAAATGCAGTTGACAGGTGGAAGTCGCAAAAGGGCGGCAGTGTAAACGAGGTAACTGCCGAGGATATTGCAGAGGTAGTTTCCGGCTGGACAGGTGTGCCTGTTGCACAGCTGACGGAGGAGGAAAGCCAAAGACTGCTGAAAATGGAGGATATTCTTCATAAGCGTTTAATCGGTCAAAAAGAGGCTGTGTCTGCTGTAGCAAGGTCTATTAGGCGTGGCAGAGTAGGTCTAAAGGACCCTAAGCGACCAATAGGCTCGTTTATCTTCCTTGGTCCTACGGGTGTAGGTAAAACAGAGCTTTGCAAGGCTCTTGCCGAGGCTATGTTTGGCGATGAAAACAATATGATAAGACTTGATATGTCCGAATATATGGAGAAGCACACAGTGTCAAAGCTTGTTGGTTCGCCTCCCGGATATGTTGGATATGATGAGGGCGGTCAGCTGACAGAAAAGGTAAGACGCCACCCGTATTCAGTTGTATTGTTTGACGAAATTGAAAAGGCTCACCCTGATGTATTTAATATGCTGCTTCAAATTCTTGACGACGGCAGACTTACAGATTCACAGGGCAGACTTGTAGATTTTAGAAATACAATCATCATTATGACATCTAATGTAGGTGCAAAGTATATCACCAACGAAAGTGCAAAGGATCTTGGCTTTGCATTCTCTGATGAAAAAGAAGCAGAGAAAGAGGACTACCAAAAGATTAAGGAAACAGTTATGGGAGAGTTGAAAAACACCTTCCGTCCTGAATTCTTAAACAGAGTTGACGATATTATAGTATTTACAAAGCTGTCAAACGATGAAATCGCTCAAATTGCAAAGCTGATGCTTGGCTCTCTGACAAAGAGGTTGGCTGATATGGACATTACCATCACCTTTACAGACGACGCCGTTAAGCGTATTGCAGAGGTTGGCTTTGACCCTGTATATGGTGCAAGACCTTTAAGAAGGGCTATATGCTCAAACATTGAGGATAAAATCAGTGAGGAAATTCTTGAAGGTAAAATAAAAGCCGGCGACAAGGTTGAATGTACAGTACAGGACAAGGAATTTGCCTTTAATAAGGTGCAGTAGCTTTTTACAGCAATACTTGACCAATATAGTATAAAGTAAGTCCCCAAGCTTATTTTAATAATTAACGAGCCTCCTGCTTGTATGGCGTATGCCATCAAGCAGGAGGCTTAGTTGCTTTTATATATTTAGTATTTTAAGGATAAAGTCAAGTGCAAAGCAGCAGCCTACAAACAGTGCAAAGCTAAAACAATACAGCAGTGCTTTTTTCCATGGCTCAATAAACCACTGTGGCTTTTTGCCCACAATAAGCAAAGCAAGGTAGATAATTGCCACAAGCAGCACAAAATATCCTATTACACGAAAAATCAAAGTCATTCACCTCATAAAAAAATCGCAGCAAAATACAGACTGTATTTTGTAAGCTATGTAGTAAATTTTATCATAAACTGCCGTACACTGTCAACAAATAAGCCCCAAGCCACGGGGCAGAGTGGAACGCTGCATAACCGCATTAACCGTCGTAATACAACAGAGGCATACAATACAGAAAAGATTTAGGGTTGCATATTTAACGAAAAAACAGAGCCGGGATGCAAATATCTCAGCTCTGTTTTTATCCATAAATCAACTTAATCTGTAAGTTGGGCGTTAAGGTTAGTTTAGCAGGAATTTTCTATAATTCACCGATTTCCTTTTTTACCTTTTTTTCAAACTTCTTTAAGTCTTTATCCCACTTAGAATAGTTTTTATCATTGCTTTTGTCCTTAAAGAGCTTTGTGTTCTTGAGGTAATTACCCATATAGTCGGTTGCTTTTACTGCACCATAGTAGTTTAGATGGTCGCCCTTGTCCTTTGTGTCTTTTTTCCAGTCTATAGGAATTTCGTCACGAAGCAGGTTCATATCAATGTAGTCTACATCAAGCTCTTTTGCAAGTGCCTCAACGCTGTTATGTCGCTGATAATTCCAGTTTTTGGGGCTTGGGGTGCTCAAGAAAATCAACTTTGTGTTATTTTCGTCACAAAATTTTTTAATTTGACGAACATACTCTTCGTTTCTGGACTGAATAGGGGCGCTAACCTTTGAATATTTCATATAATCCTTTAGCTTAGCCGGCTTAACATCTTTTATAAAGCGATAGCCCTTGTTTCTTTCGTTAGAATTATAATCAACCGAAGAATAAAAATCTTTGAATTGAAGATTTTTCCAACGGTCGTGGTATCTGAATACAGGCATCATATCCTCGATAGTATATGTAAGCTCATCTTCAAAATATGTGTCCCGATACATTTCGTTTGTTTCAAGAAACACAATTTTTGGGCTTTGCTGTTTAAAGGTTTTTCTTAAAAGCTCCAAAGAATAAACCAGCTTTTGGTTTGGGGTTGAACAGTCATAGGTGGTTATACCGTATTCTTTCCATATACGCAAGGGAATAAATGCGTGGTAAACCTCACTGTCACCCAGAAAAAGTGCGTCTATACTGTCCTTAGGTTCGCTAAGTACACCGTAAGCACTTGAATTATGAATACCGTCTGCCTTAGAATTGGATTTCGGCTGGAATACCAACGAGGATATACACAAAAGCCCTATAAGGATGGCAACAAAAACTACACTGCTTACAATATTTTTTAATATGGTATGCATTATTACCCTCCTTAAAAGTTTGCATATATAGGGTCAACAGGCACATAGCCCTTGCCGTATGCTCCGAAAATTACAATAAACATAATCAACGCATACAAAAGCCCCCAGCGTATTACTATGTTTTTCTTTTTTAGTGACAGTCTTATGTTTATGCCCTTTTCGTTAAGAACACTTATTACAAAAATAATCACAAGTGCCACAGCCACAATAATAATATCCTGTACATCTATTTTAAGCTTGTCCATAAGGTTGCTGTCAAGAGTAGAAAAGCTAAAGTCTGTAACCATTTTTCCAAACATAGCCAATCCGTCTTTTAAGCCCTCGGCTCTGAAGAACAACTCGCCTATTATAACAAGTATAGTTGTACGCACCATTTGCATAGTCCTGTATGCAAAGCAGTCGGCATTTATATGCAGTTTTTTATTTGTGGCTGTAACAGCCGGTGAAATAATATTGCCAGCAAGAATAAGGGCAAAGTGGTACATACCAAAAAATATATAGTTCCATGCCGAGCCGTGCCACAAGCCGTTGCAAAACCATACACAAAACAGCGCCACGCTGCCTGCCAGTAACGGCCCGAAATGGTTGCCCAGCTTTTTACGGGCAGACGATGTAAGATTTTTCATTGGTTTTGACATGGTTACAGGGTAAAAAATATAGTCCTTAAACCAAGTACCAAGTGTTATATGCCAACGCTGCCAGAATTCTGATATTGATTTTGAAAAGAAGGGCCGCTGAAAGTTTTCAGGCATTGTAACACCGAAAATCTGAGCTATACCCATTACTGCGTCCATAGTACCCGAAAAGTCCATATACAGCTGTATAGTGTAGCACACAGCCGCAATGGCTATTATACCGCCCTGATAGTTGCTGTAGTTACTGAATACCTCTTTAATAAGAGGGTTTAGCCTGTCTGCAATAACAAGCTTTTTCATAAGTCCAAACAATATACGCTGTGCGCCAAGCTTTAGGTTTTCAAATTCAATCTGCTTAACATTCCACAGTTGGTCAGCTGTTTGACCGTAGCGACAAATCGGTCCCTCTACTATTTGCGGAAAAAACGACATAAACAAAGCCAGACGGAAAATATTGTCGTCTGCCTTAATAAGCCCTCTGTAAACATCAAAGAGGTATGAAATTGCCTGTAGGGTAAAGAATGAAATGCCTATAGGCATTATGTAGCTGGGTATATCCAGCTGTAACGGCACATTCAGTAGAGTGAAAAGATTATTTACATTTGTTGTAAAAAACGGAGAATACTTTATTACAAGCAAAACACCTATGTGTATAACGGCGGCAAACAAAAGTACAAGACGACTTTGGTGAAGAAAAACTTTTTTCAAAGCCTTTCTTTCCTCCTTTGGAGCCGCCTTGACTGCCGCATTACGCTTGCCCTGTATTCTGTCTAGCCATATGCCGAAATAGTGAACAGACATTATGGTGAGTATTAAATATACTATAAGCTGTCCGCTTACCAGCCAAAAAAATACCATACTTGCAAACAGCAAGAAATATTTCTTAGTTTTTTGCGGAATAATCGAATATACAATAATGCATATTGGCAGAAAAGCCACAAGAAATATTACCGCAAAGTAGGAGGTCATTGTGTCGAAACTTCCTGCCATAAGTAATGCGGAAAGGTCCATACTAGTCCTCCTCTTGAAGTCTTTCTATCATACTCCACATAGCCTTTACAGAGTTGAAGTTTTTAGGCACTATTTCCACAGCAGGAACTGTTACATCAAATTCGTCCTCAATTTCTGCAACAAGTGAAATAATTGACAAAGAATCAAGATAATGTCCGTCAATTAAATTTTCACAGTTTGCATAGTCAACATCAGGTTTAATGTCCTCTAAAATTTCAATTAGCTCGTCCATTTTTAAATATCCTTTCTGTAATTAGGTTTGTTTAGTAGGTAGGTTTCATAAGGGTCACGCACACATACAAGACTGCCGTCGTCCCCTTTAATGTAAACCGCCGGAATATCACGGCTCAAAAACAGGGATATACCCTCTGTCATACAGTATGCTCCCGTATTTTCAAAGCAAATTATATCGCCCACCTCAACCGGCGGCAGTGAAACCTGCTTTGATATAATATCGTTCATAGAGCAAAGCGAACCGCAAATGTTCCATATATCGGAATATGGCTGTGTTTCTTTGCCGCATACCGAAAGTATGGGCTGTTTCATAGCCATATGCTGACCAAAATAAACTATGTGGTGCATACCGCCGTCAACCAGCAGGTAGTTTTCACCTTTATTACACTTTTTGTCAACAATGTGTGTGTAATATTTTCCACAAGAGGCGGCTATACTTCTGCCAAGCTCCAGTGTGATTTTAGGCTTAGAGGTCATATCTAACAGCAACTGTGAAAAGCCCCCTATAAGCTCGTCTTCATTTATGCTGTCCTCTTTAAAATAAGTCGCCGGAAAACCGGGGCCGTACTCAAGCTCTTTAGCTGTGTAGCCATACTTTTCTTTAAGGGTGAGCAACAGTTTATCAAGACGCTCAACCTCTCTTTTCAGCTTTTTAAGGGAGGTTTTCTGTGTTCCCGAAAAAAACTGAATTCCTATTATATCCAAATGTTTATAGCTTTCTCTGTTTGCAATTATATCCTCAATTTCATTGGCATTTACTCCGAACTGACTGCCGTTTGTAAGCCTTATAAGAAGCTTCAAATTCTTTTTGTATTTTTCAGACAGACCTTTTAAAAGCTGAAATTGATTAATAGACTCTACAGTAAAAATTCTGTTGCACTCTGTGTTTGCAACCATATTATCCATAACCTGAGGGGTTTTATACACACCGGAAATTACCATTTGGTTTTCGGGCACATTCAGCAGTCGGCAAATTTCCGCCTCGCCGGGGGAGCAGACCTCAAAACGGTCAACAGTGCCTATAAGCTCACCTGTAATAAATGTGTTTGCCTTTATTGCATAGCACAAGTCAACAGTTTTCGGCAAAATTCGCCGTAAATAGTCAATTCTGCCCTTAAGCTCGGCAACATCAAACACATAAAATGCTGATTTGCACTGCTCTGGCTCAATATTCATTTTTTTCTGCCTCCTTTAAGCTCTGCAAGACATTTTCTGTCAATTTTGCCGTTTTTAGTTAAAGGCATTTGGTCAAGCTTTCTTATTATACCCGGTATCATAAATGCAGGCAACTTGTCAGACATAGCAGAGTGCAGACTGTCCTTTTCTATTGAACCTACATAAAAGCCTTTTAAGCGTGACTTTTTTTCGTCAAATATACAACAGCACTGCTCTACACCGTATACCGACGACATTTCACGCTCTATTTCTTCAAGCTCTATGCGGTGTCCCATATATTTTATTTGGAAGTCCTTTCTTCCGCTGAAAACAAGCTCGCCGTTTTCGTTGTATCTTCCTAAATCGCCTGTTTTATATATTGTTTCCGGATAGCGTGTGTTTAGTGGGTTTTGAACAAAGGCTTTTTCATTTTGCTGTGGTGCACAGTAATAACCAAGTGCAAGGGCAGAGCCTCGTACACAAATTTCGCCTACTTGTTCTTTTTCCGCTATGCGTTGATTTTCCTCGTTAAGCAAGAAAACATCTTCGTTAGGAAATGCCTTGCCTATAGGAATACCGTTTGAATAATCCCGGTTATTATCCAAAATATGGTATGTACAGTTACAGGTTATTTCTGTAGGACCGTACAAATTTACATAAACTGCCTTTGGTAAATGAGTTTGAAAATTCTTTAGTGCTTTCAGCGGCATTACCTCTCCGCTAAAAAGAATTTTATTAACCGTTTCCGGTGTTTTATAGTCCAGCGCATGAAAGGTACTTATAAGACAAAGCGCAGACACTGCCCATATCATAGTAGTAACCTTACGGCTGCACAAGAAATCTATAAGCTCCGTAGGTGCAGAAAACATATATCTGGGTACTATAACCAAGGTTGCGCCCGATTTTAAACTTGAATATATATCCTTTACAGATACATCAAAATCAAAAGGGGCTTGGTTTGCAATTATATCCTCGTCCGTAATGTTAAATATTTGGGTAAAGTTCTCTATAAAATCAATTACACTGCGGTGGCATACTACTATTCCTTTTGGTGTGCCTGTTGAGCCGGAGGTAAAGTTTACATAAAGCGGGTCTGTGTCAATTACCCTTCTGCGTATATCCTCCAAGCATTTAGAGTCGGGTTTTACAGCTGCAAGCTCCTCTACAGTAACTATTGTTTCGCCGCTTAATATATCTTTAGCGGCTTCTAAAAGACTGCGTGAAGTAACAATAACCTTTGGTTTCAGTACAGAAACTATTTGCAGCAGCCGACTTTTAGGAAGCTCGTTGTTTAATACAGAATAAAAACCGCCTGCATAGGCAGTTCCCAAAAAGGCCGCAACAGTTTCTGCGTTTTTTTCCATATATATTCCTACTGCCTCGCCTACATTAATAAGCCCGGAAAGTGCAGTACCTATTGAAGAACTTTTTTCCAGCAGTTGTTGGTATGTAAAGCTGTTGTCAGCATCTGCAACAGCACATTTATTAGGAAATTTTTCTGTTGATTGTTCAAGGTAGGACAGAACATTTCGGTTCATTAGTACACCTCTTTTAATTTAAAATATACTCATTATTATTTGTTTGATTTATCATCCTATTGTCATTACTAATCCTAATCACACATAATAAAAAACAACAATTATACTTATACCTGTCTCTTATACACATCTCCGAGCCCACGAGACTAAGGCGAAT
>ERZ1026856.1547-NODE-1547-length-11379-cov-23.403656_pt1 | contig 11379 bp, 16 predicted proteins | sample MGYA00380158_ERZ1026856 | MGnify/ENA primary metagenome ERZ1026856 (study PRJEB33269, sample SAMEA4719794) | human gut metagenome | biome: human-associated habitat; feature: organic feature; material: feces | place: Cameroon | collected 2013-10 ... | reverse complement strand
GATCGTCGGCAGCGTCAGATGTGTATAAGAGACAGCTTCTTTATCCCAGTAAGATACATTATAATAAAGCATTGAAGAAAAAATTATAGATGCATAAACTGTACTTTCATCAATATCAGATACTTTGTAAATAATTAAATCTTTTTTACCTTTGTTATCTATGCAATATTGAAAAAGTATATCATTAATCTTTAATTTTTCAAAAAGTGTTTTTTCTTCTTCTTCTTCGCATATTTCTTCTTCATATTCTTCAGACTGAATGATTAATGGTTCATCGGTTCCATAATTAAATAATTTTGCTTTCATGTTTTTTTCTCCTTTTTTTTTAATTACTGAGGCAAGTTTTTAAAATGTTCTTTTTTATTATTTCAATGCTTCCTTCATTAAACTCTGATAAAAGAAAGAAACAATTGTCTAACTCATTAATTTCACTTTTCAAATAAACATTACTCAATTTTGAAAAATCTGTTGAAAAAACAGGCTTTACGCTAACATAATCATCATAAATCTCAATCACTTTAAAAATACTCATTTCTTTTTCTTTTTTCTGTATTAAGATATCTTTTTTTTTAATTTCATCGAATAACATTTTTACCTCCTAAAAATTAATTTCCTTTAATTTATATATTTATTGTACCATTAATCATTGCAATTGTCAAGTGAAAAAAGGAACTTTTTCAATTTTGAATTAAAAAATCCAAAAGCAAAGGAAACAAAGAAAAATCAAATTAAAAAGTGCGGAATTGCATTAATTTTCTGAAAATTGTAAATTGTTGCGCAATTTGCTAAGTTTCCCCGTGCGGAAGTTACCTGAATTTTCTGAATACTCTGAATTGCGAGATTCTTTTGTCGAGAGAAAATTTTTGAATATTCTGAATTGTTTGATTATTTATCCGTGTGGAATTGTCAGAATATTGTGAATACTGCGAATTGTAGAACAATTCGCACTTGCAGCGGCTTACAGAAAATAGAAAAAGACACCTAATAAATAAAAGGTGTCTTCTTCATAAAATTAAAGGAGGAAAAAACATTTAACTATAAAAGTTGTTAGATAATTGCGTTATTAAAAATGTGGTTGACTCGTCATTGTGCCATACTTCAAATTGTAAGTAGTCTATTATTCCGTACAATGTTTCCGCAATCACTTCTTTTGTTTCATTGTCTATTAATTGCGGATATCCATAATCTGGATTATAAGTCAATAAATAATTTTTCATGGTAATCTCCCTAATATTTCAATCTATGATTTTAATTTTTTTATTTCTTCTTTAAGCCTTTTATTTTCATCTCGAAGGCTATTTTTATATTTATGTTTTTCTATAAAATCTGAAGTAACCATAGATATAGCAATCCCACAAGTAAAAATCAACATTAAAATCATAATAACTAAAGCCGTATGTATAAAAATATTAAACATCTGTTTTTCTCCCTTCTTTATCTTATAATAATATTATAACAAATTTTTTTAATTTTATCAAATAATTTGTTTTTTCTTGCAGTTTCCGCATGTTTTACAGGGTTTATACAAATATGTTTATAATTATCATTTGAATCAAACTGTATTGAATATTCTGTTATCTCTCCAATACTGTTTTTACCAATATAAGTTATTACCTTCCCTACGGAATTAATTGAAAACCGCACGTTCCATATTTTACCATTATCCTTTCTCTTGGATAAATCTGCCAGTATATAATTTAATTTAATCATTTTCTTCACCCACTACTATTTCAGTTTTAAGAATATCCAGTGAATTAAGATATATTTTTATCAGTTCGTTTAATTGCAATATCTGGTCTTCTATTGCTGAATTATATTTATTATGAACTTCTTTTGATAATTCTCTATAAAGGGAAAACCGACTTGTTGAAAGTTCTTCATCTACTATAACTTTAATATCGAACATAGGAATAAAAGTTTTTGGTTCTTCTTGATTAAAAATCATTCCACCTCTTGGAGAATAAATTGTTTCTACCCATGTTCCTTCCTCTGTTCTACCTACATTCATTAATACTTCTGCTTTTTCATGGTCAAGTATTAATGTTCCATAGTCTAATTTTATGTTTTCCATTTTTTTCTACCTCTCATTTCTTTTTAATGTTTTTTCCTTTTGATAATATTATTATATTATATTTTTATGCACTTGTTAATACTTTTTTTAATTTTTTTCGACTGGGTTTATTCAAAATTTGCCATATGTACCATTTTGTGAAGCGGGTTAAAAAGTGCTGTTTTACCCTGTTAAAGTGTTGAAGTAGTAACGCAGTAACGTGCTAATACTTTAATGCGATAAAATAGTAATGCTTTACCACAGTAAAATGCCACTTTAGCACGATAGAGTGCTATCGCTTTAGCAGGCTAAAGCGTTCATTGTATACCAGATTTTGGCTGGAAATTATATCCAGCCATTTTCTGTAAGATGTTTCAATGCAAATAAAGTAGCTCTATGACTTGCGTCTTTAATCTGTACTTCTTGCCCGTCAATATTTACATCCCCACGTTTCCACCAACTAACGGAGTCTTTAAACCAAGCTTTCTCGTAAGACTCACATACAAGTCTTTCAAAAGTATCTCCATAGTTATAAACTTGTCCTTGGTACGGAGTTTCTTTTTCTGTTTTAAAATCAACCCATGCACACAATGGAAAGCTTTCAATGCTTTCTTTGATGATGCGTTCAAAACCTTTGTGCTTATTCGGTTGATAAATAAAACGCACTGAATTCTTGCGTGTATCGTATTCTAATAAGTTTTCCTCTATTGCTATTCTGATTAAGTCCGTACCCTTAATAATACATACATTAATGTGTTTAAAACGCTTTATTCCCACAATAAAATATTCGGCTGCGTTGTGTTCAAGATAGCACTCACACATTGAACGCAGTATTGAATTTTCAGAATTTTTACACATAATTTTTCCCTCCATTGTGTTTTCTTTATTTTCGTTACACTCAATTATACCATGAAACCATGTAACGAGTCAATAATTATTTTGCGGTGTAGGATGTTATTTTGTTGCGGTATAGTCATGTTAAATTTTTAACAAGGTTTCCGCACTTTCCCATTTTTTGGAAAAAGACTGTTAAACTTTTAACAACTAATCCTGTTATTTTTTTAACGATCGAAAATTTTGAATTTTCAGAAAATTCTGAAAACAGGAACCATTTTGCTCCTGGACTGGTAAATTCTGGAAAAGCTGGAAGGAAATTGCTGACATTTTGGTGCGGAAATGGTAAATTCTGGTGTCTTTTGGAAATAAATGGGTTGGCATGATTCTTGCATACCTGTTAAATTTTTAACAAAGTGCGTATTGCGATGGGAAAAGCTGGAAAAAGTTTGTTGTTAAATTATTAACAAAGTTTGTACTTCCAAAAGCTGGAAAAAATGGTGTTAAATTCTTAACAAAGTGCGGAATGCAGTTATCAGAATTTTCTGAAAACTTTTGGCACGATTTTTGCAAGGAAAATAGTCAGAATATTCTGAAAATTTCCGCCCTCGTGTTTGCGGTGATTATTAATTGTCAGACAATTCTGAAAATTAAGTTGGCATAATTTTTGCAAGGAGAATTGTTTGAAAATTGAGCTAATTTCGAATTGTTGCACAATTCTCAATTGCTCTAAAATTCTGAAAATTCTGAATTGGTAAAGTCTGGAAGAATTGGAAGGTACTTCCAGTTTTGGGAAAAAATGGTAGCGCTGGAAGGAGTTGGAAATTCTGGAAAAAATTTCCGTTGTCAGAATATTCTGAAAATTCCGGCTGTGCCGGCGGCCTACGGGCCGAGCTTTCAGATAATTCGCATATATTGAAATAGTCTGAATTTTCAGATAACTTTTTAGAATTTTCAAATAATTATAAAATCTCAGAAGTGAGATTGTCTCACTTCTGAGAAGTCAGAATATTTAATCTGAGAAAGTATAGAAGGCAAGATATTTGCCTGTCTCATTTGTACACTGATAATATTCTATGCTATTGCATACCTTATTAAAAGTGTTTATATCATCAGTGACAAGGTCACTTAATAAAACGCCCCCATTAATCCAAAAACTTTCAGGGTTCATTTTACATGGTACTGCAAATACCACATGTGTTCCTTCTATACAATACCTTTTTGCAATTCTTTTGTCAATTCTTTTATACATTGTTTCTACCTCCAAGTTTTTGTTTTTCTTTATCTTATACATTTATTATACACCTAAAACCGCACGAAGTCAACCATTTTTTATGTATTAAATAAAAAACATTTGCTTGGCATGATTCTTGCATCTTACAAGAACTGTGCCAATCCATTTTCTGGTATTTTTCCATTTTTTGACATGATATGATTCTTGCAAGCAGCGTTATTAGAATAGTGTGAATTTTCTGAAAATTCTCGTCCAGAGTTTTTGCGGAAATAGTAATTAGCAGAATATTCTGATAATTCAGAATAATGGGAAAATTCTGATACTTAATTTTCTGACAATTTTTGTGTCAAAATATTCTGAATATTCTGAATATTCTGAATTCTGGCTGCGGCGACCGTGAGCAGCCAGTCAGAATTTTCTGAATTTTTCGAATTTTCAGACAATTCAGAATATTCAAACTATTTCGAATTTTCAAACTGTTTTGAATTGTCTGAAAATTCAAATAAAAATGTTTTAAATTTGAGACTTTCGTCTCAGTCTTAACTTTGAGAATTCTCAATCTAAAAGATGAGAAAACGTTGAAATTTCAACGCTTTAACGGTCTTAAAAATGAGATAAAAATATTGTGTCTCAAAATAGAGATTTTAGAAAATGAAATGAGATTTTTCCCATTTATTAACAGTTATGGAAACGAAATGAAAAAATGGAACAAAATGTAAATCAAGTAAAAAAAGAAAAACCTGACTTGCGGAAGTCAGGTTTTATTTTTCAGAATATTCTAACTATTTATATCAACAGTGTCAAACCATTCTACAGGGATAATGCCTAATCTGAAGTCGTCACATTCAGCTTTATTTACTCCAAGCGAGTTTAAAGCAAGTCCAAGACTATAACTATCATAGAATACCATTAATGATATAGGTATTTTTACTGAGTCGGTTGGCTGGTCGAGTGCGAATACCTCTATAATAGTTTCTATAGAATATTGATAGTTCCCCACTATGGTGTCCAATATTTTAACTATATGTTTTAATTCATAGTCGTTACCAAAACTCTGAATTAGTTTTAATCTATTTGGCATATTTGCGGAAGAGATATGCACCTTCCAGCTTTCAAGCTGCTGCAGGGTGAATCCCGCACATGTTTTACCCTTTGCGTTATTCTCTGATTTTTTAACTGTTATGGTCTTCTCGTACTTCATTTTATATTTTCCTTCCTTTTTTCTTCTATTGGAGTTATACGCTTGAGCGCATATGTTTAATATACAGCCGGATTAGCTTTTACACTAACCCAGCTGGACTTTTTTACTTTAGCTATTCAGTACGTCTTCAAACTGTCTATATAACCAATCTGCTTTTCTGAATGCGTGTTTTGTAACATGAAATTCTTCTGTGTATTCTATCGGCAAAAGTTCCGATAAAACTAACAAGCCCTGAACTTCATACATGAACTCTGTGAGTTCATGCAGTTCTTCATGCATCCACATAGGTGCATCAGTCCTTGGATTTTCATAGCGTTCATCTCTGAAAATGCTATTCCAGATGTATGACCGTTCAATACAGCCTACTATACCTATGCCAGAATCGGCGAGCTGTTCAAAACTGTATACTGGAGTTAATACATCTGATTCAGAATCTGGCTCTGAGCCGTCTTCATATTCCCAAGAATTGTAAATTCCGAAACTTAATTCCTGCTTGTCTACGTCAATAGAGCAAGTCAGTTGAGAATATTTTACAAAATCTTCCATATAACGTACTTTCTGCGGTGCTATAATAGTAATAGTTCCTGTGATACTTTTCATAATTGATGGTCTTAACATATTTTTCCTCCGTGCGTGGTTTCGGCTCCGCCAGCCGTGTGCGCGTTTCCGCACTGTTTTTCTTTATCTTATATATTAATTATAAGCCTTTTTTTATAAAAAGTCAATAAAAAATTATGTTCTAAATAAAATACATAAGGCTGGCACAGAACTTGCATAAAGCAAATACCATGCCAATCCAGTTATTACCAAAATTCCAGCTTTTGGATTGGCACGGTTCTTGCATAAGACGAAGTCAGAATTTTCTGACAATTCCCTATGCAGAATTTTCTGAATATTCGGCTATGGAAACATATGGAAAATCTGGTAGGATTTGGCAACTTCCAGCTTATGGTATTTATGGGAATATCTGGAAGCTCTGGTAGAGCCTGGAAGAAATGACAAATTTTTCCAGCACTGGAAAAATTTTCCAATACGGCTCGACACCTCCGTCGCCGAGCCGGCAATAAGAAAAACGATTTCAGAATTTTCAGAATATTCTGAAAATTCAAACAATTCAGAATTGTCTGATAATTCTGACTTCTCAATTCTGAGAACTGAGTCTCAATCTCAATAATGAGATAGAAATTACTTCCAGGAGCCAGAAACGTTGAAATTTCAATGGTTGCGGCGTCTCAAAAGTGAGACAAACGCAACTGGAAAAAACTTCATCTTAAAATTGAGAAAAAGGAATCAGAATAGTTTTTCAATTCAAAATTTTCAGACTATTCAATCAATTCCCGCGCACGGGTAGAACATACGTTCGCAGACCAGCGAAATTTTCAGAATATTCTGACAACTTCTCTTGCAAAATCTGTGCCAATTATTGTCTGACAATTCTGACTACTTCCTCTTGCAATTTTCATGCCAAAATTTTGGCATAGTTCTTGCAAGGGTTAGTTAAAAGAATATTCTGACAATTCAAAATAAAAAAAATGCGCTTGCAAGTTTCATACCAAGATGAAACCCGCAAGCAAAAGCATTTACATGACTATTTTTTTTAGAGTGAATGAACTCAATAGTGTCTCCAACAACTTTAATTCAAAATAATCACGGGGGACTTACTGAATTATTGTAGCTGTTGGAGGAATTAGTCCCCCGTGCTGAATTTCTTAACTGAACTATAGTATACATCTGTTTACTGGAGCATACTATAGTTCAAGTAAGAAAGTGCCTTGATGATTAGTCAAGGCACATTTTACTAATTGTCAAAGACACATACAAGCGTATCATCGAGTGATGACTCTGTGCCGTGTGTGTCTATTTTGATGCGAATTGACTTGCTTAAGTCAATCTTACCAATCTCACAGGGCACATTATATCGCATTCCATTGTAGCCTACTACAACGCCACTTGAATATAGCTCTATTATATCAGCGTCAACAATGATACATGTATCACGCTGATATTGCGTTGTTGTGGTATCATCTTTTAATAGATGATACCACTGTATGCCAAGTGCCACACACAAGATTAGCAATATGGATATTATCCATACCGCTATAATTCCGCCGGTGCTAAACCTCTTCATAGTTTATCACCTCTCTTTTTATAATTTTATTGACAAGCCTCTTAAACTCGTCAATGAATTCTTTTTCTTTATCCGGATATAAAGACCAATGCTGACAAAGGTCTTTCATATCAGTAACAAGGAATATATCAATATCCCTTGTTACTGATATTGTCCCATAGCCATGTTGGCGGAATTTTGCACCATCATGACTGTACTCGAGTGATATCCAAGGGTCGCAGTCTTTAAATGTCGTATTAATTATAGCATAATAGGACACTGTATAAGGCAGTTCTTCACAAGCTATAACTGTACTTTTCACGGAAATATATCCGTCCTCTTTAATTAATAACCTAATTTTCATTTTTTCCTCCATTTCTTATATGGGTATAATATCAATCATTCAGCATACCATACCCATATGCTACACAATATTTATTAGGCGTGTCTATCTCTGTTACCCTGCAAGACTTACAGTGAATCTTATTCAGTGGTGTGGGTGCCTATGCCCACACGTGGAAAGCGACATCAGCAAGATACAGTTGGTCATAATCATCGCTTTCGATGATTAAGTCGACTTCAATGTCGAACAAGTTGCACCAAGCTGGACAATACCGCGCTATCAAGTCCGTTTCTGTTAGCGCATTCCACGCTATAGAGCCGACCATACAGTATGGCACTGTAACGTCGCTTGCATAGTATGTAGCTATGCAACGCATATCTTTTCACCTCCCTTCCTTGGTGTTATATATAAGCGGTACTGGATATCCAGTACCGCTTTTTTACTTACTCTATCAGAGTTAGGATGTTAGATACTATCCTAACTACGTGATATCTGACAAGTTTTAATTCGTCGGGTTCAAACTCGCGGACAAACGGATTAAAATCCGTTATATACTCTGTCCATTGCAGGAAGTCTTGCATATTTTGACGACATACAATGCCGTCAAAATATTCGCTATCTACGCGAAAGTCTTCTTTTTCATTATAATCATTGCAGACTATATCAACGCCTTCAATGGCGTCGGTCATCATGTCCTGCATTATTATAACCGATAAGACTTTATGTTTTTCCGGATTTTCCACTCTTACAAGTGTAAAAGTGGTATCTATGTCAAACATAGCGTCTCTGTCTATTTTCACATTTTTCATTTTTTTTCCTCCGTTTCCAGAATATGGTTTTTACCATTTTCTACTAAAAAATTACATTTACTGTCAGCTACTACAGCATTCACAGGATTCAGAATTGTTTGTCAATTCTGACCCGTCACAACATTTTTTCCGCCCGTTGTGGCGTGGCGATTTTTTTCTGATGCAGGGGATACCATCCCCACAGTTGGAAAAACCTTCCAAGTGTCTACAATGCCGACACAGGCTATTCAATTGTAAAGGTCAGAACGACCTGTGCAAGACTCTGATAGTCTTGGTCAAAAGGCGATAGGATAGGCTTGTCATGCCCTTTGCCTTTCGACACATTAATAGTATCACACATTGAAACCCATTGCAAGACCTTTTTTCACTTTTTTTTCAACTTTTTTTCTCGATCCGTAGCACTGCATAGGGGGACACCCTCACACGTTCGAGAAGGCATCTGTTTTCCGCTCTAACAGCTTTTTTACGTATTCCGGTACAAGAATATCACACACAGTTTTAAAACGCCCTGCGGAGCCGTTAGAGTCTCCGGTGGCACACCTGCATCAACTGGAAAAGATTCCCAGCAGGGGGCGGGGGTTTTGGGAGAATATTCTGAAAATTCCGAAAATTCTTTTTCTCTGAGTAAAACTTTTCGATAGAGTATTTTCAAATTGAAGAAACGATTTGAACAAAGTATTTTTTTAAATTAAAAAAATAACATTATATTTATATATTTAAAAAGTAAAATTTTTCGATAGAATAATTTCAACAAAATGAATATTTCGTTTCGTTCAATATTACTATGCATATTAATCCTCTGTGTGATACGAAGCATCAATGCATTCTATAATATCATCATTATATTTTTCTAACAATTCTTGTACTTTATCCTCATATCTACTTAAAAATATATACTGCCCTATTCCATAAACTCCAATATCTTTCCTACCAACTATCTTAATATTTTTATCTCCTCTTCTATAAGTTAATTTACAATCTCCATGACTATTAAAATACTTCCCAAATTCTCTTCTCATTTGTCTTCTTCTTACTTCATTTCCCGCATCTACCTTTGTCGCATAATAATTATTTATTTTATATAAACCATCACAATAATCATCTTTTAACTCCACTAGATGTACAATATTATCCAATGCATCTATACAATAAAAATATTCTCCTTTGCTAACTCGCTTTCGCTCGTTAGCTCCAGAAGATTTTAATACGGTAACATTTCCATAATCATCTGTCATATTTATCTCTTTTATATTGCCTTCAACTTTAGTCCCATTTATAATTATTTCCATTTTTTATCTCCTTATTTGGCACTTGCTTCACTGAGAAAAGTTCACTGCGTTCACTTTTCTCCATAAAGTAGCTCTAAATCACCATCTAAAACTTTTTCCACTTTACCAATTTTAATATTTAATCGTTCATCATTTATTAATTTATAAGGTTCAAGCACATAACTTCTAAAAGCATGACCCCATCCATTAGGATCTCTCGAAGCAAACTGTTCCAAAAACTCCCTCAACTTTTCATCTTCCCGCATCTTCAACTCACTTCTCAGCTTCTCCAAACAAATTCTCTTATTCTGATATTGCGAACGTTCTTGCCTACTCTCTACCACAATTCCAGTAGGCAAATGTCTCACTCTAGCTCCACTATCTGTGGTATTCTGATATTGTCCTCCAGGTCCTCCTGACCTAAAGAACTCCCATTCTAAATCTCCATCTAATATTGCGGTTTCATCTTTCTTCTCCTCCAAAAGAGGAATAACTTCTACACTGGCAAAGCTAGTCTGCCTCTTACCCTGCGCATTATAAGGAGAAATTCTCACCAGCCTATGCACTCCACTTTCTTTTTTTAATTTATCAAAAATATCTTTGCCCTCAATTCTAAGAGTAGCACTTTTCACACCTGCTACTTCTCCAACAGAAATATCAGTATATTTAACTCTACATCCATTCTTTGCGGCAAACCTTTCGTACATATGAACCAGCATACTTGCCCAGTCTTGAGCTTCAGTGCCTCCCGCACCTGCTCTCACAGTAACAAAAGCTCCAGTGGCATCTGCGGAAGCCGCTTGATTATGCGGATTCCCGTCCAAGCGCTCTTTTAGTCCAGCTATAATGCCATCAATCTCCTCGCGCATATCTTCCGCATCACCTGAATCCCGCATTTCCGCATATTCTTTTATTTCTTCTTCAATTTTCATTCGTTCTATGCGTTCCCGCAACCCGGCGTCATACTCCCCACGCTGCAATCCCGCATAATATTCACTTTCTAGCTCTTGGATAGTCATTATTTGTCCTCTTCTTCCACTCTTCCGTAAGTATTTTTAGTGCATCCAAAAGAAAGATATCTTCATCGTTTACCATTAGCTTTTACGGACGACCAATTTCATCAGTAAATACACTAAATTTATATTTATCTCCAATTATTACAACATTTTTTTAATCATAATATCCCACTTCCGCAAGCCAATATTTTCTTCTGCACTCATCGCAATCTTCACAACATTCCAGTTTATTATCCACAACGCAAGGTGAAATAATAATTATTCCATCAGCAATATCAACTTCTGCTTTTGGAAAATATTTCAAAAGGATATCCTGTCTTGTGCGGATCCACTTTTGCGGATGTTGTTCAAAAACTTTACCTGAAAAACTTTTACACATATCTTCCATTTGATTCCATAGTGCGGTTTCCCGTCTCATGTTTCTTTCACCCCCGATATAAAGAATCTTTTAGCGGCAATCCCGCATTTCATTTTCTTTTTTATATTTTTCTTTTTTATTATATTAATATTATATAAT
>ERZ1026856.1541-NODE-1541-length-11415-cov-4.817782_pt1 | contig 11415 bp, 16 predicted proteins | sample MGYA00380158_ERZ1026856 | MGnify/ENA primary metagenome ERZ1026856 (study PRJEB33269, sample SAMEA4719794) | human gut metagenome | biome: human-associated habitat; feature: organic feature; material: feces | place: Cameroon | collected 2013-10 ... | reverse complement strand
TTACCCATCAAGGCGAAAAGGGCAAAAAGCGCCGGAAAGACTTGCCGTCAGGCGTGTGTGCTCTTGTCAACTGATGGTACGGTCAACGACGCATTCTGCGCTGCCGTCGGAAAGTATGAGTCTGACCCTCTCTCCCGGCTCAAGATCGGCGGCGCTTCTTATCGCCGCACCGTTTTCGTCCGTAACATAAGAATAGCCGCGCGTCAGAACACGCAGCGGACTGAGCGCGTCAAGGGCCGAGGAGAGCTGGATAAAGCTGTGTTTCTTATGGACAAGATCCTGTTCAAGCGATAAAACGAGCCTTTCGCGCAGTCTGTCGAGCGCCATTCGTCTGATATCGACCTGCGCAGATGGGTCGCGCAAGACGCGCTTTTCACCCAAACTGTTTACTTGTCTGCGAAGCGCCGAAAGCTCGTTTGAAAAAGACACTAACAGACGCCGCCGCAGCTTGGAAAGTCCGGCCTCTATCTCTTCCCTGTCGGGTACGGCGATCTCCGCGGCGTTTGACGGAGTGGAGGCGCGCATATCGGCAGCATAGTCGGAGATGGTAACGTCCGGCTCATGCCCGACGGCGGATATAACGGGAATGTGCGAGGCATAAACGGCCCTCGCTACACGTTCGTCGTTGAAGGCCCATAGGTCCTCTATCGAGCCGCCGCCGCGCCCGGTGATAATGAGGTCGGCGATATCAAGCTCGTTCGCGGTTTTCAATGCCTGCGCTATTTCTTCCGGCGCCTCCTCACCCTGCACCCTGACCGGGAGAAGAAGTACCTTTGCCATCGGCCAGCGTCGGCCGAGGATGCGGATGATATCGTGTACCGCAGCGCCCGCGGGAGAGGTTATCACCGCAATGGTCTCCGGAAATTCGGGCAGCGCCTTCTTGTGCGACGGGTCAAAGAGTCCCTCGGACGAGAGCTTTGCCTTCAGCTGCTCAAAGGCCGCCTGAAGGTCGCCCGCACCGACCGGAAGTATCGCAGAGGCGTAGAGCTGATACGCGCCGTCACGAGGGAAAACGGAGACATTGCCGAACACAATGACGTTCATGCCGTTCTCGGGTCTGAAGCGCAGCCTCGCCGCGCTGCTTTTGAACATGACGCAGCGAAGGCTGCTCTCGCTGTCCTTGAGCGTAAAGTAATGATGGCCCGAGGGATAGGTCTTGTAATTGGACAGCTCGCCCCTCACGCAGACCTCGCTGAGGACAGGGTCGCGGTCAAGGAGCAACTTTATTCTGTTATTAAGCTCCGTGACGGTGAGCGCGAGTCTTTCCATCGGTCATTCCTGCGCCGCTTCGGGCGCGCCGAACTCCCCGCGCATGAAGCCGCCGAGGACGCCGTTGACAAATGCAACGGTATCCGGCTCGTCATAGCCCTTGTCAAGCTCTACCGCCTCGTTGATGGCGGCGGCGTTGGGGATGTCGTCCATGTAAAGTATCTCGCACACGGCGCAGCGCATGACGGCAAGAGCCGTGCGGGAAATGCGCTCGAGCTTCCAGCCTTTAGCGTAGCGTTCGATAAATCCGTCTATCTCGCTGCGGTTCTCCGCCATGAGTGACGTAAGACGGCGTATATACTCCATCTGCTTTTCGTCGGGAAGCTCCGAATAAAGCTCAGATTCCTCCGCCATTGAGGAGTAATGGTCCTCCTCAAAAAAGCGATCCATCAGCTCCTGCGGCTCACAGCCGTTTGCAGCGGCGGCAAAGCCCAGCTGTATAGCTATCTCGCGGGCCGTTGTTCTTGTCATCGTGTTATCCTCCGCCGCTCACTTCTCGAAGGAAATGCCGGAAACGTGTACGTTGACCTGGACGTCCGCGATACCGGTGGTGGAGAGGAGCGCGTTCATCGCGGCCTCCTGCACCTTCTCGGCGACCTTGACGATGTTGCAGCCGTAGGCGACGGTGATTATCGCGTCAACGATTATCTTACCCTCGGTGAACTGGATCTTGACGCCCTTGGAGATGGTCTTGATACCGATAAGCTCGGCAAGCTCTGCGCCGGCGGTGTTGGAAAGGCCGGCGACACCCTCGACCTCGGATATGGCGCTGCGGACGATCTCCGCGACTACGTCCTCGGAAATATTGATGCTGCCGTTCTCTTCACGGCAGGTTATATAATTCTCGCCCATAGTATTTATCCTCCTAAAGAATTTCGTTATATTCTACCACACACCTTTCCAAAAATAAAGTCATTTATGCAAAAACTTTACGGCAAATGTGAATATTGAGTTTTTTATGCAATAATCCGGAGCGGCATGCTGCTGCCGTTCCGGATGTAGATCAGGCTTTTACCTCAATGATGTTGAGCTGGGCCGCGCTGTATTCCGTTTCATTGCATATGGTGTCGGTTATCCGCGCGACGGCCTCCTCGCTCAGGCCCTCGGGCGGGGCGGGGACGGCGACGGTCACGGTGTCGTTTCCTATGTACACCACGCAGTCAGCGAAGTCCTTTGCAAGAAGCAGATTTTCTATCTGTGTCTCCTTCATGGAGCAGGCTGCCATTTCCGCGATGGCGTTCATCGCGCTGTCTATCGTCTCCTGAGAGGCGGTCTCTGCCGTGGCGGCTGTCTGAAGAAGCTCGAGCGCCTCGTCCCTCGATACCTGCCGCGTGAGCCGCGCCTCGGCGAAATAGCCGGAGACTACGCTCCCGCTTACCGCCTCATAGCCGGTGTTGGCGAGCATCATCGCGTTATCCTCGGCCGAGACCATCTCCGCGTCTGCGCTGCCCCAGCGGTTGTTGTACGACCAGTTAAGCGCTACGGCGGCGCACACGAACATGAGGACTGCCACCATTGTGATGTTGCGTTTCCTGTTTTTCATTGTTTTCTTACCCTCCCATAAATTGCTTCGACATTTTCAGTACCGTGACCTTATCCGAGCCAAAACCAGTATATGTACATACCGCCTTGATAATATCAAGCCGTGTCTCCGCATTTTCCGCGCCGGCGCAAACCACGACGGCGCCTTTATCTGAGATAATGACCTGCACCTCACCTACACCTTCGATATGCTCCAGCGCGCTCTGCAGGGTAACGACGGTCTGCTCCTCCGCGGCGCTCTCTTCTTTTGCTCCGGTGGGCAGAAGCAGTATCGTCATACCTATCAGTACAACAAGCAGGGGATATTTGAACCTGTCGAGCTTTTTAAGCTTATCTCTCAGCTGTTCCAAATCTGATTTCCTTTCCCGACTCCAAGCTCGGTCTCTATGATGTCGCTAAGTCTTTCCTTTGCGTCCGCTTCGCACTGGGTCTTGAGAGTGACCGTCTCCGGCATCCAGAAGCCGTCGCTGTTCCAGCGCGCCGTGACCTTTGCGCTGATATCCGTGATTCCGAGAAGCGCTGCTTTGTCCATAATATATTCCTCGCATTCGCTCTGTATGACAAGTCTGCTGAGCCGCTCGCCGCTCTCTTCGGCGTTTCTGGCGAGAGAATCGCTTATTTCCCGATATCTCGCCGCCTCGATACCGTAGCCGGGGATATCAAGACTCCGTATCCCGCTCAGGACCGTCATGATGAGCGCCGCGGAGCAGACTATACAGCTCACCCTTTTTACGCTCCCCTCGGGAGTTATATCGAGTATCACTCCAAACAGGACCGCAAGCAGGCACAGCTGCCTCACACATCCGCCCATCAGCCCGTCACCGCCTTTATTCCCGAAACAATTGAAATGAAAAGCATTATCGCGCAGCAGCCGACAAGTCCCGTCAGCATGCCCATGGCATCGCCGATGTCGCTGAGGAGCTGCGAGAGGTTCCCGTTCGGCGCTGTCTCCGCGACGGCGGAGCTGAGCTTGAAGAGGAGCATTTTAACTCCAAGCATTGCGAACGGACCAACGCACATCGCGCATACGACGATAAGACTGAATACACCCGATGAGTTCTTGACCACCGAGGCCGCGGACAGCACGGTGGACGCCGCGTCAGAGATGATCCCGCCCACGACCGGGAGCGAGGTGGAGATTACCGTTTTCGCGGTCTTGACGGCCACAGCGTCCATGCTCCCGCTTACAAGCCCCGTGACGCCGATATATGCGCTGAACGCTATGGTCATTACGGTCATGATCGTGACTCCGGCCTTCTTCGCAAACTGCGCCGAGGCCTTTACGAATGGTTCCGGAAATACGCTTGCGCTTATGGAAAGGGCAAGATATGTACAGATGATGGGGATTATCACTCTCTGTGCCGCGCTCATCATCACGTCGAGCGCAAGACACACGGCTGCGTAGCGGCTCGGAGCCGAGAGCGCCGCCCCGCTTGCCGCTGAGGCTGTGAAGATAACGGGCAGCGCGGCACGCGAGTAGTCCGTAAGCTCCATGAGCGCGCCCTCCGCCGTCTGCAGCACGCTTTCGGCGCCGCTCACGGTGAGGTAGACGACTGCGGCACAGGCGGCCGTACCGATCATTTTCTCGGATGTCTTATCCGAACACAGCGCGCCGCAGGCCGCGCACGCAAAGGATATGCCAATGAGCGCCGAGGCGGTCTTCAGTTCGTCTTTAACGCTGCTTTTCAGCTTTTCGAAAAAGCTCTTCCACAGTCTTTCGAGCGCTCCTTGAGTATTATAGCTGCCGTCAACGGACAGCTCGCCGCTTATATCCCGCACGCCATCCGGAACGGCCTCCTCGATGGCCGCCGTCCCGCAGTCCTCCCCTGTCTGAGCGTAAACATCGTCGGCGAACGCCTGCGCAGTAAATAACGGGAGGAGCAAAAGCAGCATGATCATCTTTCTCATACCAGATCACCTATCATGCCGAGCATACTGATGATAAGAGGCATTGCCGCGTTGAGCGCGCATACCGTCCCGGCAAGCTCCAGCCCGGAGGCCGCGGCGGACTGCGACGCGTCGCGGCAGATAGACGTGCCTATCTTCGTCGTGATAGATATGACGGTACACTTCAATACCGGCGTAATGTACTTGCCGCTCACCCCGGTCATTGTACGCACTGCCTCCGTAAGCTCGCTTATGCCCGTAAACGCCCTCAGGCTTGCCGAAAGGATAACGGCGGCGGCGCATATGCCTATCAGCAGAGAAAGCTCCGGGTTGGTGCGCCGAAGCATAAGGCATATCGCCGAGGCCGCAAGAGCGGCGGCTGTTGCTCTGACGATTATCTCCATAGCTATAACCCAAAAAGACTTTTTATCATGTTGAAAAGCTCGCTGATCTTCTGCACGACAACCATAAGCACTACGACCAGCGCGGTTATCGTCGTCATCAGCGCCTGCTCTTCCCGTCCGGAGCGCTGGAGGAGTATGTTGAGTACCGCGACAAGGATACCGACCGCGGCGATTTTGAAAATAAGATCTACGTCCATCATTTTTCTCCTAAATCAGCGCCACCGCCGACAGCACCCCCAGCACGGAGCAGACTCCTATGCTCGTCCGTTCCTTTTCCGCAAGCTCCGACTCCGCGCTCTGCGCCCTTTTGCCGATAGACTCGCGGCAGAGTTCTATCGTACTGAGCTGGTCGGACAGCTCATATGTACCAAGCACAGCCCCGAGAGCGCACAGCCCGTCAAGCTCGTCCCGCTCAAGGCAGCCGAAGGTCTCCCTCGCGGCGCCGCTCCAGATCTCGCTGAAGCGAGTGTTCCCTATTCCGCTCATTCGCTCACGGAGTCTTTCAAAAAACAGCGGAGCGTACCTTCCCTCTGCCGTGGAAAGGCGGGAGGCGACCTCAGCTATCGGCGTGAGCCTCGTCCCCAGCTCGGCGTACAACAGACCCAGCGCCGCATTCAGCTCTCTGAGCGCCGTGACCCTCTCGCGCTTTGTTTTTGCGATATGCACGCCCGAATATGCAAAGGCCGAGATTATCATGACGGCCCCGACTATTTTCTGATTCACAGTTTTTTCACCGTATACCTTCTGCTGCCAAGGCAGCGGTCTATCGTCACAACATACTTAAACGCCCCGAGGGCCAGCATTTCGGCGTAGAGGGGCCTCGCCGCAAGCTCGTCCGAGCTGTCGGCGTGAGCGGTAGCGAGAAGCTTTACTCCACAGCCGGTTATCTGAGCGATCGCCTTTATGTCGGCCTCGGAGGTTATCTCGTCCATCGCGATAAATTCCGGGTTCATTGACCGCAGGAGCATCATGGCGCCGGCGTCCTTCGGCACATTCAAAAGGACGTCGCTGTATCGGCCGAGGTCAAAGCCCTCTCTGCCCGAGTCCGCCGCGCTCAGCTCACAGCGTTCGTCGACCACGGATATCCTGTACCCGTCGTTTGAGAGACAGCGGATAAGCTCGCGCAGCGCCGTGGTCTTTCCTCCTCCCGGAGGAGATATGATGAGCGTACTGCCGACGCCATTTTTGCGCAGCGTGTCCAGCACCTCGCCGCACACGCCGCGTATCTCTCGCGGGAGCCGCAGATCAAGCGAGCTTATCGAGCGAAAGCCGGTGACCTCGCCGCTTTGTACGACAGCTTCGCCGCATATTCCTATTCTTATTCCGTGATAATTTATGTACCCGCGCCGAAGCTCCTGCAAATGCGAATGCATTGACGCACCGGTCGCCCGCTCGACGGTCTTTTGTATGGCCTCCCTGCTGACTGCGGCGGGACCTATTGCCCTCTCGCTGCCGTTATAAAGCGCGGTCGGTACTCTGCCCACTCTGAGCCGAAGCTCCTCCGGGATATACTGCGGCGCGTCTATGCAAAGCTCCTGCGGGAGGAGCGTCAGGGCTTGTTCCAAGGTGTTCATTAACTCACTTCCCGTAATAATCTATGCCCGGGCATGTGAATTATTCTTGAAATTTTTGAAAAAAGATGGTACTCTATGGTAAAGCTTTGCCATCGGGAGGGTACTTGAATGGAAATAAAGATCATATATTTTTCGGCTCTGTTTTTCGTCGGCTGGCTGACGTTCTATCTCTTCGGCCGTCAGTTCATTTATAATTTTACGACCGCCTTTCCCCTGATACGCAAAATGCAGGCGGCGGACGAAAAGCTTATCGACAGGAACTCCGTGCGCTACACCGTGATCTCCGCTATCGTCGCCGCCGTCATCTGCGCGATAATCACGGGTATCGTCCTGTGGCTCTGCCCCATGTATCTCAAGATAGGCTACGGCGTGGGCATTCTCGCCGCGCTCATTATGTTTGCGGCCAAGCTTTCTCCCGCGACGCGCTCCAACTTCGATGCATTCTGCGGCGCGTACTACCGCTTTGTCCTCGACGATGAGCTTCGCACACTCATGTACAACAAGAACCCTCACAAGATGAAGGTCAGGCTGCATGCGATGGGTCTCCCCGCCGACATAGTTCCCGAGTTCAAGAACTGATAATTAGGATATAAAAATGCTGTCCCCGTTGATTTCGGAGACAGCATTTTTTCATGCTATTATCATTTGTTCAGGAGCTTTTTCGTGAGAGAGCAGAACTTCCTCATGATCTTACCGATCTCCTCGCGCTCAAAAAGTGCGTTGAACACGAGAACAAGTATCAGGTCTGCCATGGCAAATACGAACGCAGCAAGGAACCATTGCAGCCACGTGTTTATCAGCGGGAGGACAAAATGCATACCAATGGCTGTGATCAGCGCAGAGAGCGCGACGTTTCTTGCTATTCGGCCGACTGTACGCTTCAATGTACCCGGCAGGAAATGCTTCGCGGTATAGACAATGCAGTCAATCGAGCGGTAAAAGAACGCGGCACATGTCCCGATAAGCACGCCCACTATCCCATACGGGCGTACAAGCGCCATAGAGACAAAGAGATTGATCGCGCCCTCGGTAATGGAACGCCACTGAGTCTGACGGTAATGGCCGGCGCTGTTTATCATGGTTTGTGCCGGCAATCTGAGAGAATGCAGACCGCTGTAAAGTGTAAAAAGATATACGAGCGACCAGCGCAGATACAGAGCCTTGTCAGGAAGCTTCTCGGTATACAGGGTTATAAACGGATAAAAAAGGACGAGCATACATGTATGGGCAACGAATGTGAGAATAAAGAAAACGAACTCATAGCTGCTGTAGCTGTCGTAAAGAGCTTTCTTTTCGTTTCGGGCCATAACATTGCCAAAGCTTGGAGTAAGCGCGCTTGAGATCGCGCTGAGAAGCCCCAGTATGCCATACGCAACGAGATTAAAGGTTCCGTAAACGCTGACCTCTGACAAGGCGTTTTCCGAAACCATCAATGTGAGCAGAACTACATCCGTGTTGAATACTACGATGCTTACGATCTGGTGGACGAGAGCCGACCAGCGCTGGTCAAAGGCCTCGTTTTTTGGCTCGGCATTAAAATCAATTTCCGGATAGCTGCAGCGAACATATACCCCGACAGCCAGACTGCGCAGAAGATATATGACCGCAGCAGCCAGTTTTACTACAATTGCTGAAAATCCGAGTTTGATCAGGAGCAGCGTGACCACTGTCATAACGACCGTGCCGACTATGTGGCAAATAGAGATAACATAACTGCGCTGATCGGCCTGAAGCAGCACCCGGTATTTCCCGAGGTAGAAGTAATCTATGATAGTATTTGCGCAAAGCACCACTATCATGGTACGCACAAACGACACATCGGCGATGTCCTTTTTTACCGCAAGCGGATAAAAGGCCACCAAAAGCACACAAAGTGCCGTAAAGATCAGCCCCGAGAGAAGGTAAAAGCGTTTGGCTGCCGATAAGATAGCGCTGACCTCTCTATTATCTTTATCGGCAAGCGGCTTATATAATGCAACCATTCCCGCGACGCCTATCCCGGCTTCAACAAGGCTCATATATGTGATGAACTGATTGATCGAGGTAACGAGACCATTTACCGGCGAGCCGTAAGCGTCGATGAAATATCGCGGCAGAAAAATTCCGGTAACAGCCAGAATAAGCTGAAGCAGAAAGCTCATGGAGGTATTAAGAAATGCCTGCTTCGTTCTCATGTGCTGTCCCCTTTCGTTGGATCTGTGCAAACAGTATTTGTTATTATATCACACACTTGCGATTTAGAAAAGACTGTCAGATATTTTTTATTTTTTCTTTACAAGTCAAGTACCGCGAACGGCGGTCAAGCCGTTATTTACAAAGTCCCGCAGTTCATGTATAATGTTGACATGGAGCGTGATCGTATGAAAAAGCACCTGTTTCTTACAGGTCCCGCCGGGTACGGTAAAACCGGAATGATAAAACGCGCGCTTGAGGATAAGCTGCCACTCGCCGGGGGGTTCGTCACCGCGCGTGTGCTTGATGAGACCGGGAAGATCGCCGGTCTCGAGCTGCTGCCCGCTGCCGCCGCGGGCGGTGTGGAGGGCTTCGAGGGAGAACGTTTTCTCGACTGCTCCGTCATTCCGAACACCCATGACAACGAGGTTTTCCGCACGACGGGAGTGCGGCTGCTGAAGGAAGCGGAATACTACCCCTTTGCCGTTTTGGATGAGTTCGGCGGATTTGAGCTGATTGTCCCCGAATTTCGCGAGGCGCTGCTCGATCTTCTGTCCGATGAGCATCCATGTATAGGCGTTCTCAAATCTCTGCCGGACGCAGAGACGCTCAAGCGTCAGCTTTCGCTTGGCGACAGATATACGAGACTTCTCTCCTCGCTCACCGAGGCACTGAGAAATGACCCGGATACGCTTATCCTTGAGGTCAGCTCACCGAACGATGAAAAAGCGCTCAGAGCCGTTCAGGCATGGGCAAAAGAATACACCTGAAAATTTTGGAGGCCGAAATGCATATTCCCGAAGAAGAGCTTCACACACATATACACGAGGACGGCACAGTTCACTCTCACGGAGCGGACGGCCATACGCACAGTCACGGCCACACCCACACACAGACGAAGGCGGTCCTGAACCGGCTCTCTCGCGCGATAGGTCATCTCGAGTCGGTAAAGCGCATGGTCGAGGACGGGCGTGACTGCTCCGATGTGCTTATACAGCTTGCCGCAGTTCGCTCTGCGCTCAACAGCACGGCAAAGGTCATTCTTAAGGACCACCTCGAACACTGTATCAACGACGCCGGCCCCGGCACAGATGACCAGCTCGCTGCGCTCAACGAGGCGATAGATAAGTTCATGTCATAAACGAAACCTCCGGGATCTACCCGGAGGTTTTCATATCATGGAGAACGATATTGAACGCGGCGCCGCATAGAATGGCAACGCTGCATGTATACAGCCAGAACATAAGCAGTATTATCGACGCAAGAGAGCCGTAGACAAGCTGGTACTTGACCGAGGCGCTGATGAACACCGAGAAGAAAAGGCTTATCGCGACGAGCGCCACGGCCGCGAGGAGCGCCCCGGGGAAGGTCCTGTACTTATCATACGAGCGCTTTGAAATATAATAAACGCCCCAGATTATGACGAACTCTATCCCGAAGAACAGCACGAAGCGCAGCCACACCCAGCTGCGGCTAATATCAATGAAGGGCAGCTTATTGTCTATAAAGTCAAGCAGTTCGCTGCCCGTGACCATCACCATTATGCCGAAATAAAGCGCGGCAACAAAAACAAACGAGAAAATAATGCTGTTGAAATAGTTCCTTACGCCCTGATAGTGTCTCCCGCCCTGCATGTCGCCGATGACATTCTGCACGGTACGCAGCGCAGCAGAAGAGGACGTCAGAATGACCGTCAGCCCCGCGACCATCATCGCAATGCTGTAGTTATCGGCAACGTATTCGATGAAGCCCTGGAGAAACGACGCGGTCTCATCTGCGACAAATCTGCCGAGAAAGTCAAGAACTCGCATTGCAAGCTCAAAATTATTCCCAAGCAGCGTATACAGGCAGATGATAACGGGAAAAACAGTCATCGTAAAGAAGTATGACATCGCTGCCGCCGCCTGCGGGATACGTTTTCCCGAATAGAGAAATATGAATTTTTTGGCGAATATATATATTTTGTTTATCATGCGCACCATACTCTCAAAACAAAAACTCCCTTATGTCAGCCGGCCTAAGGGAGTTCTTATTTTTTTCAGGCGTAATTACTTCGCGTTGAATATCTTGAAAATGCTGTCGAACGGGTCCTCGTCGGAGGAGGCCGACTCGGACTCGGGTTCGGACTTCTTTGCCGGAGCTACGGCAGCGGCGGCCTTCTCAGCTGCGCCGCTGAAAAGTCCCTGAGGCTTGTCCGCGGCCGCGGCGATGGGACGGATGGGTGCAGAGGCCGCCTTGTCACGCTGGGCCTGTGCTGCCGCGTCTGCGCTCGCCTCAAAGCCGGTGGCGATAACGGTGACTCTGATCTCGTCCTGAAGATTTTCGTCGAAGGAAGCGCCGAAGATGATGTTTGCGTCGGGGTGCGCGGCCTCCTGAACGAGGTTCGCGGCAGCCTCGACATCGTCGAGACCCATATCCTCGGAGCCGGTGATGTTGATGAGAACGCCGTGGGCACCGTTGATGGAGGTCTCCATCAACGGGCTTGCGACGGCCATGCGCGCCGCGTCCTCCGCCTTGCCCTTTCCGGCGGCGTGGCCTACGCCCATGTGAGCGAAGCCTGCATTCTT
>ERZ1026856.1538-NODE-1538-length-11431-cov-4.881769_pt1 | contig 11431 bp, 10 predicted proteins | sample MGYA00380158_ERZ1026856 | MGnify/ENA primary metagenome ERZ1026856 (study PRJEB33269, sample SAMEA4719794) | human gut metagenome | biome: human-associated habitat; feature: organic feature; material: feces | place: Cameroon | collected 2013-10 ... | reverse complement strand
ATTCAAAGAGTGTAGGTAACGAGCATAACAATGATGCTCAGGTAAGAATCGCTCATTATGCCGCTCGCTTTGCCGAGTATGATGACGAGAAGTTGCAGGCGACTGTTGCCCATGAGCGTAAGGTGCGTGGCTGGGTCTCAGAGCGCAGCTACTTCTTGGCGGCGTTGAGAGAGGAGTGCGAGAAGCGCCACCTTGATTATTGCTGGTAAGGGTTGAACTCCTCGATAAAAGGCTGGAGATTTCCGCCTCTTGGTGAGTTGTGGTCTTCGAGGACGGCGAAGGCGATGAGCTTGTACTTGTTCTTGAACTCAGCCTCATCGATCACTTCATGGAAGAGTTGGGCAATGTGGTGAGGCGGATTGTGGAAGGCTCCACAACCGAAAGCACCTAGCACAATGCTGTCGTGACCATGCAGCAATCCGATTCTTAGCATCGTGCGCATCTTGTTCTTCGTGATGGCTGCATCATGCTCCGTGATGTTTCCGTCGGCATCTAGCTCTGGGTGATTGATGGCTGGCACGGCAACGAACGACATGTAATAAGGAGTGTCGAGTAGGGCGAAGTCTTGCTTGGCTCCAGCTCGGAACACGGTAGCCTTCGGAACATACACTCCACCGAAGGGAACGGCGAGGGGATATTGGTATCTGCTTTTCTCCAATCCATACTCTGCTGCGTAGGAGGCGTAGCGATACATGGAGAGGAAGAGGTTGGTGCTGCGGAAGAGACTCTCCTCCTGTGCTCGGCTACCATTCAGCACGCCACCGCCTGGGTTGCGACGGCTGGCAAGGGTGAGTACCACTGGGTTGTAGCCTTCCTTTTGTAACTGATGTCCGCAATGTATGCTGTCGTCATTTTCCACGATAATCTTTGTCTCGCCTTCGATGGTAGGAATGCTGGTGGCATCCAAGGCTCTGGTGTAGAATCGGCTGCCCTTGAGCATCGGTTCATTGTCCAGGAGTTCCACTTCCTCCCCACTCTCCGAGGTATAGCTTCCCTCCAGCACGATATCGATGGTTTGCTGATAAACATCAGCCAGTTGTCTTCTGTCGTTGATCATATAGCAATTTTCTCTTTCTGTTTAGACTCATTGATTTCTTCTTTTAGATATTCATAGATATATAAAGGACTTTGAATATATAGTCCGGTTTCAGTATCAATGAGTTTCTTGTAAATATTTGAATTATATACTGTATTAAAGGCATCAAGAATCTTCATGCCATAATCCTCTTGTAAAAGAGATACAATTTCTTCTACATCACAGTCGATAATGAAATTAATTTGTTTTTTCTCTAATGCCATATCCTTTTAAGTTTAGAAATAGCCTTTTCTGTCCCAAAGAAGTATTGGCTATTCAGTTTTTTATATTCCAATCTTTTGACGAGTTCTTCTATGGTGATAAAGTGTAGCATAAATATGTTGATTTGGTAAACTACGCTATCATCTGCTACGGGGCCAACAACAATATCGTAGTTATGTACCCTTTTGCCCCTTGCTTTTCTGTTGCTAAGGATGAATTGTGCCCATTCATTGCTGACACCTTCAAAGACTTTTACTTTTAGTTCTTTGGAGCTAAGCAGACTTTCGTCAAATTCATATTCCTGTACGATAGGTGAACCACAGCTAGAAAATTTCGTGCGTCTGACAGCCATATCAAGAGCTTGTTGCTTGATATCTGTAAGATAGAATCCTTTTCCGAAGTCCTTATTGGGCTTACATTTTTGGAAGTCTATCTCTTTGAAGTCGATGTTTGTACCATGAAATAATCTCATTAGATGGTTCCTCCATTCCTTCTGCTAATAATTAACATATCATGTATAGCATCATCCAATGACAGAAGATGCTCTGCGGCATAACATTCGTCTATAAAATCAAGTGCCTTATGTTCTTTCAAGTAGTTGAAAGACATGTCGGAAGGCATTCCGAATGCCTTTCCGAATTGGGTAATACACATATTGATATATCTAATCTTGTCCATAAGCTTATTTTTTTTATTTGCCGCAAATTTACATCTATTTTCTTAAATCACCAAAATATATTATATAAAAATGCAGCATTCTCAAATCATTTTGTAATTTTGCCTTATAATTATGTCCTACCAAATGGCAAAGCAATAATGGACGATGTTTCGTATGATAGGATATGGCGAGAATATCGGTTCAGTTTTCCCAAGCATATTGAAGGTTTGGAAAGAGGAGCGATGGGCAGAACCGGAACTTACAGAGCGACAAGATTTGAATGAGGTTCATTTAATGTTGAAAATAGCACTGGATACCCAATCGTCCGATAACATGGAATCGTCCAGTATTTCGTCCGATAAATCGTCCGATAACTTGGAATCATCCAGTAAATCGTCTGAAAATGGTCCAGAAACCGTCCAGAAACCAACCGGAAACCGTCCAGAAACGTCCCAGAAAACATCCCAGCAAAATCTTTTCCGTTACGGATATTTTGCGCATTTGAGTTTGCTTAAATCAAATATTCTTTGTATCTTTGCCATCGAATCTTTTAAGTAAGGTCTGTATGGAAAATGTAATATTGAAAGGAGACAGTGAATATATGGTTGTTTTGTTGGCTGATTTGCGACAAATAGTTAATAATGCAAGAACAAATGTTGCTTATGCTGCCAACCAAGAACTCACCTTGATGCATTGGAGAATGGGTGAGCGAATTAATTGTGAAGTACTTGGAAATGAGCGTGCAGCGTATGGAAAACAAATTGTCGCGCAAGTGGCGCGACAATTAAAAGCAGACTTTGGAACAAAGGGATTTGATGAAAAAAGTCTTCGACGCATGATGCAGTTTGCTTCTGAATTTACTGAAGAAAAGATTGTCGCACAACTTGCGCGACAATTGAGCTGGTCGCATTTTGTAGAGGTATTGCCCATTAAAGATTCTCTAGCACGCGAATTTTATCTAACCTTGTCTGCTACGAATAGATGGAGCAGGAATCGCCTTCGTAAGGAAATAGACTCCATGCTCTATGAGCGGACTGCTGTAGCGACTAAGCCAGATGAACTTGTAAAACGTGAACTGGCAGAACTACGTGAGGATAATGTAATGTCTCCTGACCTTGTTTTCAAAAGCCCTTATTTCCTGGAGTTTGCTGGTCTTAAGGGAATGTATAGCGAAAAGGATTTAGAGGATAGCTTAGTGGCTCATTTGGAACAGTTCATCTTGGAGCTTGGTAATGGCTTTACTTTCGTAGAGCGACAAAAGCGCATGATAATAGATGGAGAAGATTTCTATTTGGATCTGTTGTTTTATCATCGCCGACTTCATCGGCTGATTGCTGTAGATTTGAAGTTGGGACGTTTTAAGGCTCAATACAAAGGACAGATGGAACTATATCTTCGTTGGCTTGAAAAGAATGAGATGGAACCAGGTGAAGAATCCCCATTGGGGCTTTTGCTCTGTACTGAGGGCAGTGAGGAGCAGATAGAATTGCTTCAGTTGGATAAATCAGGAATAAGGGTTGCGCAATATATGACAGAGTTGCCACCAAGGGAAGTTTTGATTCAGCAGATTCGAAAGTCCATGGAGATAGCCAAAGGTTTGGGCAAGTCTTAAACTTTGTCATTTTGCATCAAAATTATTTCGCAGTCTCAATTATTTTTCGTACTTTTGCCCTCGAAAGGGAGGCGAGGGCTAGCGCCTTTGCCGCCCGATAAACTGAATGTATAACAATTAAAATATAAAACAAGAAACAGAAAGAACAATTTTATAGACATATAATGTATTAATATACAAAGCGTTTACGATTATTTGGAATACTCTCGAAATTTGGCGATAGAAAGATGTATATTCCTTAAATAAGTTCTGTGAACGCCTGCGCTATAGCGTGGGCGGAACTTATCGGAATATACGGGCCACGCCAAATGCCTGAGAGTATTGATAAGTGAAGCTCACGCTTCTTTTATCCTTATTCTTAGGCATTTTCTGTGTGCCTGTATTTCCTAAATGTTGTTTTCGCTCGTTGAGTTATAGCGGCATTTTATTGATATTGGTTATGTTGCCAACATCTTTTGTCTTCTTTGCAAAAATCACCAAACATGGTTTCTGTTTGTGGTTGTTTTCAAGAATTATTTGCTGCTAGAGGTTAAACCAATGAAGTGTATTTAAGTGTATTTAGCTATCCATCTTTTGCATATTTATATTATGTATGAGATGGAAGCTTTTGCATTTGAATATACTTGTTGACAAGTTTCGTAATTGAAATTGCGAAAGATAACAATGGCAGGTACGTATAAATTTATTGATTTATTTTGTGGTATTGGAGGGTTTCGCTTAGCTTTTGAAAAGTTAGGTGCTAAATGCGTTTTCTCCTCAGATATAGATTCTTTTGCTCAGCAAACATATTGTGATAATTTTGGTGTTGTGCCAAATGGTGATATTACCAAAATTGAAGCAAAGCAAATCCCATCTTTTGATATATTGACAGCTGGTTTTCCTTGTCAACCATTCAGCTATGCAGGCTTATGTAAAGGTTTTGAAGACCAAACGAGAGGAACACTGTTTTTTGATGTCTGTCGTATATTGTCTTATCATAAACCTAAAATGTTCTTTTTGGAGAATGTTAAGGGATTGGTATCTCATAATGGAGGAAAGACTATGAGTACAATATTGGAAAATCTTAATGAGTTAGGTTATGATGTTCATTGGAAAGTGTTAAGTTCTTTGGATTTTGGATTGCCGCAGAAACGTGAAAGATGGTATTGTGTCGGATTTGACAAAAAGGTCGATTTCGATTTTCCAAGGCCAATACAGAAAAAGGCTGTACTTCGTGATATTATTGATTTGACAGATTGTAATCCAGCGTTGAAACTGAGCAAATTTGAACATGACAGAATACAGTATCATTTTCTACATTGCCATGAACAGGAAAGGGTTCAACATGATAATTCTAAATATGCCCCTAATACGAAGAAAGGAAAATATGGTATATTCTCTTTTCAAAAGTCTGATGGATCGTTAAGGTTTCATGTGGGTGATGCTGCAAAAACTCAAATACAGGAAGCTTTTTATGCTTGCTTGGATACTTATGCGCCTACTATTATAGCGGGGCGAACTCCAAAATTATGGGATATAGATAGAAAACTTTCTGTGTTGGAAGCGAAACGTTTACAAGGGTTTCCTGATAATTTTAAGTTTACGGTATCTGATAATCAAGCATATAAGCAACTAGGAAATTCTGTAAGTGTTCCAGTGATAGAGAAGATAGCTGAAGAAATGATTAAGTCATATAATAAGTAGAAATTATGTATTATATTTCAGGACAAGTAGTAGTGAATTCTATTTCCGCATTAAGGGGAAAGGTAGAGAATAAGTTCTTGGGATTGCTTGGCATATTAAAGGCTATCTCAACAGATAAAGTTATGCCTAATTTTACGTATAGAATTAATGATGGAGAATTGGCTTCTTGGCTTGATAATCAATTGTATCTTGCTAATTATGAAGGTACATACGGAAGTTCTGAACTTTATATCAAGTTTTCTTCACAATGGTTTCAATATGTGAGTGAAAGGTTTATAGATAAGACGATAAATGTAAATTCTCTGTTAGTGTTTTTATATAAATACGAAGCGTTTGATAGAGAACTTACTTGCCAAGAACTTTTGTTGCGCTTTTGTGAAGATTATCATTTGTCTCAAGAAGTAGTAAAACAATGGTTTGTCATAGATAAAATTCAACTGTCTTATGATACTATTCTTTTTTCTAAGGTCAGTTTGAAAAAACAGCTTTGTATTCCGAATAATACGATTTCATTTGATGCACCATATTCAGTTAAAGCAAGAGCTGGTGAACTTTCACGAGCTCCTTTCTTGCAGACATTATATGCAGGAATGGATAGTATTAAATGTTTGTTGCTCCTTAGAGAAAATATAGATGAGTATTATAGTGGAAAGAATGTTGTTTGTAAAGCACAGTTTACAGCAAATGTCGCTTCCAAGTATCGCCCCTACATCACCGCCATCAAGTCGAAGCCATTTCTTTTATTGGCTGGTATCTCTGGTACAGGCAAGAGCCGCATCGTCCGTGAGTTGGCTCGTGCTTGTTGGGATGTAGAATCCCCTGAATACACGGCGCATAAACCGAAGAACTATGAGATGGTGCAAGTGAAACCTAATTGGCATGACTCCTCAGAGTTGATTGGGTATGTGAGCCGTATCAATGGCGAACAGTATGTGGTTGGTCCATTCCTTAGATTCATGGTGAAGGCGATACTCGACCCCAATACTCCTTACTTCTTGTGTTTGGATGAGATGAACTTGGCTCCGGTGGAGCAATACTTCGCTGAGTTCTTGAGCGTTATTGAAAGCCGTAAGCAAGAGAATGGCAAGGTTGTAACTGATCCTATTGTGGATTATGAACCAACGGAAGCTTATAAGAATCTGATAGACCAACTTTTTGATGATGACGAAATACGTGCAGAGTATTTGAAGGAGAAAGGAGGCAAGCGTCTTTCCATCCCTCAAAATCTCATTGTCGTAGGCACAGTCAACATGGATGAGACCACCTTCTCTTTCTCTCGAAAAGTGCTTGATAGAGCTATGACCATCGAGATGAATGAGGTGAACTTGGCTGGTGGATTGACCCAAAAACATGAAACAATAGGCAAACTCAACTTTGATGACTTGGTAGGGATGAATGTGGAAGGCGTGGATGTTTATGCTGATCATCAGGATGTGTGTGATAAGGCTATTGCGTATCTCCAAAAGATAAATGATGTCTTGGAGGGCACCCCGTTCAAGGTGGCTTATCGTACACGCAATGAGTCCTTGCTCTATGTGGTCAACAATCTGCCTTATCGCAAAGATGAGGATGGAAATGAATTGAGCGAGGAAGAGGTCGTGGCTCGTGCCTTGGATGAGATTACTTCGATGAAAGTTCTCTCTCGCATTGAGGGCGATGACCAAAAGGTAAAGGAAGAACTTCTTGCTCGATTGGAACAGGCTGTGACCGATATGTTGCCTGAGACATTACATGAGAATTCTGTTTCTTTGGCTAAGTTGAAGGAAATGAAAGAACGTTGTAAAACGGGCTTTACCAGTTTTTGGAGTTAATCAAGTGTTTGGATAGAGAAGGATATAGGGTATATATAAATAGGTAGTGTATGGAACTGCTGAGGCTGGAACATCAAGACTTTGTGATGAACATCGAATGCACCAAGTTTGATGCAATATGGAGAAAGGCTAAGGGGAATGTGGGAGAGGAACATCTTACTTCCACTTACTCTTGGTCGGATGGCGTCGTGTCGGTGGAGCGGCTTGGGGAGGAAGGTAAATCTTCAGAAAGTATCTTGAAGGATGTGCGTGCACCAGCTATCTTCTTTGATAACGCAGATTATCCGATATGGATTGATTTCAAGGAAAATAGCCATGTCAAGGGGGCAAGGTTGTGTTCTGTTAGCCAAAGTGATAATGAGCGATTTGCCTTCAGAAGAGGACTGCTCGCTGGCTTTCTCAACTATGGCAATGAGATAGGACGTTCGGAAATCAACTTCGAATATGATACGGATAAGGGAAAGCGAAGGTTCTCTTTCTCCTTTGAGGTGTTGAGTACCAAGCTTGATTATCATAGCCATTGGAAGAAGATAGTGGAAGACATCGAACAAGAGTATCGTATGCTATCGCTTGATTTCTTGAAGCGAACTTTCCATAGCTTTTCTCCTGATGCAAATGGCGAGACACCAGAGATTATCTGGTGGAGCATCTTTGCGGCTGAACAAAAGAAGTTCTTGACTGCTTGTAAGAATATCATAGAGCGTCCTCGCCATCGATTGCATGGTAGGGAGACTTTTCTTCGTGCCGATAAGTTGCGCAGAATACCTATGTCCTTAGAAAATGAGATAGCCGAGCATCGCAAGGAGCTTGCTCGTCTTTATCGGGTGGAGGAACAGGTGCAGTCGAACGATACACAAGAGAATCGTTTCTTGAAATATGCCTTGGCGCAAATCACGGATAGATATGCTGTGTTGAAGGAACGTATCTTGAAGGTGGAGGGTGTATCTGATACTACAAGGATGGAACTAGAGGATACCTTTCTCGCTCTCAATAGGTTGCGGAGGAATCCTTTCTTCCGCACCATCGGTCGTTTCAAGGGATTGAATCAGGAGAGTCTGATTTTGCAGAAAGCAACTGGCTATAGTCAGGTTTATCGCACATGGAATTTGTTGCGCAAGGCTTATTCGCTCAATGAGGGAATGTATCGCTTGCAGTCGAAAGACATCGCCACGCTTTACGAGATATGGTGTTTCATTGAGGTGAGCCATATCGTAAAGAAGCAACTCGGACTTGGGGATGATGGAGTAGAACATCGCAATCGTATGGAGTTGAATGGCTTGTTTACTTGGGAACTAGGCAAGGGGAAACATTCTCGCATTCTCTTCCGAAAGGACGGTGTAGAGTTGGCGGAACTTGTCTATAATCCGAAGAATACGGAGCGAGTGAACGATAACATCGGTATGACTCACCTCATTGTGCCAACCGTACCTCAGAAACCGGACATCGTATTGCAACTTACCAAGAATGATCTTCAGAAAGACATGAAGATGACGTATCTCTTTGATGCAAAGTATCGTATTGCTAGTAAGTTGGGCAATGGGGTGGATGTTCCTCCTGACGATGCTATCAATCAAATGCACCGTTATCGTGATGCCATCTATTATCGTGATTATGCTGAGGCTCCATTGAAGAAGGAGGTGATAGGTGGTTATATCTTGTTCCCTGGTGATGGTAAGCCGATGGATGTGGAGATGGCTAAGTTCTACCAAACTATCAAGGAAGTGAATATCGGTGCCTTTCCGCTTCGTCCCAATGACGTTCAAAATGTACGCTTGCTTGAAGATTTTATCCAAGAGTTGATAGTGACAAAGGCGAAAGATACCATACAACATGTGATACCGCAGAAGGGTACTGTAGTGGAAGTGGATAATCGGGTATTGGTAGGTGTAGTAAGACCAAGTCATCGCCGTGACTATTTGCAGAGTTTCGAGGATTGTACTGCCACCTTATATTATACGGGCAGCAAGTTTCCAACAACGATTCCTTTGCAAGATTTGCATTACTTCATACCGTATTTGGATGGGAAAGGTATTCGGGATGTCTATGAGATAGTGAGCATGCGTACCATTTCGAATAGAGAGGCCAAGCAGGATGAGAGAAGTGATGCTACGAATGACTTGCGACTGGCATTCGAATTGAAGTACAGTCGTTCTATTGCCAAGGAATATCGCAAGATAGATACTTCTCGAATGAAAAGCTATACTTTCTTGGATACCACGTTCTCTGAATTGGAAGATATGGCATAATGGCTTGTATGCCTTGATGTAATGTTGAGATAACATGAACGCCTAAAGAAAAAAGTATGCAAGCATATGATGAAAGTTTCCCAAAGATATAATGAAAGTCCTTCGAAGATATAGGTTATGTTGTTGAAACAGATAGGTTCGTTGAACGCATATCAGCTGTTGTGCGCTCGCCCATCAGCTGATATGCGCATGTACTACACGTGTTGTGCACACGTCACTTAGTTGATGGACGGTAATATGATAACTATTGGCACAAAAGCATCCTGTTTGGCTTGCCTAAGTATCATATTTCCGAGCCATAACTATCATCGTAATCAATCATTTCGTGGATATGGCAGTGCAAGGGTATGGATGGGTAGCGTAAGACTACCCATTCTTTATTTCTCGTAAATCAAAAAATCTTGCTAAAGCCTTGTATCAGCCACTTCCATACAGGCATTACCTCGATAGTCTTGCCATTTACTTCCACAGTTTCCTCGGTATCATAGCTTAAAATCAGGAGGCGTTGGCAATCCAAAACCTTGGTGAATTTTATCAATGCGGTGCTTTCTCGTTTCCAGGTCTCATCAGTCTTATGAGGATTGTAGCTTACCTGTATCGCCAAGGCAGCATCTGGAATGTAGAAATCTACCTCAATGTTTCGGTTATAGAAGAACACTCGCTCGTCTATGCCATATCGGCGGATGAGTTCCATGGCTACCATGTTCTCTAAGAGGGAAGTGTCGATATCCAATGCCAAGATACTGATGATGCCGTTATCCACAAAGTAGTACTTCGGGTTGGTCTCACGATTGGTGAGGTTGTCTGCGATGTTCTTGATGGGATATATCAGAAAGGCATCCTTTGAGTACTCTATGTAGTTGATGATAGTAGCTTTTCCTAACTTAGCACCAGTTGAGGCTATGATATTAGAAAGGCGGGTGAAAGAGGTGGGCTGTTTGACACTCTCTGCCATCTTTCTAAACAGAATACGGAGTGAGAACAGGTTGTCTATCTTGTTGCGAGTTGCTATATCGCCAATGTATATCTTCTGATAAACGCTATTGAGGTAATCTCGTTTGGATGCAAGTTGTGCTCCCTCTGGGAAACCACCAAAGCGGAAATACTCTGCAAAATATCTCTGTACATCAGCTCTGCCAGAAGTGGTTGCAATGTTCATGTCATCGTATGGGATATTATTGGCAGAAAGGTATTCGCTGAAACTATAAGGCAAGATATGCTTGGTAATGTATCTACCTCCTAATGTGGTAGCTACGTCACTGCTCAGCATCTTGGCATTGCTGCCAGTAATATATATTCTATATTTGTTGTCTGCCAATCGTCGGGCGAACTTATCCCATCCCTCGATGTTTTGGATTTCATCAAGGAATAGTATAGGGCGTTGTGCAGACATCATGCCATGAACCTCAAGGATAAGATTGAGTTCTTGGGCTGTCATTCCAATGAGTCGCTCATCCTCAAAGTTGATATATAGCATCGAGTCCCAAGTGATACCTTTTTTTAGGTTGTCTTGGATCTGCTGATAGAGCATGAATGATTTCCCTGCTCTTCGAACACCAATAAGCACATAGTTGGCAAAGTCTTCCATCTCTATGTTTCGATGAACGATTTGCTGGCTTTCTATCTCTTTTCGATTCTCCAAAAGAATCTCTTTGATGGTCTCTTTTTCTATCATAATTGCAATATTGTTCTATTCGTAGAACAAAAATACAATAATCAGCCTTCTTGCCCTGACTTTCTCTGGCATCTTGGTGAGCAAGTTTGGTAGCAAGAAGATGCTCGTGGTATCGGAAGTGTTTTATGCCTTGGCATTGCTGAGCATCGGTTTCAGCCATACCGTCTTTCATCTCATTCTCAGTTTGGTGGCTTTCGGAATGATGGCGAATCTGATGAATATCGCCACCAACACGCAGGCATGTTTCTTGGAAAAGATGTATGGCAGGAACATCATGTCTTCCTTCCATGGCTTGTGGAGCTTGGGAGGATTTGCGGGAGGTATCGTCGGTTCCATCTTTGCCAGTACCTCGCTTCCTATCCCTGTGCATTTCGGCAGTATCTTGGTGATGTCCCTCCTCGTGATAGCCATCGGCTTGAGTTATCTCGTAGATGACCAGACGGCAAAGG
>ERZ1026856.1529-NODE-1529-length-11470-cov-4.136049_pt1 | contig 11470 bp, 11 predicted proteins | sample MGYA00380158_ERZ1026856 | MGnify/ENA primary metagenome ERZ1026856 (study PRJEB33269, sample SAMEA4719794) | human gut metagenome | biome: human-associated habitat; feature: organic feature; material: feces | place: Cameroon | collected 2013-10 ... | reverse complement strand
CGAGATTCGCCTTAGTCTCGTGGGCTCGGAGATGTGTATAAGAGACAGGCGCAGGCGGTCTCGTGGGAGCGGCGTTCCATGTGAGCGTGGAAAAGGCGACGGAGCTTCGCCTCTCGCACCCGGAGCTTATCTACTTTCTGCCGCTGGCCGGACTTCTTATCGCGGCGGTGTACCGCACGGCGAGGATAGAGGGCGCGGGGACCGACAATATCATCGACTCCATACACAGCGGCAAGGACGTTCCGCCTCTGCTCGTTCCCGCTATTTTTGCCGCTACCGTGCTTACACATCTGCGCGGCGGCAGCGCGGGACGCGAGGGCGCGGCGCTGCAGATCGGCGGCGGTATAGGCTGCGGTATAGGCCGGCTCGTCCGGCTCGACGAAAAGCAGGAGCGTCTCGCCGTTCTCAGCGGTATGAGCGCCGTATTCTCTGCACTTTTCGGCACGCCCATCACCGCGACTGTGTTCGCGCTCGAGGTCTGCTCAGTGGGCGTGATACACTACTCCGGACTGCTCCCCTGCTCCGTGGCCGCCCTCGCCGCGTTCGGCATCACGCGGCTGTTCGGTATCGCACCGACGCGCTTCGCGGTGGAAAGCGTCTCTCTTGACCCGGTCATGCTGCTGCGCGTGAGCGCGCTCGCGATAGTCTGCGCGGCGGTAAGCATAATTCTGTGCGAGCTTATGCACATATCCAACCGGCAGGTGCGCCGGCTTTTCCGCAGTCCGTACATCCGCGCCGCCGTCGGAGGCGTGCTGGTCATCGCAATGACGCTCATCGTGGGCTGCCGCGACTATAACGGCGCGGGCATGGACGTCATCACCCGCGCCATCGAGCAGGGCGAAGCAAAGGGCGAGGCCTTCCTCCTCAAGCTGCTCTTTACCGCGGTGACGCTGTCCTTCGGCTTCAAGGGCGGCGAGGTGGTGCCGACGTTCTTCATCGGCGCGACTCTCGGCTGCGTTGTGGGGCCGCTGCTCGGAATACCGGCCGGTTTTGCCGCCGCACTGGGGCTTGCGGCTACCTTCTGCGGCGCTGTGAACTGCCCGCTGGCGACGGTCATACTGTCCGTTGAGCTTTTCGGCTCGACCGACCTTGTCTATTTCAGCGCCGCGTGCTTCATCACATATATGCTCTCCGGCTATTTCAGCCTGTATACGGAGCAGCGTATCGTATACTCCAAGCTAAAAGCCGAATTCATAAACCGTCAGGCAGAATAAGTTTACATAACTTGTCAGCATCGTATCGCCGCGCCCTCATGCATTGTTATTTTTTCAACATCCGCACTTGCATTATTCCTGTAATTTGATATAGTATATGTGCTATATCACATGAAAGGTTTGATTCAGGGTGGGCAGAGCCAAGTATTCCGAGGACAAGCGCAGGGACATGCTCCTGATGTTTATTCAGACTACCCGCGGTCTGATAGATTCCGACGGCATAGATCAGGTCACGATCCGCAAGATCGCAAAGGCCTCCTGCTACAACAGCGCCACGATCTATCTTTATTTTCACGATCTGGACGAGCTTGTCTGCCTCGCGGCGATGTGCTATGTCGAGGAATTTGTCCGTGCATGGGCAGAAGGAATGAAGAAGCCCATGACCACGCTTGAGACCTACTGCTTTTCATGGGAGATGTTCGCCACCTACGCATTCAAGCACGCGCAGGTCTACAATCACCTGTTTTTTTACCCGCACTCCCGTCCGTTTGCGGAGACCGTGCGCTATTATCACGAGCTTTTTCCCGAACGGCTCGAGGATATAGGCTATGTCATTGAGGAGATATTGCTCGGCAGCACTCATGTTGAGCGCGAAAGCTCCATCCTGCTCCCCCTGACGGAGGACGGCCGGGTGTCAAAGGACGACCTGCCGATGATAAGCGCCCTCGCATCCTGCCATTTCAGAAGGCTTCTGGACACAAAATGCCGTCTCGGCGACGCCGTGGACGACGGAGAGCTTGTGCGGCAGCAGCTGAACGCGGTGCATTTCCTTCTGAGAATGTGAAAAGTGTGATGTGTCGTACACATCACACTTTTTTATTTTGCGCTGCTTCCGCTTATATATTTTTCACACTGCATTGCAGCTATTGCCCCGTCGGCGCAGGCTGTAACGACCTGCCTCAGCGGTGTTACACGCACATCGCCCGCGGCGAACACGCCGGGAACGGAGGACGCCATTTTTTCGTCTGTGCGGATATAACCGTTCTCCATTTCAAGAAGGCCGTCGAGCATGCCCGTGGTCCTCTGTCCTGTGAAGCAGAAGCAGCCCAAAAGCCCGTCCTCCGGTGAGGCGCTCACGGTCCTCGTCTCCCCCGTGAGGGTGTTTTTCAGCGTTATCTCGCTGAGAAGCTCCGCGCCGCCCAGTTCCGTGATCTCGGTATTCAGGAGGACGGAGATATTTCCCGCCGCCTCCGCGCGCTCAATAAGCTCACGGCCGGCGGAGAGCCTTTTGCCCTTGTGGACCACGGTGACGCTCCTGCCGAACTTTGAGAGGAACAAAGCCTCCTCCAGCGCTATGGAGCTGCCGCCGACGGAGTAGATATCCAGCCCCTCGAAGAAGGCCGCGTCGCATACCGCGCAGTAGGAAAGCCCTCGTCCGATGTATTTTTCCTCGTTTTTGCAGCCGAGCTTCCGCGTTATCGCCCCGGTGCAGAGGATGAGCGTGCGGGCGCGGTAGCTCTCCTTCGCGCCGTGAAGGGTTTTTACAGGGCCGTCAAGCTCGCACGAGGTTATGAGGTCGCTGACACGCTCGCAGCCGAAGCGTTTTGCCTGCGCCGCCATGCGCGCGGTGAGCTGCTGCCCGCTCTCCCTTTCTTCGGCCTGGCCGGGGTAGTTCTCGATCTCGTGGGCGACGGCTATCTGACCGCCGTCAATACCCTTGTCGATGATGACCGCACTCAGCTTGGCGCGGGCGGCGTACATCCCCGCCGTGAGTCCGGCAGGCCCCGCGCCGAGTATGGCCACGTCGTAAATTTTGTTTTCCAATTTATCTGTTCCTTTAATTAAATATCTTATCCACCGAGTCAAGCGAGCATGCACCGGTGGTAAGCACCGTCAGGCGGCAGCTTACGCCGTCGTTTTCATAGATATATCTCAGGCCGTCCACCGTCATGTCCTTTTCCGTCATAAGGGTCTCGGCGTCGACGGGTGCAGGAGAGAGGGTGCGCAGGATATACGGCATCAGGGTCTTTATCGCCTCCTGGTCGCGCGCCACAGTAAAGCTCCAGCGCACGGCGTAGGGCTTGACAGCGTAATTCTCATCATTGAGTAGAATGAGATCCATATTCTTGTCATAGAGAGTGCAGATGGCGACCCTCTCGGTGGCCGCGGTCTTAGTCCCCAACCAGAACGCAAAGCAGTCGTTGTCCGTTTTGTCCTTATACTTGAGCATGCTCACCTCGGGCAGCACGGTCTCCTTCGCCTCAAGAAGGAGCTTAGAGTAGTCGAGTACGCTGAATACAAAGCCGTCGCCGTCTATGTAGTTTTTCAGCGAGCAGGGCTGGGTGCCTATCACCTCGCCGCAGAGCTTGCAGATCAGCTCCTCCTCGCCGTCCTCAAGCACCGTCGGAGGCGTCAGGACGCGCGTCTCGCCGGGAACGTGACCGAGACTCTCGCCGTTATGCTCACCGCAGCGTGAGCAGGTCACGGGCGCCTCGCAGGTGGCAGGGAGCCAGTCATGTCCGAGAGCCTCCCCGCTCGTTTCGCCGCAGTAGCGGCACGTGGCAGGCTCGGTGCAGGTCGCGGCAAGATAATCGTGCGGCAGCGGCTCGCCCCTCTCCCTGCCGCAGACACGGCATATTTCGGGATGGGTACAGTCCGCCTCATTCCAGCGGTGTCCGAGGGCGCAGACTCCGATGTGCGGCGCGATGAGCAGGCCGAACAGGACGTACAGGAGCAGCAGCCCCCCAACGAGCGACGCGGCGGCGATCCTCTTTTTCTTCTTGTCGGCTTTGATGTCCTTTACAAGCTCTATTCTCGAGAAGCGGGCCGCGATATCGCCGAAGAATTCTCCGACCCTTTCTCCCGCGCTGTCACCCGTCTTGTCCGGTCCCGCGGGCGAGGCTTGCTTGCTCTCTCCGGAGCCGGTCTCCTGCCTGCCGTCGGACCCGGCGGCGCCTTTTATTTCAACGGCCTTAGTCTCCGCGTCCTCCGGTCTCGGCCGGCCGCAGCGGACGCAGAACTTTCCGCTGTTGTAGGTATTGTCTGCGGGACATATCCATACTATTCTCTCTTCGCTCACAGCACTACCCCATTTCGACGGTTTTCACCGATATTTCGTATGATAATTATACATACTCGACCCGCGAAAATCAAGTGTTATGTAACCCATTTTTTGTTCATAAAACTTTCACTAAAATTACGGTATCTATTAACAAACGGGTTATATAATGTCCGGCGAAAGGTAAGAAAGGCATACTTTCGGAAGGAGACAGAATTATGGATAACGAAAATGAAAAGGTATACGAAGAGCCCTCCGTGTACGACCCCTGCGCCACTGCACAGAAAAAGCAGAAAAAGCCCAACTCTGCGCTGCGCGCCGTCGCGCTGGTGCTTGTCTGCGTGCTGCTGGGCGGCGCCGCCGGAATAGGCGGTTCGGTATACATGCATAACTACTACGCAAAAGAAGGAGTCCCCTCCGATGAAACGCAGCGCGTGGCCGCCATGGTCGAGACGAACCGCGAGACCGCCATTGCGGAGACCGCCAAGGTCGACACCGGCGAGCTTCTCACCGGCGCGCAGGTGTTCGCCGCGAACGTGAATTCGACCGTCGGTATAACCACCTCCATCACCACGAATTTCTGGGGCTACTCCACCACCTCTGCCGCCTCCGGCTCCGGCATAGTCCTCACGGATAACGGCTATATACTCACGAACTATCACGTTATCGAGGATTCCCAGTCCGTGACCGTCAGCACCTATGACGGCGCGAGCTACGACGCCTCTGTCGTCGGCTTTGACCAGAGCAACGATATCGCCGTCCTGAAGGTAGATGCCGAGGGTCTGTCCCCCGCCGTGCTGGGCAAGAGCGGCGACCTCTCCGTCGGCGACCAGGTCGTCGCCATCGGCAACCCCCTCGGTGAGCTGACGTTCACGATGACTCAGGGTATCGTCAGCGCTCTCGACCGTGACGTCACTCTTTCGAGCGGCAGCAGCATGAAGCTCATTCAGACCGACTGCGCCATCAACTCCGGCAACTCCGGCGGTGCGCTCTTCAACATGTACGGTGAGGTCGTCGGCATTACCAACGCAAAGTTCTCCTCCTCTTCCAGCGGCGCTTCGATAGACAACATCGGCTTCGCGATCCCCATTGACAGCGTGAGAGGCATCATCGAGAGCATAATCGAAAAGGGCTATGTGTCAAAGCCCTACATCGGCGTGACAATAGCGCCGGTCTCCGAGGAATCCAAGAGCTACGGTCTGCCCGCGGGCGTTGCGGTCCAGTCGGTCGTTGACGGAAGCCCCGCCGCCGAGGCCGGACTTCAGGTCTATGACATCATCACCGCCGTGAACGGCACCCCCGTGACAGCGAACAGCGACCTCACGGAAGCGGTCGGCAGCTCCCTCCCCGGCGACGTTCTGGAATTTGAGGTCTACCGTCAGGGCGAGACGCTGAAGATCAGCGTTACCGTCGGCGAGAAAATACAGACTCCCGAGTCCGTCGCAGCCGAGAAGGAGACCGTGCAGAACGGTCAGCGCAATAACGGCTCGAACCCGTTCGGCGATATCTTCGGCAGCTTCGGCAGCTTCTTCGGCTGAGCCGCATAAAAGCTCTGAGAGGAAAACCTCTCAGAGCTTTTTTCCTTTTGTTTATTTTGGTTAGTTGACGCTAACTCGTGTCCGTGGTATAATAGGGCTAAACAAAAAAAGAAAGAAGGATCGTAATGTTTCAAACAACTGTCAAGGTTTCCGGCATGGCATGCTCCATGTGCGAAGCGCACGTCAATGATGCGGTCCGCTCCGCATTGCCCGTGAAGAAGGTCAGCTCCTCCCATTCCAAGGGCGAGGTCGTCATCATATCCGAGCAGCCGCTTGAAGAGTCCGCGATACGCGCCGCGATAGACCCCACCGGCTATCAGACCGGGGAGATAAGCTCCGCGCCCTACGAAAAGAAGGGCTTCTCGCTCTTTCATAAATGATAGGCAAAATCACCGGGATATGTCCAAAAAGACGTATCCCGGTGATTTTTTATTACTTTTCGTTCTCTATCCTTGCTCTGACGGCGAGGGCCAGAGTGGGATAATTTGTGATTATGGCGCTTGCGCCGTTCCTGATGAGGGACTCCATATCCTGCACGGTGTTTACCGTCCAGATATTCGTCTCGATACCGTGTTCGGCGGCTATGCGCATATGCTCGGGGTAGGTCAGGGGCGCAAACTTATCCGGATGGAGTGCGTTTGCTCCGATACTCTCGGCGTATGCCCAGGGGTTCGCGAGCGCTTCGATGTAGAGCAGTCCCGTCCTTGCGCCGGGATTTACGCGCTTCATCTCCATGATGGTGTTGTGGTTGAAGGAGGAATAGATAAGTCTCCCCTCCATGCCCGTCTCATGCTCGAGCGCGGTGAGCTTTTCACAGATACCGTCATAGAGCATGGCGTCGGTCTTGATCTCCACGTTTATCATGAGCGGCGTGGGCTTGAGCAGCTCATAGACCTCTCTGAGCGTGGGTATGCGGCAGCAATGCTTCAGGCCGCCCATGCCGTTGCGGGCGTTGAGCTTTTTGAGCTCAGCGAGAGTCATCTGGCAGACGAGGCCGCTGCCGTTCGTGGTCCTGTCGACGGTCTCGTCGTGGATGACCACCATTTCACCGTCGGACGTGAGATGAACGTCCAGCTCCACGCCGTCCGCGCCAAGCTCCGCCGCCAGCGCAAAGGCCTCGAGCGTGTTTTCCGGCGCGTAGCCGCTCGCGCCGCGATGTGCAAGTATCTTTGTCATTGTGCTTTCCTCCGTTTTTTATCTGATAGTGAATTACTCTTTACTTGATGAAGCCGAGCTTCCTCGCCTGTTCAATATACTTCGGGAGGTCGGCGAGATTCAAGTCAACATTGTGTTTTTTCGCGAATTTCAGGAACTCCTGAACGGATAATCTGCCGTCGGCGAGAATGTCCGAGACCTCCTTTTGGAGCTTTTCGTCGGTCCTGTACTGTTTCACCAGCTCTTCTATCGTCGCCATGCGCTACTCCTCCTTTTTTCCGCACAGCTCAAGCAGCGTCTGCCTGAAGCCGTACCTGTCCGCGAGGGCCTTTGCCCGTTCGATATTGGCCGTGCCTCTGCCTTTGTCACGCACGGCACGGATCATTATATTCTTGGGCGAGTGTTCAAAGTCAATAAATTCTATCAGATCGACGCTGTAGCCCATATCCTCGAGGACGCAGGCACGGATGGAGTCCGTGAGCAAGGCGGACATTCGCTCCTTAATTATACCGTGGCGCAGGAGGATATCCAGCTCGCCGCCCTTTTTTATCTGAGAATTAATCTCGTGCTGGCAGCAGGGGACGGAAAATATATGCTTCACGCCATGCTTTATGGCGTAGTCGAGGGCGTAGTCCGTCGCGGTGTCGCAGGCGTGGAGCGTGACGAGCATGTCGACGTGTTCGCCGTACAGCACATCCCGCGTCACGTCCGCCACATGGAAGCGAAGCCTGTCGTAGCCGTATTTTTCCGCGATGGCGTTGCAGCGCTCCACCACGTCCGCCTTGAGATCGTAGCCGATGATGGTGGCCCTGACGCCCTTTTTCACCGCGAAGTAGTAATAGAGTATAAAGGTAAGGTACGACTTGCCGCAGCCGAAGTCAAGTATCGTGATCTCATCGCCGTCCATGCGCCTGAACTCGTCGTCGATAAGCTCCACAAAGCGGTTTATCTGCTTGTACTTATCGTACTTCGCGCGCACGACGCGAAAGTCCTGCGTAAAGACTCCCAGATCCACGAGCGCGGGGATGTTCTCCCCCTCCTTGAGGATGTACTCTCTGGCCCGGTCATGGCTCTGCGTCCCGCCGGGACGCTGCACGGCAGCCCTGCCGCTCCGGCGGTAGGAGCCGTTATTTTTCAGCACATACTGGATATTCTCCGACTGTGTCGCCAGCAGCACCTGACGGTATCTGCCGTCCAGCTCCCGCTCCAGAAGGCGCAGAAAGCCCTCCCCGTCGAGATTTTCGTGATATGCCTTATTACCGCGGAAGCGCTCCGCCTGATACACCGTGCGTCCCTTGAGCATTACCGGGCGGACGGTTATCTTCGCGTCCGCCGTGCTGTCCGCGGGCTGGGAGAACACAGCCTTGACAAGCTCCGGCAGCACGCTCTCAAGCTCCTGTCGCAGTATGCTCATCGTCTCACTCCCCGAAAAGGCGCTTGAGATTGAGCGCGGCGGCCTTGAGCTCGTTCTTGCTGTAGGAATTGTTCGGGTCGGCAAGCACCGCCGCCACGGCCTCCTTGCCGGACACGCCGCCGGACACCATCGCGTCCACCAGCATGGCCTCCGCCGAGACGGTATGCTCGACCTTGTTGAAAACATATTCCTCGGCAATCTCGACAACGACGGCATACTCGCCCTTGTCGTAATTGCCCTTTTGCAGCAGCTGCTCGCGTACCTGCGCGGGAGTGCCGCGAAAGCTCATCTCATGGAGCTTGGTCATGTCGTTGCAGAGGCACATGCGCACGTCAGCCTCCGCCTCGACGAAAAAGTCCACCAGCTCCATAATGCGCTTCGGCGACTCGTAAAGGGCGAAGGTGCGCGTATCGCCGCGGCGTATCCGCTCAAGGAGCCTGCGCCTCTCGGCGTTCTCACGCGGGAAGAAGCCGTAGAAAAGGAAGCTTGAAAGATCAAAGCCGGAGATGGCCAGCGCGTTGACGGCGGCGCAGCAGCCCGGCACGCCGACGACCCTTATCCCCTCCTCCACGGCCGCGCGTATAAGCTCGTTGCCGGGATCGGAAATACAGGGCGTTCCCGCGTCTGTGATGACGGCGACGCTTTTGCCCGACTTCATCTCGTTTATGAAGTACTTCGCCTTGCCGTATTCATTGAATTTATGGTTGGAGACAAGCTTGTTATGTATGTCCAGCTTGTTGAGAAGCACCATGGAGCGCCTTGTGTCCTCGGCCGCGATGATGTCGACATCCGTGAGTATCTGTATGCCTCTCGGCGACATGTCGCGGGAGTTGCCGATGGGCGTCGCGACGATGTAGAGTGTCCCAGCTTTCTGCTCTTCCATTTTTCGTCCTGCCTTCAGAAATTTTCCGCTGTATCTTTCCCCGGTATTATATCTTATACTCCGTTTTTATTCAACCGCAAATATGCCATTACGGCGGGAGACGAACCTGTCCTTGCCCCGTGATGTCGAATGTGCTATAATGTCTGCGCCGTTCCCCGGAAGGAGTGAGATCTGATGATATTTCTCGGCTACGCAGTCACCCTCGGGTATGTGTTCTTCCTGATATTCGCGCTCGGGCCCATGGTGCAGAAGCACGCGAATACCGAGACCTCCCGCAAGCTCATACATACGGGACTGTTTCTCGTCTGGGTACTGATCGACGTTTTTTTCAAGGACACTGTCCACCAGATAATTATCCCGGTCATCTTTATCGTCCTCAACGCGCTCTCGTATAAATACGACCTTTATAAAAGCGTCGAGCGCGACACCGGCAACCACAAGGGTACGATCTACTTTGCCGTGGCGATAACCGCGGTGATGGGCGCGGCGTATTTTGTCCATGAGCTGTACTACCCCAGCGGCATAGCCGCGTTCTGCCTCACCTTCGGCGACGGGGCCGCCGCTCTCATCGGCTATAATACGAGCACGAGGAAGCTGCGCGACGGTAAATCAGTATCCGGCTTTCTCGGGTGTATCGCTTCCTCGGCGCTGTCGCTGCTGGTGTTCAGGGCGGTATATCCCGTAAGCGTTTCCGTCCCGGCGGTGCTGATCGTCGCGGTCTCCGCCGCCGTACTCGAGCTTGTCGGCGCGGGGCTTGACAATTTCTCCGTGACCTTCGGCAGCTTTTTTCTCAGCTGGCTGCTCATCAATTACGAAAGCCCTGCCATGCTCATCGGGATGGGTACGGCGCTCGTCATTTTCTTTGTCGTGTTTTTCTCCGGATCCATTGACTATTACGGCGCTCTTTTATCAATGGTGATGGTATTCTGCTTTTATTACTTTGGCGGGACATTCGGGCTTTTGTACCTGCTGAGTACGTTCTTCACCATCTTCTTCGTCGCCGTTGTGAGGAAAAGACTGCGTCCGGAGCTTAAAAAGGAAAAAAGCCGCCGTTTTATCCAGATACTTATAAACGGCGGGCTGGGATGTCTCTTCGTGGTACTCTACGGACTGAGCGGCGAGCTTCGCTGTCTCGTCATCAGCGTCGTAGCCATAGGCGGCTGTTTCGTGGATTCGCTTTCGTCGGACGTCGGCGTGCTGTCGCGCGCGAAGCCCTATGACCCGCTGAAGCGTCGGCATGTCGAGAGCGGCATATCCGGCGGTATGTCGCGGCTCGGAACGGCGGCGGCGCTCATCGGGTCGGCGCTTATCGGGCTTTGCACCGCGCTCGCGCTGCGGCTCACGGCGGCAGAGGGGCTTTTGGTCTTTGCTCTGGTTTTCCTCCAGACGCTCATGGATACCGTTCTCGGCTCCGCCGTGCAGGTCAAATTCAGCTGCCCCGTCTGCGGGTGCGTCACCGAGAAAAAGGAGCATTGCGGGAAGCCGGCCGCGTATCTTTCCGGTGTGCGCTTCATCGACAACAACTGGGTGAACGCGCTCTCCTCCATCATCATTACCGCCGCCGCATTGCTCATCTTCAAAAACAGATAAATGTAGGCCGTCTCGCACGAGACGGCCTCTGTTCTTATCACCAGCTGTGGCTGGGGTAGTCGGTAAAGGGCGTATAGTCGGGGCGGGTCACATGGCTCTCCCGGTCCTCGATGAAGTCGGTGGCCTCCTGGGAGGTAACGCTTTTGAATCTCTCGCGGGCCATATTGTAGTCGACGGTATAAAACCAGTTCGCGTCGGGGTCCATCTCGGAGTCGAACACCACCGCCTCCTCAAAGACGAAGCCGCTGTTCACGAGCTTATAATACACCGTCTCGCTGTGGGCGGCGCTGCTCGACCCCTCGTTTATGAAGAAGCCGTTGTCGCACATGTAGTAGCGGTTGCGCTCGGTTGCGGATATCTGAAGCACAGGCTCACCGTCGACAAGTGTATACAGGTCGTAGATCATGTTGGTCACGAACTCGTCGCCGCCTATGCTGCCGATGATAAGCTCGTCAAGGCCGTCGCCGTCAAGGTCGGTGATGCAGTAGCCGGTCGCGGCGAGAGGGTCGCTGCCGCCGTACATCGAGAGCATGTAGTTTATGCCGTTTTCGCTCATCGCGCCGGGACCCCAATTCTCGCTGAGCGCGAGATAGTAGCTGTCGAGTATCGCCTTATACGGGGAGGAGACAGGCTCCTGCGTAGGCTCGGGAGTGGGTTCCGGGGTAGGCTCCTGAGTGG
>ERZ1026856.1524-NODE-1524-length-11492-cov-5.862989_pt1 | contig 11492 bp, 9 predicted proteins | sample MGYA00380158_ERZ1026856 | MGnify/ENA primary metagenome ERZ1026856 (study PRJEB33269, sample SAMEA4719794) | human gut metagenome | biome: human-associated habitat; feature: organic feature; material: feces | place: Cameroon | collected 2013-10 ... | reverse complement strand
GTCGTTCACGGACGCGGTACCGGCGTGCTCCGAAAGGCGGTGCATGCACAGCTGAAGAAGCTGAAATACGTGGATTCCTTCCGCCTCGGCGAGTTCGGCGAGGGCCAGGATGGTGTCACGATCGTCATGTTTAAAAAGTAAAGGCGCAGGCCAGCGCTCGTAGCGCGCACGAAGTCCCGGTGAGAAAACACCGACGGGCGGGTGCCTGCGGCAGCGCCGAAAGCATTGGCAAAGAACGAGGAGGAAAGCCGGATGGCGGAGAAACAGAAAATTCTGATCGTGGATGATGACGCTTCGATCTCGGAGCTCATCTCCCTCTATCTCGAAAAGGAGATGTTTGATACGCGCTGCGCCGCGGATGGCGAGGAGGCGCTGCAGCTCTTTCCGGAATACCAGCCGAATCTCGTGATTCTGGATCTGATGCTGCCGGGCATCGATGGCTACGAGGTCTGCCGGCGGCTCCGGGCGAGCTCGCAGGTGCCGGTCATCATGCTGTCGGCGAAGGGCGAGACCTTCGATAAGGTGCTCGGGCTCGAGCTCGGCGCGGACGACTACATGGTGAAGCCGTTTGAGTCGAAGGAGCTCGTGGCGCGGGTGAAGGCGGTGCTTCGCCGCTACCAGCAGGCCCAGGCGCAGGTCAATGCTGCCGTCGATGCGGCACTCTCCGCCCGGCAGGCGCAGTCGGGCGCAGGGCTCGCGATGAATGGTGCTGCGGGCTTCGCGAAAAACAGCGGGGTCGGCGCGGCTTCACCACAGGCACGGATGGGCGCGGGCTTCCTCGATACGACGGGGCTTCCGGCGGCGGATGCGGATGGCAACATCACCTTCCGGGCGTACGCCGAGGGCGACAGCGGATCCGGCGAGCTATACACCTACAACGGGCAGACCGGACAGCTGCATCGCGGTGGTACCGGCGCTTCGGACGCGCGGGCGCATGCGACGGATATGCTCGATGCTTACCGGAATGGCGACTACATCGAGTACAAGGATCTCATCATCAACAAGTCGAATTACGCGGTCTACTACAGTGGTCATGTCGTGGAGATGCCGCCGAAGGAGCTCGAGCTTCTCTACTTCCTGGCGTCCTCACCGAATCAGGTCTTCACGCGCGAGCAGCTCCTCGATCACATCTGGGGCTATGAGTTCGCCGGGGATTCCCGGACGGTCGATGTGCACATCAAGCGGCTGCGCGAGAAGCTGCCGGGGAATCCGGACTGGGAGATTTCCACGGTCTGGGGCATCGGCTACAAGTTCAGAGTCATATGAAAAAGAGAACTCCGGAGGTCCGGGGTTCTCTTTTTATCTTATGACTCTGCCACCTCGTAGCTGGCCTGCGGAAGGGTGAAGGTGAACTCGGTGCCGACGCCTTCGGTGGAGACGCAGTCGATGTTCTCACCGTGCGCGGTGATGATGGACTTCACGATACTGAGGCCGAGGCCGGTGCCGTGCTTGTCCTTGCCGCGGGACTGGTCCGCCTTATAGAAGCGGTCCCAGATCTTCGCAAGGTCGCGCTTCGGGATACCGATGCCGGTGTCCTTTATGGAGACGAAGACCTTCTGGCCACGGATGCCGGTGCGGATCGCGATCGAGGATTTCGGATTACTGAACTTCAGCGCGTTGTCGATCAGGTTATAGAGCACCTGCTGGATCTTACTGTAATCCGCGTAGACCATCTCCTTCTTCTCGGCAAAGGTCAGTTCGAAGACAAGCTCCTTCTTCTGACAGGTCATCTCGAAGCTCGCGCAGACATCACGGATCACGCGGTTCACGTCGAAGTTCGTCCGGCTGAGGAAGCCCTTCTTATCCAGGGTGCCCAGACTCAGCATGGACTGCGTCAGCTTCGTGAGACGCTCCGTCTCGGAGATGAGACGCATGAGGTACTTCGGCTCCAGCTCCTTCGGGATCGTGCCGTCGAGGATGGCCTCGAGGTAACCCTTGATGGAGGTCAGCGGGGAGCGGAAGTCGTGGCTCACGTTCGCGATGAACTGCTTCTGATAGTCGTCGGACTTCGAGATCTCATCCGACATGAAGTTCAGGGTCTCCGCGAGGTAGCCCATCTCATCCTCTGAGTTCGTCGTGATCTTATAGTGATAGTCACCGGCGGCGTACTTCGTGGCCCCCTCCGTGATCCGCTTCAGCGGACGGTAGACGATGACGTAGAAAACGGCCATAATCAGCAGCGACAGAAGGAAGAGGATGAGCGCCGTGAGGTAGACGATGTTCAGGATGTCGTTCTGTGAGGCGACGATGTTTTCGACCGGCTCATGGATGAGGACATAGCCGCCGGTCGTGTAGCCACGGGTCACCGGGGCCATAACCGAGAGGACATCGTCCGGATACAGCTCGTGGTAGCGGCCAAGCTTATAGCGCATGCCGGTCATCGTGCTGTCGAAATCCGGGATCTCGATGTTCTTATGTGCATCGTCTGCGGTGTCGCTCAGCACCTTTCCGTTCCGGTCCACGATCCAGATGTCGACATCGAGGAAGGTGGAGACCGCCTTCATCTGCTGACTCACCGTGTCGGTGCTCAGATTCAGGTTACCCGTCTCGGAATAGGTCGAGGAGATCAGGGTCGCCTCACTGTAGAGGCTGTTCGCCTGCTCCCGGATCAGGTAGCGGTAGGTGAGTCCGGAGGACAGGACCGCCACGACCATGAAGCCGAGCACACCGAAGACGATATACGCCACGATAAATTTTACAAACAGGGATCGTTTCACTTCGTCAGAACCAGCTTCGCGCTGCCGTAGATGCCGGCGTCGTTGCCGAGGGTGGCGAGCACGATGTCTGCCTTCTTCGTGAGGAGCGGCGTGTAGTCTGCATAGTGCTTCTTCACGAGGTCGATCAGGTACTGACCGGCTCTGGAAACACCGCCGCCGATGACATAGATTTCCGGATCCGCCACCATGGAGATGGTCGCAAGGGCACGGCCGAGGTAGTACATGCTGGTGTCGATGGTCTTCACCGCGAGCGGATCGCCGGCCTTCGCACAGTCGCAGACATCACGGGCGCTCAGCGCATCACCGAAGTCACGCATCGTGGAGGCTTCGTCGCTCGCCGCGAGATTCCGCTTCGCCTCACGGACGATACCGGTCGCGCTGGCCACCTGCTCGAGACAGCCATGGCCGCCGCAGTTGCAGGCCTCCTGCTCACCGTCACGCACCTGGATATGGCCGATCTCCGCGCCGGCGCCATGGACACCTGCGATGATCTGACCGTCGATGATGAGTCCGCCACCGACACCGGTGCCGAGGGTCACCATCACGAGATTATCGTGGCCCTTACCGCCACCCTGCCACATCTCGCCCAGGGCGGCAACATTGGCATCGTTTCCGACGGCACAGCGGATCTTTCCGCCCATGAGCTCCTGCATCTCCTTCGCCGGCCAGTGATCATGCCAGCCGAGATTGACGCAGACGTGCACATAACCGTTCGGCTCGACCGGACCCGGCACACCGATGCCGATGCCCTCGATGTCCGTGCGCTCGATACCCTTCTCCTCGAGGCGCTTCTTCAGTGCATCCGCGACATCCGGGAGGATATACTTTCCGGCCTCTTCCTTACGGGTCGGCACCTCCCACTTATCCATCAGAACACCGGTGAGTGTGAAGATACCGCACTTCACCGTCGTTCCGCCTACATCAACGCCTACACAATACTGATTCATATGAGCCCCCTCCTGCTACTTCAGCTTTACAGATTCCATCGCACCCGCACTTCCGATGAGCAGATCGAGGCCCAGCGGATTTCTCACTCCACGCGCCACCCGCGCTCTGGAGATCGAGGTATCGATGTTGCCGCTGTACTTCAGTGTGCCGCTCATGTCGTAAAGCTGGAGCGTGGTATTATTATAAACCAGGACCCTGTCCTGATCGATATCGAAGTTCGTATAGTTCAGCTGGAACGGCGTCGAGAACACCGTCTGGCCGTTCAGCCGGTATACGGTCAGCGTGTACGGATCCGCGGAGGTCTCCGAATCGCTGTTATCCGTGATGACGCCAATGTAGTCGTCCGCATAGGTAATCGCCTGGATCGTCTGCTCGATCTCGACCTTCTGGCTGAGCTCCGGACTCGTCAGCACCTTCGTACTGAAGAACGCGATGCCGCCATCATAGAAGGCCTGCGCATGCGTATCGTCCGAGAAATGCACCCGGCCGGCGAGATGTCCGCTGAAATCGTCGGTGAAGCCACCCACGACACGGTTACTGCCGGCGTTCTGGCCGATCTCACTCAGGTTATAGAAGATCACCTTATTCTGGATCGTTCCGTTCTCGATGGAGGCGAAGGACGCGATCAGCTCCGTGCCATCCGGCGAAACGGCGATATCCACCGGATATCCGTCGCCGTCGAGCACCGACTTGATGGAAATATCCAGCGCCGCACCCTCCTTCGAGAAGACGGTGATGTAGCTCGCCTTCGAATCCTCGAGAAGCGCATAAGTGACGCCGGTACCGGCCACCGAGATCTTCGTAATCGGCAGATTCGTCTCCGCCTGTCCGGTGGTACCGGTCTTATTCATGATGTAGATCGCGGTCTTGCCCTGATCGGCGATCGCGCAGTAGTCTCCGCTGATGGACACATACGGACTGTTCATCTCGTAGGACTGATTCCAGATGGTTTTCCCGGACGAATCGATGTAGGTCGCACCGTCCCGGGTCACCTTCAGGAAGCCGTCGCCGAAGATCTCATAGTCCTCATAGTCCGACTCGCTCACACCGTTCTCACCGGTGAAGCTGTTCCGCCAGTTCTGCGAAAAACCCGTATACGGTCGCTTCATCATGTAGATCGCACCCGCCACGAGCGCGCCGAGCACCAGCACCACGGCGAGAAAAACGAGGAGGCGGCGACGACGCTGCCTCCGTTTCCCCTTCTCCTGTGCCTGCTCCGCCTCCTGCTGCTGCAGCAGGTCCTTCGTATCGACGACGCGACGACGCAGCTCCTGTTTTCGATTTTCTCTCTCAATATCTGCCATAAAGGGCACTACTCCTGCTTTTCAGACTGCTCTGCATCCCGTGCTGGTCCGACTGTCCGCACAGGACGAATGCTTTTTAATATAAGCTGTGAGGATATACGCCCTGGTCTACGAGCTCCTGTAAGGACTGCTGCACGGCTTCCTTATCCTCTGCGTAGGTCACGCCGAACCAGCGGTCATGATCCTTCAGCACCTTCACCGTCGCCTTGCCTGCGAGCATCAGCTTCGAAAGCTCTGCCGGAAGGAGATACTCACTCTTCATCTCCTGACCGTGCTCGTCGAGCCATGCCGGGAAGTTCTCGATGAGCACATCCAGGTACTTCTCCGGAAGACCGAACATATTCATGGAAACGATGGCATCCCCATCGACCTCGACCGGATGTCCATCGCCGTCCTTTCCCATGAGCTTTCCATCGGCCTGCTTCGCGATGTCGTAGGTCTCGTCGATCTCATGGAGATAGCCGCCCTCGCCCATCACGCAGACACCACGATTGACGGTGCCGTGATCGGACAGGGTGTTCCCCACGATGTAGCCGGCCATGCACATATCGAAGGCCGGTGCATTCTCGTCCATGGTATTCACGAGGTAGTCGTGAATCAGCTTGAAGCCCTCACGGCCATAGAAATCGTCGGCATTGATGACCGCGAACGGACAGTCGATGAGATCCCGCACCTGGATCAGCGCATGGGCGGTACCCCACGGCTTCTTTCTGCCCTCCGGCACACTGTAGCCCTCCGGCAGCTTATCGATCTCCTGGAAGGCATACTTGCACTTCGCGATCTTCTCGACACGGTCGCCGATGATCTCACGGAAATCCTTCTCGATATCCTTACGGATGATAAACACGATCTCGTCAAATCCGGCCTCCAGTGCATCGTGGATGGAATAATCCATGATGATCTCACCACTCGGTCCCAGCTTCGCCAGCTGCTTGATACCACCGCCGAAACGGGATCCCAGACCTGCCGCCATAATTACCAGTGCCGTTTTCTTCATTTTACTTTACTTCCTCTCTCGTCCGCATATCGCGGGCAGCTTCTTATACTCTTCGCTTATTTATGTTTCTCCGGCGTTCATGCCGGATGCTTCCGATAAACTGCATCTCCCGATCGTCACACATCGGCGGGTCCAAGAAGTGCATCTATGTCGTATCAGTACCCGAGCCACGCGCCGTCTGCGCCGACGTGGAGCCCATCCGGGGTCGTCGTGTTCGTCAGCATTGCCCCGAAGGTGCCGTCGTGCAGCTGGTTGAAGTAGTAGAACTTATCGTTGATCTTCCACCAGCCGTGGAGCATCGCGCCGTAGGTAGCGCCCGGTGTCGTATTCAGCAGATACCAGCGGCCATCCACGCGCTGGAGGCCGGTCAGCATCGCGCCGTCCGAACCCATGAGGTACCAGTTGAGGCCGTCCGGACAGATCCAGCCGGTCAGGAACTGATTGCCGGCGATGTAGTACCACTTATTCATGTACTGCATCCACTGCCCGCTGCCCGTGCCGGTCACGCCGGTCGGATTCAGGGTGCTCGCCGGACTGCCCTGCTGAAGGTTGAAGCCCGGGCCGAAAACCTTCTCCGCGTTGTTTTTCACCTTGACGGTCGAGTTACTCGTCACGATCGCGTTCGAACGCGCGGTCGGGATCGAGAAGCTGTAGTCGGACTCGGTCTTGTCACCGTCGATCGTCGCATCATCACAGACGTACATGGACTTCGCGATGAAGCCGCCGCCATCGCCGGAGGCCGCGGCCTGCACAGAGATATGGTCGACCGAGCGGCCACCCGAGCTGTAGCTGGAGACATTGATCGCGTGCTTCGGACCGGTCACCGAGGTCTTATTCTCGTGGAAATCGCCATCCGCGTCCGTCCAGTAGATGTAGACGTTATACTTCGTCGCGTAGGCTACCTTGTCCCAGCTGATCTCGTCGCCGTTATGCTCAAAACCGGTCGGGTTCTTCAGTACGTAGAACGGGTAGGTGGTGCAGCGGAGGCGGATCGCGTTTTCGTTCCGGCTCAGCATCTCGACCTTCGTCGCGCCGAGGACCTCGACGGCACAGGTTTCGGTGAAGCTGTTGCCCGTCATCGGGTGCACCTCGATCGTGTAGGTGTAGGACTTGCCCGGCTTCGTACGGTCGCCGGAGGTGCTGTAATCATACACGAAGTAGAGATGATCGTAGGTCGCCGGCTCCTCACCGCTCGACATGTCGCCGGCGGTCATGCTGCTCTCCTCTTCCGGGGCCAGGTCGATACGGACCGTGCTGATCCCGGCCGCCAGCGCCGTCACCGCGCTCATCGCGGACAGCATCACACAGGCTGCCGCCGTCAGGAAAAACGTACGGAGTTTCATCCTCGCTGCTCCTTTCTTTTCTATATCATGAACCTTTTCGAAAGGTTCGTAAAGTGTCGCTAATGCATCATCTTATTGTACCAAGTTATGCGGGGGTTTTCAATAAGAGGGGGACATCCGGCCAGGAGGCGATGGCGTGGTGTCAAAATCTGTAAATCAGTTGGCTTTAATGCCGCGCAGTGCTAAAATGCTTCCTATGTATGTTTCCGCACGGGGCGAAAAAAATCCAGGAGGACGATGTATCATGCTGAATTTTGCGAGTGATTATACAGAGGGCTGTCATCCGAAGGTGCTGGAGGCACTGACACGGACGAATATGGAGCAGCTGACGGGCTACGGCACCGATATCTACAGTGACCGCGCGAAGGAGAAAATCCGCGCATTCATCGGGCATCCGGAGGCGGAGATCTATTTCCTGACCGGTGGCACGCAGACGAACCAGACGGTGATCGATACGACGCTTCGGATGTACGAGGGCGTGGTTGCCGTACAGTCCGGTCATGTCAACTGCCATGAGGCGGGTGCCATCGAGTTCACAGGACACAAGGTCCTGGCACTTCCGAGTCACGACGGCAAGATGGATGCCACGGAGCTCGATCACATGGTGGCAGCGTTCTATGCGGACGGTGACCACGACCACATGGTCTTCCCAGGCATGGTCTACATCAGCCATCCAACCGAGTACGGCACGCTCTACCGGAAGGCCGAGCTCGAGGCGATCGCCGAGGTCTGCCATAAGTGGAAGCTTCCGCTCTTCCTCGACGGCGCACGTCTCGGCTACGGACTCATGAGCCGCGACACCGACGTAACGATCGAAGACATTGCCCGACTCACGGACGTGTTCTACATCGGTGGCACGAAGGTCGGCGCACTCTGCGGCGAGGCGGTCGTGTATCCACACGGCGGAGCACCGAAGCAGATGGTGACGATGATCAAGGAGCACGGCGCGCTGCTCGCGAAGGGCCGCCTCAACGCCGTGCAGTTCGACGCGCTGTTCACCGACAGCCTCTACACGGAGATTTCGGTCAATGCCATCGACCGCGCAGAGGAGCTCAAGGCGGTTTTTCGTGACCGCGGATACGCGTTTTTCCTGAACTCTCCGACGAACCAGCAGTTCGTGATCCTGCCGAAGGCGACGCTCGAGGCGCTGAAGGCGCGGGACGTCATCTGCACCCCGTGGGAGCCGTACGGCGAGGACCAGATGGTCGTCCGCTTCTGCAGCTCCTGGGCGACGACGAGCGCACAGGTCGCAGCCCTCGCAGAGATTCTCGACGAGGTGAAGTAATAAAAAACCGGAAGGCACTGCACGGGTGTCTTCCGGTTTTTAATTTTACTTTCCGAGAATCGCGTCGCGAAGCGGTGCAGCGATCTTCTCGAGCTCAGCCTCGTCGGTGATCTTATTCATGTTCGGATCCATCGCGAAGGTGCCGCCCCACTCGAACTGATCCTTATACTTCGGAACGAGGTGCATGTGAAGATGGCAGCCCGTGTCGCCGTACATACCGTAGTTCAGCTTGTTCGGGTGGCATACCGCATGAATCGCATTTGCAACGGTCACGACATCCGCGATAAATGCTGCGCGATCTGCCTCGCTGAGCTCCAGCATCTCGGATACGTGGTGCTTCGATGCCACGATGCATCTGCCCGGATGGCTCTGCTCCTTAAAAAGATAAACGGTGGAAGCCGGAAGCTCACAGATCTCATAACCGAACTTCTTTACCAGCTCGCCCTTTGCACAGTACGCACAGTCTGGATGTTCCTTCGCCATATCTGCCATATCAAATCCTCCTTTTTCATGCCAATGCTGTCGACCAGCACGCTTATGTTCATTCTCTACGATTATATCACCGATGGCGCAGTATGGAAAGCGCTTACAGAGTGATGTTTCAGACCATCCTTTTTATTTTGACAACTCTTTTAACACCTCACAAAGCAGTTCGAAACCGGTCTGTATATCCGCTACAGCGGTGGCTTCTGCCGGATTATGGCTGATGCCTCCGATGCTCGGCACAAAAATCATAGCGGTCGGGAAATGCTTTCCGAATACCATCGAGTCGTGACCGGCGCCGCTGTTCATGTGCTTATACGCCAGATGTTTCTCTTCACAGTGTCGCTCGATCACCTGAATCAGCTTCGGATCCATTTTGGCGGACTTCAGGCAATGGTTCTGTATAAGCCGGGTCTGAAAGCCCTTGTTTTCGATGGATGCCAGCGCACGTTTCAGAATAATTTCATCCTGAAGCAGTGCCTCTTCGCTGCCATCGCGCATATCGATGCTCAGTTTTACTCGATCTGCAATGACGTTCTGCATTCCCGGAAAGACCTGTAGCATACCATAGGTGAGGGTCGCAGACGGGGCCTGCGCCATCATCTGACGGGTAGACTCTGTGATAAATTCCGCCGCAGCCACCACAGGATCGTGCCGTAAAGGCATCGAGGTGGTGCCTGCATGGTTCTGGTTTCCCTGAATGGTCAGCTCATAGTTAAAGATACCGACGATGTTGTCTACAATACCGATCTGCTTCTGCTCGCTTTCAAGCACCGGTCCCTGTTCGATATGCAACTCAACGATCGCTCGAATATCGTCACGTTTCGCGCTGTTCAGCGCTTCCGGCTGATACCCGGCAGAGAACAGTGCTTCCCGAAGTGTGACACCATCACGGTCGACCTCCTCCAGATCCTCGTCTTTCAGCGTGCCACAGATCGCACGGCTCCCCTGACAGCCAGAAGCGAAGCGACTACCCTCTTCCTCCATCAGACCAGCCACTTCCAGGCTGTACTTCGGAACGAAGCCGGACTGTTTGAGGTATCCCAGCGCGGCCACACCGGTCACAACGCCCAGTGCACCATCATATTTTCCACCGTTCTTTACGGTATCGAGGTGCGATCCCGTCAATACGGTGCCCGGCTCTTTCCCCGGAAGCCGCCCATACACGTTCCCGATCGCATCCTCTCTGTATTCAAGCCCCAGATCTTCAATCCACTCACGCAGGATATTTTTCGCGATTTTGTCTTCCTGGGTATACGCCGCACGCCAGATCTCTCCGTCGATGCGCGTTGCACCGGCCAGCTGGCACAGCATTTCCTCAATTCTCAATCCGGCTTCGTTTCCCATCACAGATGTCCCCTCTTTCATCGTCTGTTTTCTTTCAATATTTCTTCGTACTCTTCCCCTGCGCGACCTCCTGTTGCGTAATATCGAACTTCCGCTGATGTCGCACATTCTGATGATTCACTTTTCAGGCAGATTATAGCACGTCCCCTTCACTCAGGCATTACTCCGCTCGCCGCTGCAGGGTGAAACGCCCGAATACCTAATAATATCGTAAGAATCGGTAAGCTTCTCTCTATAGCATTTTCCGTCTGAATTCGTTAACATAGAGATAGTGAACTTCGCGGGGTGCGTGTTCCCGGGAGTTTTTGGGAGGGTGGATGTATGAGAAAGAGTATGAAGAAGTATCTGGCGGCGGTTGTGGCGATGAGCGCGATGCTGCAGCTGACCGCTTATGCGGGGCCTGGATTTTCGGCGAGTGCCTCGCGGGAGGCTGCGGCAGCGGCAAACGCGCAGTATGAGGCGATGTACGGGGCGCAGGTGACGGTGCCGATCACGCCGGGGCCGACGGTTCCAGCACAGAGCGCCAATGCTGACACTCAGATGGCCGCCCAGCAGGCAGCTCAAGCGGCGGCAGCTCAGCAGGCGGCAGCCCAGCAGGCGGCGGCCCAGCAGGCAGCGGCCCAGGCAGCGGCGGCTCAGCAGGCGGCAGCTCAGAAAGCGGCGCAGCAGAAGGCGCAGGCAGCAGCGAAGGCGCAGAACAGTAAGGGGACAAGCGCTTCCATCGATATGAATTCGATCAATCAGAATACCGTATCCCCGGCGGAGGCCATGGTCATCGGTCAGAAGCTCGCCACCGTAAACGGCATGAGCGTCACCTACCAGATGCCGAACAAGCAGACGGAGGTTCTCGACGGTCTGACGATTGCGTCCTGGGTCAACGGCAGCAAGGGGCTGACCGTATCCGTCGATGCGGCGAAGGTGGCCGACTACGTGCAGGGGCTCCGGAATAAATATGATACCCCGACCGGTACACAGACCTGGCAGAGTGCGGACGGCACGACGAAGTCCATCAAGACAGATTATGGCTGGCACATCGATCAGACGAAGGACTGTCTCTTATACACATCT
>ERZ1026856.1517-NODE-1517-length-11539-cov-3.930947_pt1 | contig 11539 bp, 10 predicted proteins | sample MGYA00380158_ERZ1026856 | MGnify/ENA primary metagenome ERZ1026856 (study PRJEB33269, sample SAMEA4719794) | human gut metagenome | biome: human-associated habitat; feature: organic feature; material: feces | place: Cameroon | collected 2013-10 ... | reverse complement strand
CCGGCTCCAGTTGCAGCACCGGCACCGGCTCCAGCTCCGGCACCGGCAGCAGCACCGGCTCCGGCGGCAGCAGCTCCGGCGGGCGCAACCACCGTAGAAGCTCCGATGCCAGGTAAAATCCTGAACATTAAAGTATCTGAAGGACAGGCAGTTAAATTTGGCGAAGTAGTAGTTATTATGGAAGCCATGAAGATGGAGACTGAGATCGTTGCTCCGGCAGACGGTACAGTCAGCAAGATCCTTGTTAAGGCTGGCGATTCTGTTGATACAGGAGCTGCTCTGGTTGCTCTGAACTAGGAGGTTAGGTAATGAACTTTTTTGAAATATTAAAAGAGCTTCTTGCACAGTCGGGTTTCGCAGCATTGACCTGGAGAAGCTGTGTAATGATTCTCATTGCTTTTGTATTATTATACCTGGCAATTAAAAAGCAGTTCGAGCCGCTTCTTCTGCTTCCGATTGCATTTGGTATGTTCCTGGCAAACCTGCCGTTAGCTGACCTGATGAAGGAAAGCGATCCGTGGTATACAGCAGGTGTTCTGCGTATCATTTACAGCGGTGTTAAGTCCAGTTTGTTCCCATGTCTGATCTTCATGGCAGTAGGTGCCATGACAGACTTTGGTCCGCTGATTGCTAACCCGATCAGCTTACTGCTTGGTGCAGCTGCACAGTTTGGTATTTATATCGCATTCATGCTGGCAAATGCAACTGGCTTATTCACAGTAGGCGAGGCTGCTGCTATCGGTATCATCGGTGGTGCAGACGGTCCGACCGCTATCTATGTAGCTAACAACCTGGCACCGGATCTGGTTGCTCCAATCGCCGTTGCCGCTTACTCCTACATGGCGCTGATTCCGCTGATTCAGCCGCCGATCATGAAGCTTCTTACTACTAAGAAAGAGCGTTCCATCGTTATGAAGCAGCTCCGTAAGGTAAGCAAGGTAGAGAAGATCGTATTCCCGGTATTCGTAGTACTGTTCTGCTCCCTGCTTCTTCCGTCCGTAGCTCCGTTGCTTGGTATGCTGATGCTTGGTAACCTGCTTCGTGAGTCTGGTGTTACAGAGCGTCTTTCTGATACTGCTCAGAACGCACTGTGCAACATCGTTACCATCATGCTTGGTACTACCGTAGGTGCTACCGCTAACGGCGAGATCTTCCTGCGTGTTCAGACCATCGCTATCGTATGTATGGGTCTTCTTGCATTCGCATTCGCTACCATCGGAGGTGTTCTCCTTGGTAAGATTTTGTGCGCTGTAACCGGCGGCAAGATCAACCCGTTAATCGGTTCCGCAGGTGTATCTGCTGTACCGATGGCTGCCCGTGTTGCTCAGACAGTTGGTGCGAAAGAGAATCCGACCAACTTCCTTCTGATGCATGCTATGGGACCAAACGTAGCAGGTGTTATCGGTTCTGCCGTAGCAGCAGGTTTCTTCATGCTGATTTTCGGTTAATCGAATATTGATTTTTGGCTGTTGCAGCCGGGATCTGGCTGCATCTGGCCTGCGAAAGACCGCAGCGCCGGAAGTACCGGATCCCGTTTTTACTTATTCATATAGGTAGTTATAGAAAATTTTTTTAAAGGAGGCTTTATTGTGGCTAATAAAGTAATGTCTTTACACGATGCCGTAGAAAAGTATGTATGTGACAACGATGTACTTTGTCTCGGCGGATTTACAACAAACCGTAAACCGTATGCAGCAGTTTACGAGATCCTTCGTCAGGGTAAAACTGGTTTTGTAGGCTGGTCTGGCCCGGCAGGTGGTGACTGGGATGCGTTAATCGGTGAGGGCCGTGTGAGAGCCTACATCAACTGCTATACTGCAAACTCTGGTTACACCAACGTAGCTCGTCGTTTCCGTGCAGCTATCGAGAAAGGTGAGCTTACATATGAGGATTATTCTCAGGACGTTCTGATGCTTCAGCTTCATGCTGCATCTCTGGGTCTTCCGTACCTGCCAGTACGTATGATGCAGGGTTCCGGACTTGTTAAGTTCTGGGGTATCAGCGAAGAGAAGAGAAGAACCATGGAAGGTGTTGACAACCTGAAATGCGTAGAGATCGAGAACCCGCTTGAGCCAGGCGAGAAGCTGCTGGCTGTTCCGGTTCCGAAGCTTGACTGCGCTATTATCCATGTTCAGCAGGCATCTCCGGATGGAACCTGTATCATCGATGGTGATGAGTTCCATGACGTAGATATCGCTGTAGCTGCAAAACGTTGTATCGTTACCTGCGAGGAGATCGTAAGTGATGAGTATATCCGTCGTGACCCAACCAAGACAAGAATCTTTGGTGAGTGTGTAGACGCCGTTGTTCGTGCACCGTACGGTGCTTGGCCGGCACAGTGCTACGGCTACTATGATGATGATGATAAGGGCTTGAAAGAGTACGACAAGGCTTCCAAGTACCTTGACGCTGAGGATGCTAAGGCACAGCTTCAGAAGGCTGCAGACAAAGCTGCTAAGGCTGCTGCTGCTAAGCCGGAAGATGAGAAGCTTGCAAAAGCTGCAGAAGTTGCTGCTCAGGCTGCAAAAGATGCTGCTGACGGCACCAAGATTCCGGAGACCTTCAAGGATTACCTTCAGAAGTATGTATATGGATGCAAGGATCAGGATGATCTGCTCAACGTACTGGGCGGCGCTCGCCTCATGAACCTTAAGAATGAGCCGCATCTTGGCTATTCTACCAGACATTAATTGAGGGAGGGAAAATCTAAAATGGCTGATTATACAAAGTATACAAAGCAGGAAATGCAGGCTTACGCCATCGCAAAAAATATTAAAGAAAATCAGATCGTTATCGTTGGTACCGGTCTTCCGTTAATCGGTGCATCCCTGGCAAAACGTGTTGTTTGCCCGAGCTGCCATCCGATCGTAGAGAGTGGTCTTATGGATTGTTCTCCGGTCGAGGTTCCGCGTTCTGTAGGTGACAACCGTTTCATGGCTCACTGTGCAGTACAGTGGCCGAACGTTCGTTTCGTAGGTTTCGAGGCTAATGAGTGGTTACATGATGCTGATCGTATGATCGCATTCATCGGCGGCGCTCAGATCGACCCGTACGGAAACGTTAACTCTACCTGTATCTTTGGTAAGGGTGATTATGTTAAACCTACCACACGTTTCACCGGTTCTGGCGGTGCAAACGGAATCGCTACTTTCTGTAACACCATCATCATGATGCAGCATCAGAAGAGAAGATTCATGGAGCATGTTGACTACATCACAAGCTGTGGCTGGATGGACGGCCCTGGCGGACGTGAGAGAGCAGGTCTTCCGGGCAACCGTGGACCGCAGATGGTAGTTACCGATCTTGGTATCATGAAATTCGACGAAGAGACCAAGAGAATGTACCTGGCTTACTACTATCCATTCTCCTCTCCGGAAATGGTTCAGGAGAACACTGGTTTCGAGATCGATACCTCCAGAGCTCAGCTGATGGAAGGTCCGGATCCGGAGATCATCCGCGTTATTCGTGAAGAGATCGACCCAGGTCAGGCATTCATCAAAGTTCCGAAGGAGACTAAGTAATTAGACTTCCATAGGGAATCATGACAGACATCATATCTGTCGATTATTAAGTTACTGATTGCAGGCGGGACAGGAGACGAACTGTCCCGCAAGCAATTCATTTATAACCATTTTTATTTTTTATTTTATAAGGAGAAAAGAAGACATGAATATGTATTCAATGCCAGGATATTTCCAGAATATGCCTACCGTTGGTAAGGCTCTGGTTAATCCGAATCCGGAAAACGAGCAGGAACTGAAGGCTGTTGAGAACGACATCCATGAGTCCATTAAGCAGGCTCTTGATGCTGGTATCACAACCGAAGAGAAGTTAAACGCACGTGGACAGCTTTCCGCTACACAGCGTATCAACGCCCTGATCGATCCAGGTACATGGTGCCCGTTAAACAGCCTTTACAATCCGGAAGATAACCGTTTCCAGACAACTAACGTTCTGAATGGTCTCGGCCGTGTAAATGGCAAATGGGTTTACATCATCGCTTCTGATAACAAGAAGATGGCTGGTGCTTGGGTTCCGGGACAGGCAGATAACCTGCTCCGTGCTGCAGATACCGCTAAGATGCTGCATCTGCCGTTAGTATACCTGTTAAACTGCTCCGGCGTTGAGTTCCCGAACCAGGATAAAGTATACCCGAACCGTCGTGGTGGTGGTACACCGTTCTTCCGCAACGCTGAGTTAAACCAGCTTGGTGTTCCGGTTATCGTAGGTATCTACGGAACCAACCCGGCAGGTGGTGGTTACCACAGCATTTCCCCGACTATCCTGATCGCTCATAAAGATGCGAACATGGCAGTTGGTGGTGCTGGTATCCTTTCCGGTATGAACCCGAAGGGTTACATCGATGAGGAAGCAGCAGAGCAGATCATCAACGCTCAGATCGAGAACAGCAAACATCACGTTCCGGCTCCGGGTTCCGTGCCGATCCACTATGATGAGACCGGATTCTTCCGTGAGGTTTACGAGGATGATTTAGGCGTTATCGAGGGAATCAAGAAGTACATCAACTACCTTCCGTGCTTCAACCTGGAGTTCTTCCGTGTTGACAGCCCGAAGGCTCCGCAGCTTCCGGCTGAGGATCTGTACAGCATCATCCCGATGAACCAGAAACGTCCGTACGACATCTACGATGTAATCGGCCGTCTGTTCGATAACAGTGAGTTCTTCGAGTACAAGAAAGGCTACGGTCCGGAGATCGTTGCTGGTCTTGCAAAGGTTAACGGCCTTCTGGTTGGCGTTATCGCTAACGTACAGGGCTTACTTATGAACTATCCGGAGTACAAACAGGGTTCTGTAGGTATCGGTGGTAAGCTGTACCGTCAGGGTCTTATCAAGATGAACGAATTCGTTACTCTGTGTGCTCGTGATAAGACACCAGTTATCTGGCTGCAGGATACCACAGGTATCGATGTAGGCGATGACGCTGAGAAGGCAGAGCTGCTTGGTTTAGGTCAGTCCCTGATCTACTCTATCGAGAATGCTAAGCTTCCGTCTCTTCAGGTTACTCTTCGTAAAGCAAGTGCTGCTGCTCACTACGTTCTGGGTGGTCCGCAGGGCAACAACACCAACGTATTCTCTATCGGTACCGGTGCTTGCGAGTACTACGTAATGCCGGGTGAGACCGCTGCAAACGCTATGTATTCCAGAAAGCTTGTTAAAGCTAAAAAAGCTGGCGAGCCGCTTCAGCCGATCATCGATAAGATGAACGCTATGATCCAGATGTACACAGACAAATCTCGTCCGAAATACTGTACAAAACAGGGTATGGTTGATGAGATCGTAGATCTGACCGATCTTCGTCCGTACATCCAGGCATTTACCGAGGCTTATTATCAGAATGCTCAGGCTATCTGCCCGATGCATCAGATGCTGGCTCCGAGATCTACTCGTGAGTTCATCAACTACGGTAAATAATTATCAAATTAAAACGGCATTGTGATAGGTGCCGCTAAGATAACATTTTAGAAAGAGAAGGCGCGTAAGTACGCGGCTGACAGTGATAGTGTAAATAGTGATAAGTAACAAATTGATAGTGTGAATAGTGTGAGGCTCTGGCGAAGCGGCTTGTCTGTATGACTGCAAATGAACCGTTTTGCCGGATGCTTTCAGATAAATCGGGCAAAGGAACTGGAACCTTTGCTCGATTTATTGGTATACTCAGGCAGATAAGTAATAAGTAATAGTTTTGTTAAGAATTATTTTATAACATTTTCAAGATTTTACAGCGACTTTTAGTTGATTTTGTGGTATTATGATGGGTGGAGACGATGTGAAGGCACGGATCTGCCAAAACATCGTTGAAACAAAAATCAGGCATAGAAAGTCAGTATTGAAAGGAAAAAGATACATCATGAGCGAAATTTTCACTTTAGGTATCGACGTAGGCTCTACAGCTTCCAAATGTATCATCCTGAAGGATGGCAAGGAGATCGTAGGTAAGTCTCTGATTGATGTCGGAGCAGGTACCAGCGGTCCAAGCCGTGCCATCGAGGCAGTTCTGGAAGATGCAGGCCTCAAGAAAGAAGATATGGCATTCACACTGGCTACCGGTTATGGACGTACATCTCTGATGGACGGAATTGCCGATAAGCAGATGAGTGAGCTGTCATGTCATGCAAAAGGCGCTTATTTCCTTTTCCCGAAGGTTCATACCGTAATTGACATCGGAGGTCAGGATGTGAAGGTTCTTCGCGTTGAGGACGGTGTCATGACAAACTTCCAGATGAACGATAAGTGTGCAGCCGGAACCGGAAGATTCCTGGATGTTATGGCCCGCGTTCTCGAAGTTGAGGTAAGTGATCTGGGCCGTCTTGGCGCTATGTCCAAGAAGCAGGTAGGAATCAGTTCCACCTGTACGGTTTTTGCAGAGAGTGAGGTTATAAGCCAGTTGTCGATGGGAACGGATAAATGTGATATCATTGCCGGTATTCATCGTTCAGTGGCTCATCGTGTCACGGGTCTTGCCCACCGAATCGGTGTAGTGCCGGATGTCGTTATGACAGGCGGTGTGGCTCAGAACCAGGGCGTAGTAGATGCGCTTGAGGCTGAGCTTGGCGTAAAGATTTATACATCCCCGCTGACACAGTATAACGGCGCGCTTGGCGCAGCCCTGATGGCATATCAGGTAGCCAGCCGTCAGAAGTAACTAAGTTAATTTTTAAGAATGGAGGATAATTATTATGGCAAAACAAGTTAGTCCTGGTGTTCTTGCGCTTCGTAAGGTCGTAGATGACGTCCACAAAGAGGCGCGTGAGGCCAAAGCAAGAGGCGAGTTAGTTGGATGGTCTTCTTCCAAATTCCCGTGTGAGCTTGCAGCAGCATTTGATTTACACGTTATGTATCCGGAGAACCAGGCAGCTGGTATCGCAGCAAACCGTTACGGCGAGCTGATGTGCCAGGCAGCTGAGGATCTTGGATATGACAACGATATCTGCGGTTACGCACGTATCAGCTTAGCATACGCAGCTGGTGTTCGTGTATCCCGTAAGTATGATCCGGAGACTGGTGAATACATCATCGATCCGAGCACAGGTAAACCATTAAAGGATGCTGACGGCAACGTAGTGATGGGTGAAGACGGAAAACCGAAGAAGGATCCGAAGACTCAGACTCCATATCTGCAGCTGGACAACCTGCTTGAGATCGAGAAACTCCCGGATGGTCCGGAAAAAGAGAAACGTCTTGAGGCTATTTCTCCGATTCGTCAGATGCGTATTCCGCAGCCGGATTTCGTTCTTTGCTGCAACAACATCTGTAACTGTATGACAAAATGGTATGAGAACATCGCTCGTATGTGCAACATTCCGCTGATCATGATCGATATCCCGTACAACAATACAGTAGAAGTTCATGATGAGAATGTTAAATACGTTCGCGCTCAGTTCGACAAAGCTATCAAACAGCTGGAAGAGCTGACAGGCAAGAAGTTCGACGAGAAGAAGTTCGAGCAGGCTTGTGCAAACGCTAACCGTACCGCTAAGGCTTGGCTGAAAGTCTGTGATTTCCTGCAGTACAAACCGGCTCCATACAGTGGATTTGACCTGTTCAACCACATGGCAGATGTTGTAACTGCACGTGCTACTGTAGCTGCTGGTGATGCTTTTGAATTACTTGCAAAAGACCTGGAAGAGACAGTTAAGAAGGGTGAGACCACAACTCCGTTCCCGGAGAAATACCGTGTTATGTTCGAGGGTATTCCGTGCTGGCCGAAACTGCCGGCTCTGTTCAAACCGCTGAAGACCCACGGTGTTAACGTTACCGCCGTTGTATATGCTCCGGCATTCGGTTTCGTTTACAACAACATCGATGAGATGGCTCGTGCTTACTACAAAGCTCCGAACTCTGTCTGCATCGAGCAGGGTGTTGACTGGCGTGAAGGCATCTGCCGTGACAACAAGGTAGATGGCGTTCTGGTTCACTACAACAGAAGCTGTAAACCGTGGTCTGGTTACATGGCTGAGATGCAGCGTCGCTTTACTGCTGACCTGGGTATCCCGTGTGCTGGTTTCGACGGCGATCAGGCTGACCCGCGTAACTTCAATGCTGCTCAGTACGAGACTCGTGTAGAGGGTCTGGTTGAGGCAATGGAAGCAAATAAGCAGGCAAAGGAGGCTAAATAACCATGAGTGTTAACGCATTATTAGAAGAATTTAAGGTAAAAGCTGCAACTCCGAAGCAGCAGCTTGCTGAATATAAAGCTCAGGGCAAAAAAGTAGTTGGTGTTCTTCCTTACTACGCTCCGGAAGAGCTTGTTTATGCCGCTGGTATCGTTCCGATGGGTATGTGGGGTTCCAACACTAAGACCATCAGCCGTGCAAAAGAGTACTGCGCTACTTTCTACTGCACCATCGCTCAGTTAGCTCTGGAGATGCTGCTGGATGGAACTATGGATCAGTTAGACGGTATTATCACACCTACTATCTGTGATACACTTCGTCCGATGAGCCAGAACTTCCGTGTAGCTATGGGCGACAAGATGAAAGTTATCTTCTTAGCTCATCCGCAGAACCGTTTTGAGGAGTTTGGTCTTCAGTTCTGTATCGATCAGTACAACCATGTAAAAGCTGATCTGGAAGAGATCGCTGGAAGAAAGATTACTGATTCTGATATCCAGGATGCTATCGTTGTATACAACAAGAGCCGTGCAGCTCGCCGTGAGTTCGTAAAACTGGCTAACGAGCACTGTGATGTTATCACACCAACCAAACGTTCCGCAGTTCTGAAGGCATTCTACTTCATGGAGAAGCCGGAATACACTGCAAAGCTGAACGAGCTGAACGCAGAGCTGGCTAAACTTCCTGTCTGTGACTGGAAGGGAACTAAGGTTGTTACCTCCGGTATTATCTGTGATAATCCGAAGCTGCTTTCTATCTTCGAAGAGAACAACATCGCTATCGCTGCAGATGATGTAGCACACGAGACACGTTCCTTCCGTGTAGACGCTCCGGAAGACGAGCTGGATCCGGTTAGAGCACTGGCTAAACAGTTCGCTAACATCGATTACGAAGTACTTCTGTACGATCCGGAATCCAACAAGAACCGTCGTGGCGAGTTCGTAGCTAACCTGGTTAAGGAGAGCGGCGCTCAGGGTCTGGTACTGTTCATGCAGCAGTTCTGTGATCCGGAGGAGATGGAGTATCCGTACCTGAAGAAAGCTCTGAACGATGCAGGTGTTCCGCACATCAAACTGGGTATCGACCAGCAGATGAGAGACTTCGGTCAGGCAAGCACTGCTATTCAGGCATTCGCTGACGTTCTTGCACTTCAGAAATAATAGAAGATTCGTTTGGGAAACTGAATGATGAGATAGAAACGCCCCCGCAGGAGATTTCCTTGCGGGGGCGTTTGTTTGTGTGCCTTGCGGCACACGTTTATTTATTCCTCTGTGGAGTCAGAAGAACTGTTATTTGCAATTGCCTCATCCGTCACAGACCCCTGGCGGTAGCCGCTGTCGGGTTCCTGTTTGGAGTTCTTCTTTGGAGCATCCGGCTTTTTGTCTCCAGAAGTAGAAGAGGTTTCTTTGGACGGACCGGAGCTGCCGGAATTGCTGTGGCTGCCGGAGCTTCCGTTGGAACTGCTGCTATCATCGCTGGAAGAATCTTCGGATGAGCCGGTGCTGGAGTCAGAGCTTCCGGAATCTGGCGTCCTGCTGGAGCTGGTGGCTGTTTTTTTCGCCTTTTTGGAGGAACTGTTCTGGAAATCGTCCCAGCTTTCATTATCGGATTCAGTGGTAGCCGCGGTCTGGCGGGTCTGAGCGATGCCGTTTACCGTCCAGGCACCGTCTGCGTTTACGTTGTAGCCGTCCGGTGTCGTGGTGGAGGTTAGAAGCCAGCCCTCGGCGTCGAAATAGTAGCATTCGCTGATGCCGTCCTGGTTGCCGTCAATCCAGCGCCAGCCGTTTGCCGCCCAGGTGTTGTCGCCGTTGTCGTACCACCAGCGGGCGGCGTTGTCACCAGCCCCATTTTTCCAGCTTCCTGCCATCGCCGGGAAAGCGGCGGAGAGGGAAAGAAGACCGGTTGTTAAGCCTGCTAAAAATAAGCGTTTATTAATCATAAAGTGAAATCTCCTTTTTATTTCTCCTGCTTAAACGTATGTCCCATATAATAGGATAATTCTGCCGCGCTGTGGCGGACCTGCTCCTGCAGGTGCAGAAGATGTGTGTCATCTTCGATACGGGAATATGGTGCGATGATTCCGACCGAAGCGGAAATGCGTCCGTCAATACCGTAAATAGGCGCACCGATCCCGACTGCATCCGGAACGTATTCGCCGTGGGAAACGGCAATGCCCTTTTCGCGGATGGTGCGGAGTTCTTCTGCCAGTTCTGCGGGATCCGCTTTTGGAAATGCCTCAGGACGGTTTAAGCGCGTGTCCAGATAGCGGCGGATGTATTCGTCGCTCTGGAAAGCCAGAAGCGCCTTGCGGATCGCACCGCAGTGCAGATCCATCTCATAGCCAAATTCTTCGACGACCTTGAGGTGGTTCGGACCGTCCGTTTTGTCAAGTACCAGTCCCTTATCACCGACCTGGATGATCAGATAAGAATCCTCACGGGTACAGTAGGAGAGGTTCTTGAGAATCGGAAGCGCCGCATCCTGAATCCGCACATTGTCAGCCGCCGCCCGACCGAGAGAGATGAGGGCGGGACCGAGCTGGTAGGTGTGCGCGTGTTCGTCGCGGATCACGTATTTTTTTTCACAAAATGTCTGCAAAATCCGGTGGATCGTGCTGGGCGGAAGCCCGGTCGATTCGGAAAGTTCTGCGATGGAATATTTATGATTGGCTTCTTTTAAAAGTTCCAGAAGTTCCATCGCGCGGAGAAGACTTTGTATCATGCAAAGAATCCTCCTGTATTATTCTGTGACTTCCTCAACCGTCACGGTTGTGCTGTCATCTGGTGCTGCGTCGGAATCCTCTTTCTCGGAAGCAGCTTCGCCGTCCTCGGAAACCGGAGCATCTGCGCGGACGGTTTCTGTTTTGACTGGTTCCTTGGAAGAGACATCTGCATCAGCCGGAGCTTTTTCGCTCTCCTCAGAATGTTCAGAAGTTTCCTCTGGAGTCTCAGCCGGAGCTTCCTTTTTCTCCGGGTTTAAGGAAACATAGCTGCGTTCGGAGGCAGCTGTATCAGAAGTCTTGGAATCTTCTTTTTCGCCGGCATCGTCAAAATCATCAAAATCATCTTCAAAGTCGTGGAAATCTTCGTCCAGTTCCTTATGGAATGATTTATACTGTAAGACGTAAGAAACACCAGCTGCTGCAGCGCCGACGATAGCTGCCAGTGTCAGTAATTTACCAAAATGTTTTTTTGCCATGGTTGATACTCCTCTCTATACGATTCGATATCCTTATTGTAATACGAAACGTCTAAAAAATAAAGGAAATCTTTTGTGAACACCGGGAAGTAATTATATGCAGGAATTATGAAAAATGCTTGTTGTTATACTGGAAATCATTTACAATAAAACCATATATTTGCCAGGTGGTGATAAAAATAAAATGATGGATTCCAATACAAAGATGA
>ERZ1026856.1507-NODE-1507-length-11574-cov-5.825072_pt1 | contig 11574 bp, 12 predicted proteins | sample MGYA00380158_ERZ1026856 | MGnify/ENA primary metagenome ERZ1026856 (study PRJEB33269, sample SAMEA4719794) | human gut metagenome | biome: human-associated habitat; feature: organic feature; material: feces | place: Cameroon | collected 2013-10 ... | reverse complement strand
CTTAGTCTCGTGGGCTCGGAGATGTGTATAAGAGACAGGTGCTGCCGAGTATCTTCGGGCCGATGAAGTTGCCGTCGAGCTGCTGGAGGACGATGACGAAGATGACGAAGATGAGGCACTTGAGCGGGTCGGCCAGCAGGATGATGAGCGCGCTGGGGACGGCTCCGATGAACGGGCCGAAGAACGGGATGACGTTCGTCACACCCACGATAACGCTCACAAGGAGCGTGTAGGGCATATTCACCGCAGCGCAGAATATGTAGCAGATAAGCCCGATGATGGCCGAGTCGAGGAGCTTGCCGTTTATGAAGCCGATGAAGGTCTTGTCGGTGAAGCTCAGCCCCTGGCGTATCTTCTCGGCAGTCTCGACGGGGAAAATGCAGTAGAGTATGCGGCGGCAGCCGGCGATGAAGCTCTCCTTGCTCGAGAGTATGTACACGGAGACGATCACGCCGATGAGGAGGTTATATATCCCCGTCAGCACATAGTACACCCCGGCGGTAACGTTGGTGACGACGATGCCGAGTCTCGGCAGGACGGTGCTTTCGAGCCACGACATGAGGCTCGTGTTCACGGTGCCGAGGACGCTCACGGCGTACTGCTCGATCTCCGGGTAGTCCTGAAGGAGCCGCTCCACCCAGGAGCTGATGGTGGCGACATAGCTGTTGCCGTTCAATACGATGGTCTGTATGCTCTGGTACAGCTGGGGTATGATGAGATACACCAACGCCGCAAGTATCGCGAGAAACAGTATCTCCACGCAGAGGACGGATACGCCGCGCGCGGTCCTCTTGCGGTCCCAGCGCTTGTTCTTTTTGAACATCTTCTCAAAGAGCGGGAGGAGCGCCTTGCCCTCGAGCACCCTCATCGCGGGCAGCACGAGATAGCTTATCGCAAGGCCCCAGATGAACGGACTGAGTATCTTGACGAGCGCCTTCAGCCCCCTGCCAAGCGCCGGGAGATACCGCAGCGCCATGTAAAAAAGTATTGCCGCGGCGATCACGCAGAAGGCTGTGATCCCCCAATACAGGTACTTTTTATCCCACTTGAACTGTCGTTTCATAAGCCGCTCCCATATATCTGTGTTTTTTCTTTATTCTACTATCACCCGGCGGGCGCGTCAAATAAATTATTGTTAAAGTTTGTTCACAGACTGGTGTGTTATGTAAACTGAATTGGTAAATAAACCGTGAATATTCATTCCGGGCGTGTTGAAAACTCGGTTGAAAATGTTCAAAACTCATTGATTTTTCAATACACGGGGCGGAGGAGCCATATTCCTGCCATGTCGAAATATACATAATTTTGTAAACCGGGCATAGCGGCGCGGGACAGGGCATAGGCTTGCGTAAGAGCAAAATGGGAGGACGACATGAAAAGGACTTTTGTTTTTTTACTGTGCTTTGCGATATTGCTCGGCTCCGCCCCGGCCTTCGCGGAGGAGCCGCTGCGCGACGGGGACATCACCATATCCGCGCCCTCGGCGGTGCTGATGGAGAAGGAGACCGGGACGCTCCTGTATGAAAAGGACGCGCACAAGCGCCTATTTCCCGCGAGCGTGACGAAGGTCATGACCATGCTCCTCATCGTCGAGGCCATAGAGAGCGGGAAGATAAGCCTTGACGACACCGTGACGGCCAGCGCGCGGGCGGCGTCCTTCGGCGGCAGCTGCGTATATCTCGAGGAGGGCGAGCGCATGAGCGTCAGCGAAATGCTCAAGTGTATCGCCGTGGTCTCCGCGAACGACTGCGCCGTGGCGATGGCGGAGCATATGTGCGGCAGCGAGGAGCTGTTCGTCGCGAGGATGAACGAGCGCGCGGAGGAGTTGGGGCTTGCGGACACGCATTTTGCAAACTGCACCGGGCTTTTCGACGACAGCCGCCACTATACCACCGCCTACGACACGGCGGTGATGTCGCGCGAGCTTATCCGGCACGATCTCATCAAGGACTACACCACCATATGGATGGACAGCATACGCGGCGGCGAGTTCGAGCTGACGAACACCAACAAGCTCGTGTACTGGTATCCGGGCTGCACGGGACTGAAGACCGGGTACACCTCCACGGCGATGTACTGTCTCGCGGCCACGGCGGAGCGCGAGGGCGTCGAGTATATCGCGGTGGTCATGCACTGCGGCAGCATAGACGCGCGCAACGAGGACGCAAAGACGCTTCTGAACTACGCCTTCGCGAGCTTCACTCTCTGTCCGCTGCGCGCGGGCGGGGACCTGCCGGAGATACCCGTGGAGCTGGGGAAGGAAAAGAGCGTCCGCGCGGAATACGGCGGGAGCGAGTACGCCCTTGTGCGGCGCGGCGGGAGCGGCGCGAAGTATGACATAGAGCTTCTCCCCAAGGCGGCGGCCCCGGTGAGACGGGGCGACAGGCTCGGCACGCTGACCGTGAGCATAGGCGGCGAAACGGTGGCCGAGGCCCCCATCGTCGCGGCCGGGGACGTGGAGCGCATAGGCTTCTTCGGCACGTTCGCGCTGCTGGGGCTGTCGCTGTTCGGGCTGTAGGCCGCGCGGCGCAATTCGCTGTTGAAATCGGCGAAAAAAAGATTATAATGTTTCCGTTGATCTTAATATGAACGGAGACATGGACAATGGTAAAAATAGATCTTTCCGGCGCAGCCGGATTTTTCACCGGCGAGGGGCCGGACTACGCTCTTGCCGCGAAGGCTCATGAGACGCTTGCGAACAGGACCGGCGCGGGGGCCGATTTCCTCGGCTGGACGGAGCTTCCGAAGAAGATCAAGGAGACCGAGCTTGAGCGCATAGCCGCCGCGGCGGAGAAGATACGCTCACGCTCAAGGGCGCTGGTGGTCGTCGGTATCGGCGGCTCGTATCTCGGCGCGCGCGGAGCCATCGAGCTTCTCCGTCCTATCCCCGGCGAGAACGACCCGCAGGTGTTTTTCGTCGGCAACGGCCTCTCCCCGGACTATCTCGGCGACGTTCTCACGAGACTCGGTGACATGGACTTTGACGTGAACGTCATCTCCAAGTCCGGCACCACGCTCGAACCCGCCGTGTCCTTCCGCATTTTCCGCGAGCTGCTGCACAAAAAGTACGGCGAGAGCGCGAATGAGCATATCTTCGCCACCACCGACGCGCACAGGGGCGTTCTCAAGTCCCTTGCCGACGCCGAGGGCTGGGAGAGCTTCGTCGTCCCCGACGACGTGGGCGGACGCTACAGCGTACTCTCCGCGGTGGGTCTGCTGCCGATGGCGGTCGCGGGCATAGACATCCGCCGCGTCATCGACAGCGCCATACGCGAATTTGAGGCGCTCGACCTCCGCTCGCCGGAGAACCCCGCGCGGCAGTATGCCGCCGCCCGCCAGCACCTCTATAAAAACGGCCGCGGGATCGAAATACTCGCCTGCTACGAGCCGAGCTTCCGTTTCATGGCCGAGTGGTGGAAGCAGCTCTACGGCGAGAGCGAGGGCAAGGACGGCATAGGCATTTTCCCCGCCTCCGTCGAGTTCACCGCCGACCTCCACTCCATGGGGCAGTATATCCAGGACGGCCCGCGCACGCTCATGGAGACCGTGGTGCGCTTTGAAAGGTCCCGCAGCGCGTATGTCGTTCCCTTTGAGGAGGCGAACTCCGACGGCCTAAACTACATCGCCGGGCGCGACCTTGCCGACGTGTGCCGCGTCGCGGCGGACGCGGTGAGAGAGGCCCACATCGCAGGCGGCGTGCCGAACATCACCATAACCGTCCCCGAGCGCAACGAGGAGGGCCTTGCCGCGCTCGTGTGCTTCTTCGAGATGGCCTGCGGCATTTCCGGCTACATGTCCGGCGTCAATCCCTTTGACCAGCCGGGCGTCGAGGCGTACAAGAAAAACATGTTCCGCATGCTCGGAAAGCCCGGCGCAAAATAAAATTTTCGGAGTTCGGAGACAGACAACGGCTCCCCGGCAGCGTACCGGGGAGCCGTTTTATGCTCAGCGGACGGCCCCGCGCGGAAAATTTATCGGGAGTTCATATTTGACCGAAGTACGCTCTTGCACCTTCGGGAGAAAAATGATAAGCTGTCAGTGTGAATATTTATCGCAGCTGACTGGTACTATTACATATAACGAAAAGGAGCGTGGTCGACATGGTCAAGCTTATCATGGGACTCAAGGGATCCGGAAAAACAAAAAAGCTGGTGAATCTGGTGCGCGAGGCAGTGAACGAGGGTCACGGCGACGTGGTCTGCATCGAAAGGGAACGCAAGCTCACCTACGACATCCCCTATCAGGCGCGTCTTATCGACGCGGGGGCGTATGCCATCGGCTCGTATGAGTTCATGAAGGGACTCCTGAGCGGTATCCATGCGGGAAATTATGACATCACTCATGTGTTTATCGATAATTTTTATAAGCTGGTAGACGACAGGTCGGCCGAGGAGCTGGAGAAGTTCGTCGACTGGCTGGACGACTTCTCCGCGCGGGAGAATGTCGAGTTCGTCCTGAGCATTTCGCGCGACACGGAGAGCGTCAGCGAAAAGGTCAGGAGCCATTTGATCTGATATATATTTGAATTTTGATACGCCGCCCCCGGCTGCTCACGGCAGCCGGGGGCGGTTTGCTTATTTCTTTATTTCTGCCGGTGTACATACATCCGGCTCGGCTCGTCCTCGCCGTCGCCCGTGACCGGACACAGAAATTCCCAGCCGTAGCGCTCGTAAAAGCCGGTATGATCGGTGAGAAGATAGAGCGTGCCGATCCCGTGCGAGGCCATGTCGGCGCACACATGCTCAAGGAGCCGCCCCGCGAGTCCGCGGCCCCGGTACTCCGGCTCCGTGTACACCGCGCAGACGTTGGGAGAGAGGTCCTTTCGCGGGTGAAAATCGTTCTCGATAACGCCCATCCCCGCCGCGACCTTATCCCCGTCGAGACAGAGGTACCAGCTCGGCACCACCGCGCCGAGAGATCCCGCCATGCTGCTCTCATAGGCGCTGCGCGGGATGTTCCACTTGGAGGAGAACCATTCCGCCGCCGCCTCGCAAAGCTCCGGCCGCTCCGAGAGCCTGACGATCAAAAAATCATTGCAGTCCTTCATTTTATCTTCAGCGTATTCAGATACTCCTTCTGCTCCGGCGTTATGCGGAAGCTCTCGCGGGCCTTCTGAATGGTCTTGTTGTGGACCCAGACGTCCAGCCGCCTTTCCTCAATGTACGGGACGGCCGCCTCCCACTGCTTCGCGAGGGCGGTGGCAAAATACCACGCGGCCATCATGTTCACATAGTATTCGTCCGAACGCACCCGCGCGCACAGCTCGAGCTGCTCCGGGGAAAAATCGCCGTCCAGATAGTATGCCGTCAGCACGCCCATGCCGAACCGGCAGGTGTAGACCGCGTCCGACGCGATCCAGCCGCGTACCCTATCCATCAGGCCGTCCTTGTGTGTTTTGAAAACGGCGGGGCGCAGCGCGTCGCACACCGCCCAGTTGTCAACGTAGGGGAGGAACGCGTCCAGCGCCTCAAGCACCGCGCCGTAGTCCTTCATGCAGGAGATGAATATGCTGTGCAGCAGGCTCTCATCATAATAGCCGTGCGGCAGGGCGCGCAGGAACTCCGCCGCCGCTTCGGTGCCTCTTAATTCCTTTTCTATCTCGCGCAGGCGCGGCGTCCGCACGCCGAGAAAAAGCTCCCGCGGCAGCGTCGGTGTGAGCTTCGCCTGAAAATCCGCGTTTCCGGCCTCCGCGGAGGCGATAACGCGTTGTGTGATAATGTTCATTTCCCATCTCCGTGTGTGTTTTTACAGCGCAATTATAATGTGGGAGCCAAAGCGTGTCAACACCGCCGCGGCGGAAAGGGCCTCGCCGGGAGAGGGAAAACCGAAAACGCGTGTCGACAAGAAAACTTGGCGATGCTATAATGATGACAAGAAAACTATGCAAGGAGCGAAGCATGAAAAAGGAAGAGATACTGGAGATGAGCCGGAGAGAGGACGGGAGGCGGGATCTGGCCGAGCTGGAGACGGCGGCGCAGGCGGGCAATATCGCGGGGCGCGTCGGCGCGGGGCTGTGCTGTCTGCTCTCGGCCGTGATCGTCCGGACCGCCGGGGTCATGCCGGTAAGCCCGTGGGTGATTTTTTTCGGCATTCTCGGCACGCATTATCTGGTGAAATTTGTTAGGCTGAAGAGAAAGGGCGACCTGACGCTCACGGTGCTGTACCTCGCGATGTTCGTCCTCTGCACTGTTCTCCTTGCCCTGCGGCTTGCGGAGGTGCGGGGATGAACGATGAGCTGAAGCTTAAAAACCGGCTCAGGGAGGCGAGGGGCGAGAAGGGTCTCTCGCAGGCTCAGCTTGCGGAGCTGGTGGGCGTGTCGCGCAATACCGTCAGCTCCATCGAGACCGGGCAATTCAGCCCGACTGCCAAGCTGGCGCTCGTGCTGTGTATCGCGCTGGATAAAAAATTCGAGGAATTATTCTATTTTTAGGAGGTCATCATGGACGACATAGTGCTGCTGATACTGGGAATATTCATTTCGGCCCTCGGGATCGTGAATATAGGCGGGAATATCGGCACGATACATGCCTATAACCGCCGTCGGGTGAAGGAAGAGGACATCCCGAAATACGGCCGTGCCGTCGGCACGGGGACGCTCATTATCGGCGCGTCGCTGATCGTGGCGTGGTCCATAGCGCGTCGGAACGCGGAAATGACGGACGTCGTCGTTATTCCGGCGCTGGCCGTCGGACTCGCGTTCATCCTGTACGGTCAGTTAAAATATAATCGCGGCATTTTTTGACAGCCCGGAAGCGTCCGGCGGCCGAAACGGACAGGCGCATATTTCTCCGTTCTTTGCAGACAATAGCAGGGAAGACAAATTGAGCCAAAGGAGAGAAATACATGAAAGCAACAGGAATCGTGCGCCGCATAGACGATCTTGGCCGGGTGGTGATCCCGAAGGAAATACGCCGCACCATGCGTATCCGTGAGGGCGACCCGTTGGAGATATTCACGGATAAGGACGGAGAGCTTATTTTCAAAAAGTATTCGCCCATCGGCGAGATGACCGATTTTGCCTCGCAGATATGCGACAGCATGCGCCGTTCGACCGACGGCATTGCGGCGGTGTGCGACCGCGACGCGGTGATCGCCGTGGCCGGGGGCGCGAAAAAGGAGCTTCTTGACAAGCCCGTCAGCACCCAGCTCACCAGCATCATGGACGGACGCGGGGTATACCGCCACGACAGGGGCGGCAGCAGCCTGCCCGTGACGGCGCTGGACGACAGGTTCTGTCTTTCCGTGGCGGCTCCGGTCATTTCCGAGGGGGATATCATGGGCTGCGTGATGTTCGTCACGGCGAAAAACAGCCCGCCCGCGAGCGAGGCGGAGCTGAAAGTGGCGCAGACTGTGGCAAACTTCCTCGGCCATCAGATGGAGGGATAAAGCTCACAGGGAATGACTTCAAAAGTCATTCCCTGCTTTTTTTATTGCAAGACCATGCGTGGGTATGCTAAAATATGAAAAAAGCGCAGGTGAGTGATACTTATGATAAAGGAAGTCAGGATTACCACGCTCGAGGAGCTTATGCCGCTCATCTCCGAGCAGAAATACCGGCCCGAGCTTGACCGCAACCGCAGTCCGTATGTCTACCGGGGCATGCCGAACACGGATTTCAGGATGATAACGAGCCTGCGGCGAAACTGCAAGACGCTTGAAAGGCGGCTCGAGCCGTCCATACTCAACAACTTCGCAAAATACGCGGTCATCGAGGACGCGACGGTGACGCACTCCGTCTGGCGGCAGATGATAATGGGCCAGCACTACGGCCTGCCCACGCGGCTGCTGGACTGGACGCACTCGGCGCTGGTGGGGCTGCACTTCGCCGTGAACGAGGATAACCTCGAGACCATGGCCGACCACGACTGCATGGTGTGGCGCATAGATATGAGCGAGCTCAACGCCCTCCTGCCCGAGGAATACAGGAGCGTACTGAGAGAGAACAAGGCGGAGGTCTTTTCCGTCAGCATGCTCTCGTCGCTGGCCGACAGCCTCTCAAAGTACGACGAGGACATGGGAAGCAACGCCATGGTGGTGGTCGAGCCGCCCAGTATCGACAGCCGCATAGTCAACCAGTACGCCTTCTTCACCGTCGTCCCCATGGGCATGGACGATGTGGAGCGCTTCCTCGACGAACATACGGAGAACACCGTAAAGTATGTCATCGACAAGGATCTGCGCTGGCGCGTGCGGGACATGCTCGACCAGCTCGACATAAGCGAGCGCATAGCCTATCCCGGCCTTGACGGACTTTCAAAATGGATCGCCCGCCACTATTTCGTGAAGGATTCGCAGCTTTGACAAAAACGATCTCAGGGGTCATTTTATGGCCCTTGAGATCGTTTTAGCAAATGTACATTGTGTAGCGGTGAATTGTTCCGTAGCAAATAGTTGATTATCTCATAAAACTAAATAGCCGGCAGCTGGGACTTTGATGAAGATCATGTCCGGCGAAAAAACGGGCAAATCAGTCTGTGACTACAGAAAACCATATTTTATTGTGACATTTTAACAGACCATTGAAAAAATTCATATTTCCGCACTGTAATGCGGTCACACACCAGTAAGGAGGTTCTGCATGGCTGTACCAAAGCTAAAAAAACAAGATATCGTTGACGCCCTGAAATTTATCGACGAAACCGGGGTACCCAAACACAATGAAAGCACAAGGTATATGCTTGTAACTGAGGACGGGAAAAAATATCCGCCTAAGTATGTATTAGTTGTGGCTGACCATCTGGCAAACGGCACTGAAATTTCATTGGCAAACTTTAACAGCTATGAAGCAAAGAGTTTTCTGGAGAGTCAAGGCTTTGCCATTGAAACAAAATCACAGGAAAAGTTCGAACTATCCATTACTGCCAAAAGCGTAGAGTCAACGGATGAACGCTTTACAATGGATAATTTGAACCTCGGTGATAACTACAAGCCTCTGGATGCCTATTTCAAGAAAGAAAACGGGGATATAATCAAGCGCGCCTACAGCAAAGGCGAAAGAAGAAATTCCAATCAGACAATGCCGCGCATTGCCTGTCAGGTATTTGAAAAGCAGCTTGCCGCATTATCAGTTGAGGACAGAGAGAGCTTTCCCGTTTGTAAATATGATACGGACAGTGCCGTGATCAAAGGCATCTATACGAGCGTCGACGAGTATAAGAAGCACCGGAACTCGTTAGAGTACCTGACCTACAGCTATGATAACGGACGCCAGTTTGTTATCTATAGCTGGAATATCTTCTCCACGATCATTTTTGTTCAGGAATGTCTGAAGCGTTTTGGCGAACCGGGAGATCAGTTCATTCTAACATATCGCGAAAAGGACGAAAAAGAAACCGTGGCAGCCGAAACGGAAGCCGCTGTTCAGGAAGAGCTTGTTCAACAGTTCAAAGGATACCGAAATCCATTCTCTTCCATGCTGATCGAATCAAAGAATCTGATTTTCAGAGGTGCGCCCGGTACCGGAAAGTCCTACCTTGCTAAGGAAATTGCCGCAGATATTATCAGCAATGGGTACTTTGACGATTACACACTTCTTACTGACGACCAGAGAAAACAGGTGGAGTTTGTCCAGTTCCATCCGAGCTATGACTACTCTGATTTTGTTGAAGGATTAAGACCGAAAATCAATGATGACGGGACAATGGGCTTTGAATTGCAGGATGGCATTTTCAAGAAGTTTGTTGCCCGTGCCAGAAAGAACTATGAGGACTCTCAAAAATCCAGAGAAACCGTAGAAAAGGAAGTCACGGTCCAAGAATCCATGACAGAGTTTTTCTCCAGCGTTGAATTTGGTGTTGATACATTTAAGACGATCAATGGAAATGAATTTACCATTACCGGCGTAGATGACGGACATATCAATATTTCTATTCCCGGAAACGCATCTGTCAACAGGCTTGCTCTGAATCTGGATGAAGTTAGAAAGATGCTGGAATCCGGGCAGAGGTTTGAGAAAATAAAGGATATTACATCCTTTTTCGGTAAGACGTTTGCCACGCAAGGATACTCCTATGACTTTGCTATCTATAAAGCGATCAAAGCGAAGAAAAGTACAGTTTCAAAGACAAAGGCAAAACAGGAGGAACTGAAAAAATACATATTCATCATAGATGAAATCAACCGCGGCGAGATTTCAAAGATTTTCGGTGAACTGTTCTTTGCGATAGATCCCGGTTATCGCGGCAAAGCCGGAGAGATCTCCACGCAGTATTCCAATCTGCACTCTGACCCCGGCGAAAAGCTCTATATTCCTGAAAATGTCTATATCATCGGCACCATGAACGATATTGACCGCTCTGTGGACAGCTTTGATTTTGCCATGCGTCGTCGCTTCCGTTTCGTAGAACTCAGAGCGGATGAGCGCCTTGAGATGCTTGCGTCGCTGGAAAACGAGGAGTTGGAGGCTGAGGCAATCAGAAGGATGGCTGCGCTCAATAAGGCAATCGCAGAAGTTGAGGATCTGAATGAAAATTATCAGATCGGAGCGTCTTACTTCCTGAAGTTGAAAACACTTGATTTTGACCAGCTTTGGACTGATTATCTGCAGCCGCTCCTACAGGAATACATTCAGGGAATGTACGATGAGGAAGGAATTATGAATCGGTTCGCAAGGGCATACGGCTATCAGAAACCTGCCAGAGGTGATGAGAATGAAGCTGCTCAGGATCAAGGATAATTCGCAGCGGAAAAAGGAGTCTTTTTCTCAGGTAGCGAAGCTGACAGGAAAAATTGCCGACAAAACGTTGGAACAGCTTGAGCGTGAAGGCATATTCGTATTTCCCGAAACCGTAAAGGATTCAGAGGGTATTACGCAAGATCAGATGATCCTCCAGAGCGTCAATGACACCTATCGCTCCGGCAATGTGATGGGTTTCCTCGGCTACGGTGATGAGCGGCTTGTGATCGAGTCCCGTTTTTGTGGAGAGGGTGAAGATCACTTTTTCCAGTATCTTTTAGACAAAGTTTTGGACTTTCCCAATATAATAGATTTGGATTCCGACGCCAATCAAGACGATCGGCTGTTCAATTTTCTGCTGTTTCTGTTTCCGTATTACCTCAAGGCAGCTATGCGGAAGGGCTTGTTCAAGAAGTATATCTGCCACAGGTACAATGACGGAAATGTAAAAGGTACGATCGATGTCGCAAGACATATCGAGGAAAACACCCCATTTGTAGGAAATGTTGCATACAGCCAGAGAGAATTTTCCTACGATAACAGCCTGATGGAACTGGTACGGCATACCGTAGAGTTTATCAAAAGAAAGCCTTACGGCAATAAACTTCTTATCAAAGTGAAAGACGCGGTAAAACTCGTTATAGATGCGACTCCGGGATATGAACCGTATGACAGGCAGAAAATCATTGAACAGAATAAAAAGAATACTGTCCGCCACGCTTATTTCAGAGAGTATCTCGCATTACAAAGGTTGTGTCTCTTAATTCTCCGACACCAGAGACATCAAATTGGCACGGGAGCAAGGCAGATATACGGTATTCTGTTTGACGGTGCATGGCTGTGGGAGGAATATATTAACTTGCTCATTGAAGATATCTTCTACCACCCAATGAACAAGA
>ERZ1026856.1506-NODE-1506-length-11575-cov-4.817795_pt1 | contig 11575 bp, 9 predicted proteins | sample MGYA00380158_ERZ1026856 | MGnify/ENA primary metagenome ERZ1026856 (study PRJEB33269, sample SAMEA4719794) | human gut metagenome | biome: human-associated habitat; feature: organic feature; material: feces | place: Cameroon | collected 2013-10 ... | reverse complement strand
ATTCAGCTATTTCATCCTTTCTTCCAAAGAATTTCATGTGCTACGTTGTTATGGGGTTTCTATGTTCTTTTTCTCTTATTTTCGGAACCGTCATTTCCGAAACGACGGTTCCGAATGCAAAGGTAATGAAAAGTAGCTGAAAACCAATATCTTATCATCCTTATTTTAAAAGACAAACTTTTGTTTGTGTGTCTTTGTTTTTCGGAACGGTGGTTTCGAAGATGTGTTTTCTAAAGAAATAGGTGTTAATCGCATCCAATGCCCTCTTTAGTGAAATAAGATTCAGTAGCGTATAATGGGATGTTTTCCATCCAATCTTGCGAAGCGAAGGGGAGCATAGAGCATCGTAATCCTTTTAGAGCATATTTGCTAAATTCTTGGTTTACGAATGTAGATAAGGATTTTGAACGAACATTTTGTTCGGCTTTGACCTCTACAGGGATAACTCTATCTCTACCTTGTATTACGAAATCAACTTCCAGGGGAGAATTGTCTTTGCTATAATAGAAGATGTTATTGTCCATTCCATCGTATTTCTCCAACGACTTGATTTGTGACATTACAAAGTTTTCAGTGAAAGCCCCTTTAAATTCAGAGAAAACTTCCATGCCAAGCAACATTGCTTTAGAGCGTGCTCCACTCATACAAGCAAGCAGTCCTACATCCATCATGAAAACTTTGTAGCACATAGCATCAGCATAAAAGTGTAGCGGTTCCTCGGGCTTGCTTATTCGGCATACGCGATAAATTAAACCTGCATCAACAAGCCACTGGATTGCTTTTTCGTATTCTGCAGCTCTGGCACCTTGCTTTACAACCCCAAAAACAAATTTCTTGTTTTCTTTCGCTAATTGCGTAGGAACGCTATTCCATACCATGCGAATGCGTTCGGCTTCTGTTTTTGTATGTTTGCCAAAATCTCGATTGTAGGTACTTAATATGGAACGTTGTACTTCTCGGGTGGCTTTGGGGTCGTGTGTGTCAAGCCATGTGAGTACAGCCTCGGGCATGCCTCCTACAAAATAATATTGGCGTAGGTATTCTACAAGTGTATTATGATGGGGAGCAAGCATGTTGGTATCAAGGGTGTTCAGACATTCTGTGAGCATTTCTCTGCCGTTGGCAATTAAAAACTCATCGAAAGTCATTGGGTACATTCTTAAACTATCAACCTTGCCTACAGGAAAACTCTCCTCCTCACGTAAGGAAATGCCCAATAGTGAACCTGCAACTACAACGTGCAGATCTCGTTTGTTTTCACAGAAGTATTTTAAAGAGGGAATACCATTCTTTACTTCTTGAATCTCATCGAAGAAAAGGAGTGTTTTGCCAATGGTAATGCGCTGTTCATATTGTAGTTCTATTTGATAGATGATGCGGTCTATATCGAAATCCACAAAGAGAGACTCTACAAACGGATTGTTATGGCAATTTACATAAATCATGTTGTCAAACTCTTCCTTTCCGAATTGCTTTAGGATGTATGTTTTTCCTACCTGACGAGCTCCTAAAAGTATTAAAGGCTTGCGAGTAGGTGAGTCTTTCCATTTCTTTAAATTTTTATAGATAAATCGTTTCATAATCGAAGTTTCTATTTATTCGATTACAAAGTTATTGATAATTAGCTAATTACGCAAGTGTAATCACAATTTTATGAACGTTCAATGGTAGTAAAACCACATTTTTATGAACGTTCAATGGTAGCAAAACCACATTTTTATGAACGTTCAATGGTAGCAAAACTACATTTTTATGAACGTTCAATAGTAGTAAAACTACATTTTTATGAACGTTCAATGGTGATAAAACCACATTTTTATGAACGTTCAATAGGGTAGGAGGTTAGGGTAGAGGCTGAAAAAGTTTAGGAGGTAACGAATGAGCTTCGTTACCTCCTAAAACTAAATCTTATTGTGCGTATCCTAATTTACTGAGCACCTCATTGCTAATATCAATGCTTGGAGAGGCAAAGATAATGCCCGTGTCTGAGGCGCGGTCAAGGATCAATTGGAAACCGCGTGCAGTGGCAATGCCTTTTACAGCGTTGTAAATTTCATCTTGGATAGGTTGGATAAGGCTTTGGCGTTTTTTGTAAAGCTCTCCTTCTGGTCCAAAGTATTTCTTTTTTAAGTCGGCAGCTTCTTTTTCTTTATCCACAATAGCCTTTTCGCGTTCTTTCTTTTGTGCATCGCTCAGAAAGACACTTTCGTTTTGGTAGTTTTTGTAGAGCGTTTGTGCTTTTGCATTAAGCGCTTCCACTTCAGCTTGCCATGACTTTGACGTTTGGTTAAGCTGTTCGTTTGCACGTTCGTAGGCAGGAATATTGCTCAAGATATATTCCATGTCAACCAAGGCAAACTTTTGTGCCTGCATACTCATTGTGCCCAATAGCATAATGAAAAGAATAAAAAACTTTTTCATATTTCCAATTTTTTCGTTTGTGCCTTTTTACCAAGTAGGGCTTAAAGGCTTATAGCCCCTAAGCCCTACTTATATATATATGTGTATTGTTCTAAGTAATGTATTATGTATAAGTTAAGTACACCCAGTCCTTCACCCAGGTCTTTCACCAAGAATGTATTACTTATTACTTTTTACTTAAGAATGTAATACTTAATACTTAACACTTAATACTTAAGAATTTAGAATTCCTGTCCAATAATAAAGTGGAATTGTGAGCCACCAGCGCGACTCTTGTTGCTATAGCCACTGATGTACTTCTGGAAACCATATGCCCAGTCGATACCCATCAGACCCACCATGGGGAGGAGAATACGAACACCCACACCCGCAGAGCGTTTCATGTCGAAGGGATTAAACTTTTTGACATCCGTCCAAGCGTTACCGCCTTCCACGAAAGCCAGGGCAAAGATAGAAGTAGAGTTTTCGAGCATCAAGGGATAGCGCAATTCAAGCGTCATACGGCTATAAGCATAGGCATCACCCATATAATAGTTATTGCCCGAGAGCGAACCATTTTCATAACCACGCAAACCGATTGTTTCGGTAGCATAGCCCGATGAGTAACCCGACATGCCATCACCACCTACGTAGTAAGTTTCGAAGGGCGACTTTTTGTAACGGTTGTAAGCACCCAAGAGTCCAAACTCAATACGTGTCATCAACACTGGAGCCTTCACTGCGCTGCTAAGTGCCGTAAAGTTGCGGAACTTAAACTTCCACTTGTGATATTCAATCCAGCGATACTTCTCCTGCAGCTCCTTTTGGTATTTAGAGCTTTGATAGTCGTTAGCCAATTTCTTGTAGTTGCGACCATCCCAAAGCGAGTAGGGAGGAGTAGCTGTAACTTGGAACAAGAACTCAGAACCCGAACGTGCATAGAACGGGTGGTCGGTAGAGTTACGTTGCAAAGAGAACGAAAGGTTAAAGTTGTTACAGTTACCATCCGTAATCAAGAAGTACTGCCAAGACTTCAGCATATAGCGCGTGTACGAAGCTTCAGCCATAAAAGTGAAGTAATCGTCGGGCCAACGCAAACGTTTACCAAAGCCCAAGCTCAGGTTAATCATCTTAACGTACTTATCAGGGTCGTAAGCATCTGTGTAGTAGTTAGAGCTTGTGCCATAGCCATAAGTGTAGTTATACAACTGGTTATAGTAGTTTTGGTTGATGTAGTTAGAGTTCACATCACTCTGCTTACTATACGAGATGCTAAATGAAAGTTGGTTAGGACGTTTGCCACCCAACCAAGGTTCGAGGAATGAGAGTGCGTAGTTTTGATAATACGTACCATTGGTTTGCACCTGCAACGACAGCGTCTGACCATCGCCTTGCGGAATGAAACCAGCACGCTTATAACCCTTGCGGAAAAGGTTTTGTACGGAGAAGTTTGTAAACTTCAAACCAACGCGACCTACGATACCCGTTTGTCCCCAACCAGCCGAAAGTTCAATTTGGTCGCCACCCTTAGAGGTAAGTGGATAGTTAAGGTCAACCGTACCACTCACAGGGTCAGGTTTAATACCATTCTGTCCGAAGTCATTTTGCAAAGCCTCAGGGTCGAACTGGTTCATTTGAGCAAGGTCCTGAATAGAACGCTTGATATTGTCCATTGAGAAGAGGTCGCCAGGCTTGGTACGGAGTTCACGTCGAATTACATTTTCGTAAACGCGGTCGTTACCCGAGATGCGTACATGGTTAAATGTAGCTTGGCGTCCTTCTTGAATGCGCATTTCCAAGTCGATAGAGTCGCCCACCACATTCACCTCAACAGGGTTCAAGCGGTAGAACACGTAACCATTGTTGTAATAAAGGTTACCAATGGCATCGTCGTCGCTGGTAAGACGCTTGTTCATGAGCGTTTGGTCGTAAACATCGCCACGCTTCATTTGCAAGATACGATCCAAGAGGTCAGAGTTATAGACTGTGTTACCCACCCACGACACATTGCGCAAGTAATATTTTTTACCCTCATAAATGTTGAGGTGAACATTCACATGCTTATCGTCGATAGTTTCAATGCTGTCAGAAGTAATCAAAGCATCGCGATAACCCCAGGAGTTGAGTTTTTCGGTCAGCAAGTCTTTATCCTCGGCATATTTTTCGGGCAAGAACTTTTTAGAGCGGAACATATTCACAAAACTCTTTTCGTGCGTCTTTTTCATGGCACGTTTCAGTTTTGCCACATGTTTTTGTTCAACGCCATTGATAAAGATATTCTTCACCTTTACCTTAGCGTTCTTATTGATGTTAATGTCAACAAGCACGCGGTTATCGCCCGTCACATCTTCGCGTTGCACAATGTGTACCTCGCAATTCTTAAAGCCCTTTTCCTCGAAGTGCTTTTTGATGTAATGTTCTGCGCGGTTCACCATGTCGGTCGTAATTTGGTTACCTGGTTGGAAACCAATAATCTTTTCGCAGTCCTCACGTTCCGACTTTTTCACACCATTATAGTGAATACTTGAGATGCGCGGTTGAGCCGTGAGTTTTACATGCAAAAACACCTTATTCCCCACAATACTATCAGCCACGATTTCTACGTTCGAGAAAATCTTTTGTGCCCAATATTTGCGCACAGCCTCACTAATGTCAGGTCCAGGTATTTCGTAAGTCTCTCCCACTTCGAGTCCCGAGATGCTGCTAAGATATTCAGCATCATAACCTTTCATTTCGTCCACAGTGATGCCTCCCAACACATAGCGTGGGTGGTTAGCCGTGTAGGTTATCACGGGCGTGTTAGGGTCTTTGTCCGCTTGTTCTTGTGCCCAAAGGTTGCCATGTAGACTCAGTCCCAAGGCTGCAACAACAAGCAGTTTGCGTGATATATATTTCATTCTTAGTTTGAGTTTCAATGATAGGTTCTATTTCACCTGTTCACTTGTTTTGCCAAATCGTCTTTCGCGGTTTTGGAACCATGCGATAGCTTGGCAAAGGTCTTCTTCGTGAAAGTCGGGCCAGAAAGTGTCGCAGAAATAAAATTCTGTATAGGCACATTGCCAAAGCAAGTAATTGCTAAGTCTCACCTCGCCCCCCGTGCGAATGAGCAAGTCGGGGTCGGGCATAAAGTTTGTTGTGAGGTGTTGAGCAATCATTTCCTCGTTAATGTCCTCGGGGTTCAATGTTCCCATCTTCACCTCGTTTGCAATGTCTTGCACAGCCTTCGTAATTTCCCAACGCGAACTATAGCTCAATGCAATCACCATCGTCATGCCCGTGTTAACCGACGTGCGTTGTTGCAGTGCCAAGATAGAGTCCTGCACCACCTGCGGCACACGTGTTAAGTCGCCAATAATGCGCAGTCGCACATTATTCTTCATAAACAATTCCTCCTCAAGCGAAGTTAGGATAAGCGACATTAAAGCAGCCACTTCATCGGCAGGTCGGTTCCAGTTTTCGGTAGAGAAGGTATAGAGCGTCAAGAACTTCACGCCCAGATTAGAGCAAGCTGTGGTAATTTCGCGCACAGCTACAACGCCCTGTTGGTGTCCCATGCTACGGTTCATGCCGCGTGCTTTGGCCCAACGTCCGTTACCATCCATAATAATGGCAATGTGGGCAGGAATTCTTGATTTGTCGAGTTGCATATATATAATGTATGTAGTTATCTTGTATTCTTAGTCCCTGTTACAAGTAGGACACTTGGGGTGCAAGTCGTAAGTTAGCGTTAACTTAAGGGCTGAGAAGTGGTCTTTGTTGCGAAAGAGTTCCGACTTTATGCCGAGTGGGGCATCCAGTCCGTCCAGTTTGTCGCTCATGCTGAAGTGTACCAACCAGTCTAAACCCAAGTTCAGACGCGGTGCTACCTTATATTTCACTCCCACGCCCAAGGGGATATTTACCGTAAAAGCTTTGCCTGCTGCTCCATAAGTCAAGCCCAATCCCATTTGGATGTAAGGCACCAAACGTTGGTGCTTACGATAGTCGCGTTGGTAACCATAGGGCAGAAAGTGCAGCTCGTAGAGTGCTGAAAGGTCGTAGATGCCGCTACTCACAGCATAGTTCAAACGTTCAGTGCCAATGGCATTGGACGAGGCAGGATAAAACTCTTTGCGTGCAGACGTGTTGCCTTTCACGGTGTTATAAGAGAACTCCGTTTTCACCGCCATGCGCGGATTGAGTGGAAAACGAGCCACAAGCGTTCCGGCAATGCCTAATTGGTCTTTTACGTCCGTAAAGTTTTGGTTCAATCCTATGCCACCTCCCAACTCCAATTGATATTCCAACTCCTCTTGTTGGGCATAAGCCTTGGGGGTAAACCACAGCGTAATCAGTGCCAATGCAATGAAAAGCAGACCACGCGCCCCCTTCGACTGAGCTTGGGGGGAGCGTGATAAGGTGGTTTTATGTGTAAATGTAAGGGGCATAAGTCTTATCGTATGAAAACGGACTATTCAGGTGTTAGGGTGTGGATGCCTCCGCAAGCACTTATTGGGCATTCAGTTCGTTGCCCAATCTGTTCAGTCTTCCTTTCAACACCTTGCCCGTGCCTCCGCAAACCATCCAAACAAAGTGGTTGGCATCAACGGTCACCGAGAGTGAGGTTGCACCCTGAGGTGTAGGATTGTAAAGGAGCGAGGTTTTCCAAGTGCGGCCATTATCCTCACTTACGTAGAAGGGAGCCACCGAACCATCGGCACTAATGCCTGCCAACACCGTGTTGCCATCGTAGGCAAAGAGCGAAGCATCCTTTAGTTGTGGACAAGTATAACCCTTTAGCTCATCGGTTTGAGGCAACAAAATCCAAGGATAACTAAAGTCACCCTTCAGGTTGATGTCGTGTTTCCAAACGCTTACTTTGTTCTCAGCGTCCTGTCCCACCATAATCATCACCTCATTGTTCTTGTTGTTACGTGCTGCAATGTTGCTTGCCGTAATATTCTGTGTGGGCAATGCGCCCTCGGTGTCTAAGGTACAACGTTTCCAATTTGCTCCATCGGCCGAAGCCCATATTTGTCCACCGCTTATGGCAAAAAGGCTATCGGTGCTTGTACCCACCATTGCCGTAAAGGTTTGTGTAGCCTCAGTGTTGTGCCAAGTGCCAGCAGCCTGTGCCGATTTCACCACATGTCCACCAGCCAGTGCATAGAAGTTCCCTTTCAGATATTGTATAGAGCGCACATCCATCTTCTCGCCATTAGCAGCTTGCACACTGCTACTTTCGTCAAAGTTGGGTGCTTCGGCAGTAGTTGCCACTACGTGTGTGGTGCCGTCAGCCTGTTCGCCAAACACATATAGCATGCCGTTGGCAGAGAGTGTGCGGTTCTTAACGAAGCTTGCCACAGCATTTAGCGGACTCTCGGCAACGGTGTTCCACACCATTGAGTCGGGATATTCTTTGTAAACGTTGATGTTAAACTTATAAGAGCGTTTGATGCTACCATCCACCGAATACACCGTTACCTTACGAGGCACACTAAAGTCTGTGCTATCGGTGGGTGTAAACAAGGTGTCTTGGTGGGTAGTTAAACTCTCAATCATCAACTTGCCCGAACCTACAATGCCATTGCTTGCAAACACCAATTTGTTTACTCTGGTGCCTACGGGCAGTGGGTCGGGGTTGTAGATGCTATCATTCAGTTGGTCGATATACATTAAGAAGGCTCCCCCCGTCACATTATAGGTGATAGTGGTGTCATTACCAGTTGATGCACTTTTTGTGTGTACATCGCGCACCAAGGTGCCGAGTGTAACAGAGGTGATAAGACAGTCTCTCGAAGTTTCTGTTTCAGTAACGTCCGACGAGGTGTCGCAAGCTGTGAAGGCGAATGCAGCAAAGAATGTTGCTAACAATGCTCCTATTGTGATTTTGTTCATGTGTCGTTATATTCGGAATAGCTTTTATAAAGCATCTGCAAAAATACGCACATTTTCTTTATTATCGGCTATTTTGTTTCGTTTTATCTTGTTTTAAGAAAACAAATGTTTTAATGACACTGGTTTATTATCAAATTCTGCGCAAGTTATTCGTTTTTTAGTCAAAAAATGTCCATCAGGAATTAAGTATTAAGTAATAAGTATTAAGTATTACATACTTGGCGTATGCGCTACTGTTTAAGGGCATAAACTTTTATATTTGCGCTTCGCGCTGGGTTTAGTCATAAATGACCATCAATGAGCCATAAATGTTCATGAATTATTTTTTTTGAATGTCCATAAATAAACCCCTTTCGGGGTTGGGCTGGCGCGTGAAGTTATTTGTGAGAATTAAAAAATAAAAATTTATGGACATTTGTGGCTCATTGATGGACATTTTTGACAAAACCAAGCGCGAAGCGCAAATAAAAACATTTATGACTACCCCTTTCGGGGTTGGGCTGGCGCAAGAGACATTGATTAAATCTTACTCAAATAATCGGACACGGTTTTTTACTGGTAATCCGCTTTATACCCCTAAATTATTTTAGTTAACTCGTTCCCGCGACTTAACTAAACTAATTTCGCGACTTAGTTAACTCGTTTTCGCGACTTAACTAAAACGATTTTGGGGTTGTTATAAGGCGCTTTTCAGGGTTAATCTCGTGTTTACAAAACAACAATGCCCAACGACTAAAAGCCGTTGAGCACTGTCTATCAGTTTTTAATTTTAATTTATTTCGTTTTCAGCAAGGAAAACCGCATGTTTAGTCTTCGTCAGTATCAGCCCATTGGTTGCTGCTCCAACCTTTTTCTTCTGAGAGCTGCACAGATTCTGTATATTTGTCGTGTGCTTTAACAACATCAGAGCCTGAAAGAATTTCATTTTCGATATGCAAGCCAATTGCGTTAGCTTTGGGTGCAGAATATGTCTTTTTCATTGTGTGAAATAGCTTTTTAGTTTAATTACTTCCAAGAATTACTTAACGATAACCTTTTTGCCGTTAACGATGTAAACGCCCTTAGCAGCGTTCAATGAGTTAACGCGACGTCCATTGAGATCGTAGATTGCAGCATTCTTAGAGTTGTTAGTATTAGCAACTACATTGTTGATGCCAGTTGTCATGCTCTCGAAGCTAAATCCGCGCATCTGGCTCATATTACCCTTAATAGCAAGGTAAGCCTTGTTAGCACCATTCGTAAATGCAGTACCATTTGCATTTGCCCAATAGAAACCAAGACCCTCGTCGCCTTCTGCGAGTTTGTAGTAAGCAGTTGCGCCTTCTACATGTGTTTCTGTAGCTTCTACAGAACCATGCAACAAGTTGTTTGCGGGAGCTGCAGCAGTAGAGTTAACAATGGTGTAAGTGAATTCCTGATTAGTAGCAGGCTGCTCGGTTGCCTTCAAAAGCAAAGCAGTCTTTGCAGGAACAACTTCGTTAGCAGGATAAGCTGCATTCAAAGTTAAGCTTTCTTCATTCTTCTCGGTGATTGTATAACCTGTTACACCTTCAGGCATAACAAATGCATCTTCAGTGTAGTAGGTGCCGTATCGGGCGGGAGTGATGGTGAAGGAACCAATTTTTGCAAAAAGCGAAAGGTCGTCTACGCGAATGTTGCTTTTGATTTTATTTTCTATTTTTAAATTGAGTCCTTTGGTTCCTTGTGGAATAGTAATTGCACAAGTGTATTTTCTCCCTTCTTTGGTAAATTTTCCAAGTGTGATATTTTCCGTTGCAGAACTTAGGTTGATTTTGTCTGCGTTAGATGTTAATGAAAAATATAAAGTACCAAAAAAGTTCTTTAAATCGAGAATATTGATAGTTAATGCGCCTTCAGATTTTGAAATTAGTAATTCAGGAGTAGTACCTCCTGCAATTTTTCCATTGTAGATTTTAGTAGTACTTCCTCCATCTTTGCATTCATATGTAGCGTTTGAGCCTTCTGTAGGTTTATCATCAGCTTTATATTTACTCCAATCTTCAGACCAGATTGTGTAGATGTTGGGGGCGTTAGGCTTTTCAGGTGTTACAGCTACATAAGTGTATACAGCTTCAGCAACCTTACTTGCTTTACCATCTTTGATAGCTACAGCCTTAAGTGTGGTAGTTTTTTCGGGGATGGTTACACCTACACCTGTTGTGTAAAGTTTACTTGTTGCATCGGGAGTCTTGCCATCGAGTGTGTAATAAATCTTTGCAGCTGCATCAGTGCATGAGATTGTTGCTACAAAAGACTTTGAGAAAGTTTTTGAAGCGGGGGTGATGGTGGGAGCTGGAGTCTCAGTTTCAGGAGTAGTACCGCCAACGAAGGTGACAGTTACTTGTTGTAATCTATAGTGTCCTGATCCTGCTTTTAAAGAGATGGATAATGAGACCTCTGTAACGCCTTCTTTAGAATCAGAAGTCCATTTCTTTGATTCTGTGGAATAAGAACCAGAAGAACATTTATATCCTTCATCAGCACTTCCTCCATTACTATAGGTAAAGGTGATTTCTTTTATTTTTTTAGTGGTGCTGCTAAAGGTTATAGTATTACCATTGTAAACTCGAATTGCTTTACCATTGGTGTAGTATTTAGGGGAATTTTTATTAGAACCTTTTTTAAATTTAATCTGGAAGTCTGCTCCTGAGTAAGCAGCAACATCATCTCTATCGTTGTACCCTTGCTTTGTAAAATCGACGGTCTCAGTTTCCTGTGCCATCATGTTCACTCCCCCCACTAAGCAAAGCAAGCAAATAGTGAAGAAAGCTTTGAGAGAAAGTAAAGTTGTTTTCATATAACTATAATGTTTTAAGTTGTTTGTTTCGGTAATGATTTCTGTTGCAAATTTACACATATATAGATAGGAGAGCAACTTATATATGAGTTAGTGAACAAGGAAAAGGAATAATTGACTAATTTTTGCACTAAATGAGAAAAAAAGGATAATAAAAAGAAAAGTTATTTTCCTTCTTATTTGTTTTGAAAATCAACAATATGAAGATACTGTAACAGAGCTTTCGGGGTGGTTACAAAATCGCTAAAAATAGGATAGTTTATAAAGAACTTTTTTATTTTGTTTACCGCATTCTCGTTAACCTTCAGTATTTCCCCATCTTGCCCAAAGTCATAGCAAAGAAAAGAGATTGCGCAAAAGATGAGAGAAGGCGAAAATAGCCATTGCAAAGATTTGTGTATTTGAAACAAACCAGTATCTTTGTATTTGCATAAGATAGGCTGCACCTCAGCAAAAATCTCAAGCAAGCTTGGCTTTTTG
>ERZ1026856.1505-NODE-1505-length-11581-cov-3.951327_pt1 | contig 11581 bp, 8 predicted proteins | sample MGYA00380158_ERZ1026856 | MGnify/ENA primary metagenome ERZ1026856 (study PRJEB33269, sample SAMEA4719794) | human gut metagenome | biome: human-associated habitat; feature: organic feature; material: feces | place: Cameroon | collected 2013-10 ... | reverse complement strand
AGGATTATTTTCTACCCTCCTACAGAACAGACTGGCAGAGATGTTCTCCCACAGAATTCACAGAATTCACAGAATAGACTGGCAGAGGATGTTCTCCCACAGATTTCACAGATTTACACAGATGGTTTGTGTTTGGAGTTCTGTGAATTCTGTGTGTTCTGTGGGACCTCCCACGCCCCCAGTGAATCTGTGAAAATCTGTGTAATCTGTGGGAGAATTATTCTGGCTGCGTGGGTATGGCAGGGATGCCATACCCTCCTACAGTGCTACGAAGGCTGAGGGGTTCACGCCGCGCAGCAGGTAGCGGTTGAGCAGTGTGCCGGTGGGGCTGAACTCGTAGACATAGCCGTTGGTGGCGTAGGCGCGGGCATCCGATGCGTACATGTGGGCGGAGAGAGGCGAGATGTACAGCGCGTAGGGCGACTGCATGGCAGCTATCACGGAGTCGGCAGCAGTGTAGCCGGCAAGCCCCTCGGAGGCAGAGAGCGACGGCAGGGCGATGGTGTGCGTGGAGAAGGCGTACTCGCCCGTGAGGTGCGAGAAGGCAGAGCCAAGACAGTAGAACCTGCCCTGCGCAGCGCAGCAGTACGTCGACGGGAAGTCGAAGACGCGGAACTCCTCCGATGCCATGTTCAGCACCACGGTGTGCGGCGGCGTGTTGTACATGTCGCCGGCAGCATTGATGCAGAGCCACTCGCGCCACTGCGCCACCTTGCCGTACAGGTTCTTGCAGCCCGTGTCGATGCGTCGCAGCTCGCGCATGGTCTGCGCGTCGACCACCGATATGGTCTGCTCGTAGCCGTGGTCCTGCGTCTGTGTGGAGTAGCCGCCCGTGTTGGCTACGTAGAGGCGGCCGTCGTAGTAGGCGATGCCCTCCGGCTCGTAGCCCACGTGGCAGGTGTCGACCACGAGCTTCGTCGTGAGGTCTATCTTCGCCACATATCCGTGGTCGGCGTACGACGTGACGTAGAGGTAGCCACGGTGGTCGGTAGCCATGCGTCGGTTGTTGGGTATGTTCTCTGTGGCAGCGATGGCGGTGCCGTCGGGTCGGATGTACTGCACTATGTTCGACCAGTTTACGGAGATGGCTATCAGCGTGTCGTTCACCTGCAGTATGTCGTTAGCCGTGTCGCCGAGTCGCTCGCCCGGGTTCTGCTGTCTGAACCAGTGGTTGGTGAGCACGCCGTGGTCGAGCAGCGAGAGCGACGCGTTGTTCATGCCCCACAGACCCTCGCAGAGTATCAGCAGGCGGTCGGCGTTGGCGGTAGGTTTGCTATCAGTGGGCGTGTCGTCGGCAGGCTCTAACGAACAGGCGGCGAGCAGCCACACGCACAGCACGGCGCTGGCACCGAGACGGAAGCGTTGCAACGCACTGAGCATGATGTGTTTCGAACGCAGGAACATAAGTATGCGGTTGAGATATTTCACTTGAAAAATGTGTGTATAGATGTGCAAAGATACTATATTTATGTCAATTAATGTATAAAAAGTAATATTTTGATGAGGAATTTGTTATTATTTCAATTTTTATATTTAACTTTGCAGAATTACATGGAGCCGTAGGACATTACGGCATACGTTGGATGACTTCTTATTTTTTAGTATAAACTGCATAATAAAATTACTGGGATTTTAAAAAAGAGATTATGAAGAAAGGTAGCTATGAGCAGCCTCGTATCACAATCTACGAGGTAGAGACCACAGCCATACTTGCAGGCAGTGGCGGAGTACCGAGCGAAAAGTCGGGCTTCAGCTTAGACAGAGAGAGCGAGGAGCTGACAAGCGGTGACGGCGACGGCGTTTGGGAGTAATACTTTTATTTGTATCAACACAGAAAAACAATCAATCAACATGAAGAAGATATTGTATTCAGTATTTATGCTGGCTACAATGGTGCTTGCTGCGTGCAGCAGCGACGACACCACGGAGCCAGTCGTAAAGCGTGGAATGGTGCTCAAGGCTAATGTTGAGGACACCGACACACGTGCCACATTCACCAAGGACGACACCGAAGGCAAATGGAAGTTCGCCTTTGCTACTGGCGACGTGGTGAAGGTAGGCAATGATAAGGTGGACGGCTACTACACCTTCACTAATGACGGTACCGTGTTCGCAAGCACCGATGCCCTGCAGACTACTAAAGCTGCCACTTGGTGTGCTTACTTCCCCGGCGAGAAGATCGACTTGACCAATCAGTCGGGCGACTTCGCTGACGTTGCCAAGAACTACGCATTGGCTGGCGCGACCGCGTCGGCTACAACCGGCTCTGACGGCTTGACCGTAACGATGAAGGCGAAGGCAGCTGTGCTGCGTATCGTGGGCGTGAATAAGGACGAAAAGTTAGACATCAGCGTTAAGACTGCTGACGACGGTAAGTACGTGTCAGGTCTTACTGCGGTTAAGAACTCGGCAGACTTCAGCGTGCAGAAAAGCGACACAAAGGTATCGTTGCTCTCTAAGCAAGGCGCAGGAGTGTACTACGTAGTAGTGCCGGCAGGCGTGAAGATTTCTGTGTCTAACGGCGATAAATCTTTGTATAGCGGCGATAAACCCATGAGTACAACTAAGGCCGATGGTCTTAAAGCTGGCAAGTACTATACTCTGACTACAGGTAAGACAACAGGCTCTGCTAAAAATAGCTTAGGCGAGGACATTGACTGGGTGCAGCTGTGGGCAGGTGGTCCGAAGTTCGCTGTAAAGAATGTGAAAGAAGATATGACATGGACTGATGCTACAAAGACTGGCGACGAGTATGTGTGGGGTGCAAACTGGCGCACACCGAAATTTGATGAAGTATTCGGAGAAGGAAAACTTAATTTTACGGATGATAAAGAAACCAGTTTACCGACATCTGTTGCAGGTTCTCCGTCTTTTGAATTAAAAGAACAAAATGGATATCTGACCGTTGTATTTACTGGTGTGCAGCCTGGATATACTAAGAATACATTGACCTTATACGATAAGCCAAATACAAAAGAAGAAAATCATAATTTTGATTTTTGGACAGCTTCAGATGAGATAGTAAACGGAGTAGACAAAGGTGTTCTATTTCAAATTCAAGCGGCCTACTGGGATAAATTATATATATATTCTTTTGGCAAAAACACGGCAAATTGGAAAGACAAAAAATTCTTTGTTCGCCCTGTCCTTGCAGAGTAACGCTATCAACATTGCCGTTTAATCGGTATTTATAAATATAAAAAGCGGTGTGACATGAATGTCGCACCGCTTTTTTCGGTATTATACATTTGTTGGTCATTATTTATTGCTATATGGTAGAACTAATAATGTGGTAAAAAGACGTGCTGCGCTCTGCTTTGCCGCTTGCCAGAGCAAGAAAGTCCTCCCTGCATGGTTCGCATCGTTCGACGCAGACATCCGCATCGGTCGACGCAGACATCCGCATCGGTCGGCGCAGACATCCGCATCGGTCGGCGCAGACATCTGCGTCGGTCGGCGCGGATCATTTTATATCTACATTGGATGCGTGAAAACGAAACGCGCACCATCCGTGTAGTCGGTATCAACCCATATCTTGCCGCCTAACTCTTCCACTATCGACTTGCATATAGGCAGTCCGAGTCCGGTTCCCTGCCTGAACGCATCCAGTTTCTTGAAGCGTTCGAAAACCTCTTCAGCCTTCTCCACCGGTATTCCGCAACCCGTATCGCTAACGCTTATCTTTATCATGCGCCGCTCTGGATACTGGTCCAGACTGATTGTGATCTTTCCGCTATCCGTACATTTCTTTGCATTGTTCAGCAGATTGGCAAGCACCTGTAGCAAACGCTCCCTGTCGGTGGCAATCATCAGGCGTTCTATCCTTGTTTTCACCATGATGTCCACCCCCGGTTTCTTGTTGGCAAGGGCACTCTGTGCGGCTGTGTTTATGAGCGACACAACGTCGTACTCACCCTTATTGAAGTGCATCTTGCCAGCATCAATCTTCGATATGTCGAGCACATCGTCGATGAGCTTCAATAGCAGTTCGCCGTTTACCATTATCAGTTCGCCATACTGTTGTTTCTCCTCCGCCGTCAGTTCTATCTGGTCGTTGGTGAGTATCTGCGAGAAGCCCATCACGGCGTTCAGCGGTGTGCGTATCTCGTGGCTCATGTTGGCTATGAAACGCGACTTCATAAGGTTAGCTTGCTCGGCGTTATGCTTCGCCTCGAGCAATTCCTTGCCCTGATGCAGCAACTCCAGACGCAGCTTTTTACCCCTCTTAAGCAGATAGAGAGACACGATAAGTGCCGACAACAGCACGATAAAGAGCAGGAAAACGATGATGATAGTCTTGAAATACTCCCTGAAGATACTTACGGGCATGTTCACCATCTCGTATTTCACGTTGATATCGTCGAGCGAGAGGTGCAGATCTTGTAGGCGATTGAAGTCGAAGATGTACTTACAGTCAGCCAGTGCTACGGGCCTCTTCTTGCCTGTCTTCAGAAACGCCACCACATCGTCGGCAAGCGTGCCGCCCATAATGTGATAGCACGGCGAATAGCCGCCCACGGGCCAGTGGCCGAGACCCACGTCGGACATGGAGAATGTGGGCAGTTCCGGATTGTTCTTGCAGAAGGCGTATGTAGTATTGCGCACTACGTAGCGGTTGGAATTGTCCACGCGCCATGTACCTATCAGCATTGCCTGTGTGTGCGGAAGGTCGGAAATAGTCTCATCGGCATCAACAAACGTCATCGTTCTGCCGTCGATATACCTCACCACAAAGCGGTGGTCGGTCTTCGCGTACTGCTTGAAGAGGGCACGCATGGTGACACCACCCAGTGTGTTGTCGGACATAAAGGTGAGCGTGTCGCACTTAGGATAGAAGTGCTTTATGAGGTCGAAGTTCTTCTTCATGTCATAATGATACACCTCACCGCCCACGATGTTGAAATGCTTGAAGTCGGTGGTAACGTCATACGCCACGGGGTCCCACTTCTTGAAATCGACGGAGTCTTGCGGCATCTTCACGATTGCCGAGCCTCGCAGACCCACAACCACCGGTGTCTGCCTCAGCTCCTCATCGTCGTCGAAGGAGAGGTAAGCCGACGACGCCTCCATGCCAAGCAGCACGATGCAGGCTGGTCGATTGCCACGGCTATAATACTTATTGAGCACCCTTTTCAAACGAATTCTCCACCGCTTGCCGTCGGGCAGGTTCTGGGCGTTGATATCCTCCACCACAACGGGGTTGGGCAGTCCGCTCTTGGTATATTGCTCGTAGAACGCAGAAAGGTTGTCGCTGATGCTCTTCACATCGGGATTGTACGACGACACGACAACTACGGGTGCCACATTCTTATGTGACACCTGCGCCTTGCCCTTGTGTGCCCATAGCGGCAAGTTCAGCAATACTGACAAAAGCAGCAAAAGACCTGTTCGCATAGTTAATGTTTTCATTTAGTTGACTGGTTTCAGCGAGCCTTCAACGTATGTAAACTCGCCCTTACCCGTCACAAGATACTGTATCGTGTAGGGCACCAGTTTATTGCCCTCCATGTGCGCCACGAAATTAACGGTGTACGTAACGTCCATTCCCTCCACCGGTTCTGCGTTCCCGAAGCCCTCGCTGAGCGACACGGCGAACGTGGTGATAAGGTTGCGCTGCATGGTGGCTATCACCTCCTCGTCGGTCATGCCTCCATAGACGCTCGGGGTGTTGCTCTTGGCATCAGCCGCTACCCACTCCACACGGTTTTTGTAGTAGCTGCAACCGCTGAAATACTCGGTGTCGGCAAAGCTGTTGAGATAGCCGCCAGGGTTGAACTGGCCGAAGCCGTTCGGCTCGTCGTACTTTATGTTCACCCATATTATGATGCGGTTATAGAACGACTTGCTCGTAGCGTTGCCCTTCTCGTTAGGCAGGGTCAGTACCACGCTCGGGTTGTACTTCCACTCGCCGTCAATCTTCTCGAACGGATTGGTTACGTTCTTCGGCTCGTTCTTCTCCGACTGGTTGCCCGTGTCGGTCGTTTTCATCGCAAACTGAGTAAGCATGCGGTAAGTGACCGTCACCGACGAGCCGTTGTCAGCCGTGGGATACTTCTGCTTTAGCCATACGGGTATGCACTGTGCGGCATAGCTGCCACTAACGAAGAACTTTCGCGTCTTGAGGTCGTCGTCCTTCATCAGCGATGCTATCTTCTCGTAATCGGCATCCGTCAGCTCTACTTCCAGCGTCTTCACATCAGTAGGCTTGTATGTATTCTTGTCGAAACCGTCAAGATTTTCGTTGAAGTCGCCGCAAGACGTAAGCACGGCTACCGCAGCAAGTATTATATAATGTATCAGTTTCATTTTCTTTCTATTACTCTTAAAAAGCTACTTTCAACTTCACTGAGAATGTACGTCCGAAGGCGTAGAACACGCGGTAGGCATCCTTCCAGCCGTTGTTCGTACCATCGTAGAAGGCATCCTGAATGTACTCGTAGTTGAGCACATTCTTCACCACGCCGAAGATTGAAGCACGGCACGCACCGATATTGAAGTCGTAGCGTGCGTTGAGGTCGAGCTGTCCGGCAGCAGGCACACGCCAAGGCTCTTTGAGCGTGAGTTCGCCGCCACCGCCATACGTAGGCAGCGAATAGTCGGCGTAGAGGCGTGCATAGTAGGTGTAGTCGGCACCGATGCGCAGCATCTTCAGCAGCTTCACGTCGCCACCGATGGCAGCCGTAGTCTGTGCCGATCCGCCTACATGTATGCCGTCCTGGTTGAGCGTGAACTTCAGATGGTCGGGGGCACCCACCCCACTTGCCACCGCACCAGTGGTGATATTGGCAAGCGGCTGCGTTGCCGAGTTGTAGAAGTAAGCCGTGGCGTTGTTGTCCCAACGCCAGTTGCCGAGCGAGAGCATACCCTTGAGCGTTACGTAAGGCGTGGGGCGTGCTACCACGTCGAGCTCCACACCCATGTGCTTGGCGTTGACACCGGTCATACTCATGGTGTACAGCTCCGTGTTGTTGTTCATGTAGCCCGACTTGGAGGTCGTCTTGTCCATCCACTTCGTGAAGTAGGCGTTGAGAGCCACGTAGAGCCACTTATAGCGCAAGCCGTAACCGAGCTCGAAGGAGAATGCTTTCTCGTTGACTGCGTCCTTGTTTATCTCGTTGCTCGACTGCGACATGAGGAACACACCGCCACTGAAGAACGGTGCGCGACTGATGTATCCGACATTAGCGAAGACATTGTTGTAGCGGTCGATGTTGTAGTTCAGTCCGCCCTTGATGCTGCCCGAAGCGAAGTTCTTCGTGTCCGACTTGGCGTGAGCCTCATCGTAGTAGAAGCGGTCGTAACGCCAGTAGCGCGACGTTGCCAACGTACCCGATACGAATGCCGTGATGCGGTCTTTGGAATACTCCAACTGCGAGAACACACCGTGCTGCACGATGTGGCTATCGTAGTCGCGGAACACCACATCGCCAACGCTCAGTTTCTCGTACTGCCAGTTGGGGTCGAGCGCAGCGGCATTGTTGGCAGGGTTCACGCTGCTACGGTAGCGTAGGTCGGTGTAGTAGACACCGTTGTAGAGGTCGGAAATCTTCGCCGTATGCGTGCCCTTGTACGAACGCACATCGAAGCCGGCGTAGAAGTCGAGCCCCTTTGCGAGCTGACGGGTGTACGTGGAGAGCAGTCCGTACCAGATATGGTCGTTGAAGCTCTGCGCCATCACCATCTTCGAACCGGCATCGCTCTGCTCGTTCAGCTCCTGCACCTGGTCATAGGCGAAGGTGCCGTCGGCGTGGCGGAAGTCGTAGCGCAGCTTGCCGTTGGCTGCTCCGTACCAGCTGTTGGCATATGCGGAGTTGATACCCTGACCCGAGTTGCCGTAGCCGTGTCCGATGGACATATAGAGAGCCGTGTTCAGCGACGACTTATCGTCGATAAGCCAGATATGATTAAGCGAGAATTGTGGCTTGTGGTAGAAGTTGAAAGCCGACGACTTACGCTCGCCGTTCTTTCCAAAACCGTATGTGGGGTTATAGCGATAGACACTTTTGCCGCCTATGAAACGCTTCACGTCCTGCCAACCCTCAACGCTGAGTCCGTCGTACTGGTTGCGCTGATAGTGCGACTGCGGCGAGCCGAAGCCCGTGAGTGCTATCTGATGATGCTGACCGAGGCGCTTGCTCACGGCGAAGAAGTAGTCGTAGTCAGAAAAGTCGGTGCCCTGGATGTAGCCATCGCCCCATTTCTTGCCAAACAGCATAGAGAAGTTCCAGCCCGACTTGGTAAGACCTGTAGATACAGACACCGTCAGATGGTTGAAGCCGTCGTTGCCTACGCCATATGTAGCATAACCTCCGCGCTTGCTGTCAGTGGTCTTGGTCACGATGTTCACCGTGCCGCCAATCGACGGCACCGACACCTTGCTGGCACCCAGTCCGCGCTGCGTCTGCATGTAGCGCACCATTTCGCCCAGTCCGCCCCAGTTGCTCCAGTAGAGTCCGCCGTGCTCCATATCGTTGACGGGCACGCCGTTCACCATCACTGCCACGTTAGAGCTTTGGAAGCCACGCATGTTCAACTTCGAGTCGCCGTATGCACCACTGTTCTTCGTGGCATACACACCCGGAGTCTGGTTGAGCATCTCGGGCAGCTCGTTGTTGCCGAGCTTGTTCTCCACTTCACTATGGTCTACATCGCTCATGGCGATAGGAGTCTTACGCGCAACGCCACGCGAAGCGGTCACGGTGATGTTCTTCAACATCACACTCATCTCACTATCAGCAACGGCAGTACTGTCGCTCGACACCTTTGCTTTGGGTTGACGTTTGCCATATGCTTGCATATTATTTGATAAAAAAGCAGCAATAAGCAATGGCAAAATAATTGTTTGATTCTTCAAAATTCGTACGAGTTAAAATATTTTGCAAAATTAACACTTAATAAATACATAGCAAAACAATATCGGTTATTTTTAATAAAGAATTTGAGAGGGCGTGCACTCTATGTTCATAGAATGCACGCCCTCCCAAACGAGCAACACCTAAAAGGCTATGTTGAGCAACCCTAACTGGTTGAGGAATATCGCCATAATGCATACCGGACAGAAGTAGCGCACGAGCAGAAGGTAAACACCGAAGAGGGTGCCACTCAGTGTGCCCCAGTTCGTGAACTCGTCCTTTATCAGCTTGCGCGGCACCACCCAGCCCATGAATATGCAAGTGAGAATGCCACCGAAAGGCAGCAGGAGCTGTCCGGTCACGAAGTCGAACCAGTCGAAAAGCGTCTTTCCGAACATGCTGAGCCACGCTCTGTCGCCAAGCGAGAGCGAGCAGAATGCGCCTATCACCGAGCACACCACCGTCACGAGGCGTGCCGCATTCTTGCGGTCGAGGCGTGTCTCCTCACAGAGGAACGCAGTGCTCACCTCGTGCAGCGAGATGAGTGATGTGATGGCGGCAAGCGAGAGCAGCATATAGAACATGACGGCGACCACCGTGCCAAGCAGCGGCACACCGGCAAAAGCCTGCTGAAACACGTTGGGCAGGGTGATGAAGATGAGCGACGGACCGCTATCGGGGCTTACGCCAACGCTGAACGCTGCGGGGAAAATCATCAAACCGGCAAGAATGGCTATGATGGTGTCGATGACAGCTATGTTAACAGCCGACTTCAGGAGATTGGTTTCGCGAGAGAAGTAGCTGGCAAACGTGCAAATGCAGCCCATGCTAAGTCCTAACGAATAGAACGCCTGACCCATGGCAGCAAGAAAGACGCTGCCTGTGACCTTCGAGAAGTCGGGCTTGAAGAGAAACTCTATGCCAGCGGCTCCGCCCGGAAGCAGACACGAGCAGACCACAACCACCAACAATAGCAGGAAGAGTGTAGGCATCAGTGCCTTCGAAGCCTTCTCTATACCGCCACGCACACCACGCACTATGATGACATGGGTGAGCAGGAACACTACCACCGTCCAAAACACGGGCCTCAGGGGCGATGCGGAGAAGTCGGCAAAGTAAGAGGCTATGTATTGCGGGTCGCCACGGAGCTCGCCTACACCCGAGGCAAAGATGTACTGCAAGCACCAGCCCGACACTACGGCATAGTAGCCGGTGATGAGGAAACCGGTGATCACGCCCATTAGTCCGACGATGTGCCACGCCTTATGTGTGTCCATACGCGAATAGGCACGTGCGGTGTTGGCGGCTCCATGTCTGCCGATGATGAACTCGCTCATCATGCAGGGTATGCCGAGAAGCATTATGCACATTATGTATATCAGAATGAAGGCTGCACCGCCATTCTCTCCGACCATGTATGGGAAGCGCCATACGTTGCCTAATCCTACTGCCGAGCCTGCTGTTGCAAGCACCATGCCCAACTTACTTCCAAAATTAACTCTCTCTTGTGTCATCCTTTATGTGTTTTAATGAAATAAAAAACGACACCAAACAACTTGTAATGTCTATGTCACAAATTGTTTGGTGTCGCTTTGCTATGTTGTTACAATCGTAAAATATACGTCAATGAATTGGTTTATGCCGGCTTAAGAGTAGCGCAAAATCTGTCCTGGACGCAGACGCATCGTCTTTGAGATGTGGTTGAGCTTGCAAATCTTATCCACTGTCACGCCACGCTTTCTTGCGATGCTCGATAGAGTCTCGCCCTTCTTCACCTTGTGGTAAGAAATCTGATCGCTCAGACCCGAAGTGGTGCGCTTGTTTGTAGCGAAGTCGTCTGCAGAACCGCTGCTTGCGAATGTAGAAGAGTCCTGCTTACCGCGCAGACGTGTAGCGTTCGTCGACTCGCTGTCGTATGTCTGTTTGTTGAATGCGTAGTAGTCGCCCGTCACGTCCTGCGCACGGAAGTCGAACATAAGCGCTGGGTTGAGTGCTACGCCGCACAGGCGTGTCTCGAAGTGGAGGTGCGAACCGGTGCTTCGTCCGGTGTTACCACCGAGTCCGATCACTTCGCCCGAGCGCACTTCCTGGTTTTCTTCTACGAGCTGCTTGGAGAGGTGGCCGTAGATTGTCTCCAGACCGTTGTCGTGGCGTATCACGATATACTTGCCGTAGCCGCCACGCTCGTAGCGCACGATGCGCACCTTGCCAGAGAAGGCTGCGCGTATGGTGTCGCCGATGTACACCTTGATGTCGAGACCCTTGTGCTGGCGTCCCCAACGTGAGCCGAAGTTGCTGGTGATGACGCGGCTTGTGGTAGGCATCGTGAAGTGACGAAGGTCGATATTGAATGTTTCGGGCAACTCGGTAGCGCGGTGTGCGTACTTGTTGTCCCAGTTTGCATAGAGGTCTGCTGCGGGCGATTCGAGTTCTTCGCGCATAGTGATGTTGCGAAGCATAATTGTGTCGACGGCTGCCATCTTACGGTCTACCGGTGCCTGGCGTGCAAGAAGGTCTTGTGCGTTGGCGGTTGTAGAAGTAACGGCGAGCAACATCGATATTGCAAATGTCTTGACGATTTTCTTCAAATTCATTCTTCAGGCAGTTTTTTTTAAATAGAATGAGTATATCATTCCTTCAAAAAGATGGTCATCGAATTGTAGTATATTCGATATCAGTAGTAGTTAATTTGCAATGTTGGCATAGCATTTTGAACATTGCGTTGCAAA
>ERZ1026856.1501-NODE-1501-length-11612-cov-4.650342_pt1 | contig 11612 bp, 8 predicted proteins | sample MGYA00380158_ERZ1026856 | MGnify/ENA primary metagenome ERZ1026856 (study PRJEB33269, sample SAMEA4719794) | human gut metagenome | biome: human-associated habitat; feature: organic feature; material: feces | place: Cameroon | collected 2013-10 ... | reverse complement strand
GCAAGATTCGCGCGCCATGCATCCAAAACGAGCTGGCTTTGGCAAGATATGCGCGCCGTGTATCCGAAAAGCCCCGCAAATCGCCTTTCAGGAATACACCGCGCGAAGATCTTGCCAGGAAGGGGCCCCTTTCGCTGCACAGGCCCCTCGAATCATGCACGGCGCGCAAATCTTTCCACGATTCAGCGTTCGCAAGGTATTGCGCGCGGAAAGCAAGATGAACTGGGTCTTGCAAGTGCACTTCGCATTGCCGCCGACGGTTCCACCCTGCGACGTGACCGCCCGCCTGTGGCAGCCCCCGCGCCTGGTGGGCAGTCGGTGTGGCGGCGCGTATGTCCGCCCGAGCTGCGTTCGCCCGCAGCAGCCTTCACCGCCGCCTCTTTTCGGCAACCGCGTGCCCTGGAGTTGCACGCCCCGTCCGGCAGCAGCCCTCGCTGCCGGCGCTTCTCGGTATCCGCCTCCTCCCCCCCCCACGGAGTCGTGTGCCCAATGGCAGCTGCATGCCCCATGGGCATCCTGCTTCTCAGCAGCTGCCCGTACCCCTTTGGTCGGCAGCGGTTTTCCTCGACGCAGCGCACAAAAAAGCGACCAGCTGAACGCTGGTCGCTTTGGCAATTTGTCGCTTTGGCAGTTCGCGGATTATGCGCAGATTATTCAGCGCGTTCCTTCAGGCGACGATCGAGCTCGTCGGCCAGCTGATGGCGCTTGACCTTGCCGGATTCCGTCATGGGGATGGCATCGATGAACTCGATGTGCTCAGGGCGCAGGCGCTTAGCTACGCCGATGGAGTCAAGGTATTCCGCGATGGAATCGAGCGTTGGCGTGACATCGCCGGTTTTCACGATGAAGGTGCAGATGCGCTCGCCCAAACGATCGTCGGGCAAGCCGATGGTGGCATGGGCGCCAACGCCAGGGCAGCCGTCCAGGTTGTTGTCCACTTCGTTTGCGGAGATGTTGATGCCTCCGCGAATGAGGATTTCCTTCTTGCGGCCGTTGATCTTTACGCGGCCTTCTTCGTCCTGAATGCACAGGTCGCCCGAGAAGAACCAGCCGTCGTCATTCAGATCTTTCGCGGTTGCTTCAGGGTTCTTCAAATAGCCGCTGAACATATGAGGTCCGCGGGAGATTTCTTCGCCCTGGGTGCCGTGCGGCACTTCGTTGCCGTGCTCGTCGACAACTTTGACCTCGATGCCCTCAAAGGCAACGCCCGACCAGTTGCCATTCCATTCCAGGCAATGCTCGGGGGGAACGGCCAGATGAGGGCAGCTTTCGGTAGAGCCGTAGCATTCGCACAGTTTCAGGCCGTGCTCGTGCGCGCGCTGGACCATAGTGCCCGGTACGGGAGCGCCGCCACAGATGTAGAGCTTCAGCGTTTCGAACTTCAGGTCGTTTTCCTCGGCGCAGTTAAGCAGGTCGAAGATGAACGGAGTGGCGCCCATCGACCAGGTTACGCCTTCGTTGTTCATGATTTCGATTGCCTCGCGAGCGCGGAATTCTTGCTGCAGAACAACGCGGCCGCCCAGAAGCAGCGGCGTGATAAGACCATGGTTAAAGCCAGTGGCGTGGTTCAGCGGTGCAGGCATGAACATGACGTCGTCCTGCGTAAGGTGCAGGCCGCGGCTAAACGTGGTTTCAGAGAAAATGAGTGCGTTGTGAGAGATCAGAACTGCCTTCGGACGACCGGTGGTGCCAGAAGTGGAAAGGATCAAGACCACATCGTCCGATTTGCTGCCAGGATTTTCGCGGTAGGGCTCATACGTTTCGCAGATCTGCTTCAACGTGATGGTGCCGTGCGATTCAACCGTTTTATCGTGAACGCAAATAGCGTCTTTGGAAAGCGTGGGAATGCGATCGACTGCGGAAAGAATCTGGTCTTCGAAGTTGGTCTTGTGATGGAAGGTGGGGCACATGAATGCCTTGCTTTCCACCAGATTCATGGAGTAGATCAAGTCTTCGTCGTTAAAAGTGACGGGAAGCGGATGGCTTACCGCTCCAACCTTCAAGCAGGCGACGTAAAGGATGCAGAATTCTGACCAAGGTGGCATCTGGTAAGAAACTACATCACCGTTTTTCACGCCAACTTCGTGGAGCCAAGCTGCCAGGCGCGATGCTTTGTCGTCGATTTCGGCGTAGGTGTAGCGTACGCCTAGATTGTCGCTTACGTATTCGCGATCAGGGAAAGCGGCAACCTGGGTATTCCAGATGTCGTTTAAGGTACGTTCGGTCCAGTACCCCTTCTCGTAATACTCTTTCTTGTTCTTTTCGTTGACCTTCAAGTCCGTAATCATGATTCCTCGCTTCATGAGGCAGACCCACGGATTTGTGGCTGCCTGGTTCCTCGGAACGAACCTCCCCCTACAAGCGCACGTGTAACCCAGCGTAAATTCCTGCTTACGTGAGCAGGCGCGCTCAACCCAAAGTATAGCGCTAATCTTCAGGGGGTTGGGTGCTGTGCCTGGGTGCCTGAAATGGGCTTTAAGGTCTGTTTTGTCGCATATTTCACTGCGCGGAACACGAAACTGATGTTTTGTGGCATAAACTGTCGCGAAAGTGCGAAATACAGTTCTAGTGCCGCTGTATTTAGATGCTTTTATTGGACAGAATTTGACTTTTAGCCACCAGATTTCCATACAATTAAAAACTAGTGAGTGCTTTAGGACTCAGTTTTTCCTTTAGGGTTCGTTTTTTGCCAAAACGTCGGCATTTTCAGCTCTGCCCGATCCCTCCTCGCTCTCGCGATTCTCGCAAAACCGTTCAACATAGTGCGGCCAATCCATGCCGTTGGCTCTCGAGTTGCGCTTCGGCGTAGCGGTTGCGGGCGGTTTGGCGCCGTTCGGCGGCGCCGAGGTTGCGAGTGCTCGGGCGGTTTGGCGCTGTGTCGGGTGGCGCGTTCCGAAGGCTGCCGCGCCATGAGGGCGATGCCGTGGTTGCGGGCGGCTCGCGCTGTTCGGCGGCATAGGGGTTGCGAGCGCCAGGGCGGTTCGTCGACGCCGGATGGCAAGATTCGCGCGCCGTGCATGATTCGAGGGGTCAGTGCAGCGAAAAGGGCCTCTTCCTGGCAAGATCTTCGCGCGGTGTATTCCCGAAAGGCGATTTGCAGGGCTTTTCGGATGCATGGCGCGCATATCTTGCCAAAGCCAGCTCGTTTTGGATGCATGGCGTGTGAATCTTGCCAGGGAGGGGCGCTTTTCCCGTCCGGGGCCCCTTCGGGGATGCATGGAGCGAAAAGATTGCCACGGATTGCCGCCTGGGAACGCATCGCGCGAGAATATTGCCACTGCCAGTCGGCCGAGAGCGCATTGCAGGCACGCGTTACTATGCTCCAGCCTCCGGAGGATGCATCGCGGGCGTATGCTGCCATGCCCGACTGCCCGAGGACGCACCGCGGCCGCATCTTGCCAACTAAGCCGCACTTCCAGCTGCGAAAAAGTTCAGGATGCTCGTTCCCGTCACGTCTCACCCGAGCCCATCCGCGGGATGAGGCGGCACCGTCGGCCGCGGGCATGCGCGGTCGCGAGGTGGAGCCGTCGACGGCAGGCGACACCGGCTACGGGGCTTGCTGCGCTGCGAGGGCACTAATGAACCCGTTCACTCCGACATTTCCCCGCTACGGTGCTGTTATCGAAATTATTTGTTACGTAACAAATAATTAGTTTTAGAATCAACCCACTTGTGAAAAAGTAGAGGAGATCGATTCTTTCGGAGAATTGATGGCCCCTCGTGATGCGGAAGGAGGCTTGCTGTGACGGCGGAAGACATGCGCACAGACCTGTTGGAACGCGTCCTTGCAGCTCACAAGTCTTTTTACGACATCAGGAGAGACTATCTTTTTGAAGGTCGCACCTTCCCTGCCTTCGCGGAATACCACACCTACGGCGAAAAATATGTGCTGGTAAAACGCGCAAAGCTTTGGGAAGTGAACACGCACGATTTCATGTTCTTCGAATGCGTTGACGAGCTCGACGAAGCACAGCTTGCTGAAGAGATTTCCTTCATGCAGGAAAAAGCCCTTCGCAAAGTTGATGCCGGACCGAACCATATGTCCTCTGCCCTTTCGCTCGTGATCATCGCCAACCACACAACCGAAGCAGCGCGCAAACTCGCAAAGAAAACGCGCTTCCACAAGGAATACCGCTTCGGATTTCGCGGTTGGACCGACCTCCGCCTAGCCGTGGTAGACCTTTCCCTACCTACGGACAAAAGCGTGGTTGTCAACAACGCTGGAAAGCAGCTTAAAGAAGTACTTTCCAGCAACTTGGCATTGATCAAGTAAGGTCCCAAAACAAGAAAGGTTCAGAGATGAACGCAATGATCGTCCTTCTGGGCGGCCTTGTCATCCTCGTAATCGGCTACGTGCTGTACGGCGGATGGCTGGCAAAGCAGTGGGGTGTTGACCCCAGTCGCCCTACCCCCGCGCAAGAAATGCACGACGGCGTAGACTACGTGCCCACCAAGCCCTACATCTTGCTTGGCCACCACTTTTCCTCGATTGCTGGCGCTGGCCCCATCAACGGCCCCATTCAGGCTGCCGTATTTGGCTGGGTTCCCGTTCTGCTGTGGGTGTTGATTGGCGGCATCTTCTTCGGCGCCGTTCATGACTTTGGCGCCCTGTTCGCATCTTTGCGCCACAAGGGCCAGACCATCGCAACGGTTATCGCCGAGAACATCGACGATACCGCGAAGAAGCTGTTCTGCATCTTTGCTTACCTGACCCTGGTCCTGGTTGTTGCCGCGTTCGCTTCCATCGTTGCCAATACCTTCGCCGTTAATTTGGCAAACGCAACTGAGGCTTCCAACCTGGCAAATCAGCGCACCGCGATGATTTCTGTGCTGTTCATCGTTGTGGCAATCGTATACGGCCTGGCTACCCGCGGCCGTGAGATCCCCACCGCTGCCAACATCATCATCGCCATCGCGATCATCGTTGTCCTGGTTGCCGTCGGCTACAACTTCCCCCTGATCTCGCTCGACTACACCACATGGATGATCCTGCTGGGCGTATACATCATGGTTGCTGCCGTTGCCCCCGTTTGGATCCTGCTTCAGCCCCGCGACTTCTTGAGCTCGTTCCTGCTGTACGGCATGATCGCCCTTTCGCTCGTCGGCATTGTGGGCGCCTCCATCACCGGCGATGCCTCCAACCTGCAGATCCCCGCATTCACCGACTTCTACGCAACGAATGCTGCAGTTGACGCAAACGGCAACGCCATCATCGACCCCGCCACCGGCAAAGCCGTGATGAATAAGGCTGCCGCATCTGGCTTCCTGTTCCCCGCCCTGTTCATCACCATCGCTTGCGGTGCAATCTCCGGCTTCCACAGCCTGGTTGCCTCCGGCACCACTTCCAAGCAGCTGGATAACGAAAAGAACGCTCGCCCCATCGCTTACGGCGGCATGCTGATCGAATGCCTGCTGGCAATCATCTCCCTCTGCGCCGTTGGTTTCGTCTGGACGAAGTACTGCGCAGGCGGCTACGCATCCCCGACCGCCGTTTTTGCAGGTGGCCTTTCCCAGATGCTGGCTTGCATCCCTGGCCTCGAGAACATTGAGGGCATTGCCTACACCCTGCTGATCCTGGCTGTTTCCGCCTTCTGCCTCACTTCGCTCGACACGGCAACCCGCTTGGGCCGCTACATGTTCCAGGAGCTGTGGGTTCCCGCTGGCAAGTCTATGGACGAAGCCACCGGCGCTCGCAAGGTTCTGACCAACGCCTACGTTGCAACCCTCGTTACCGTAGTTCTGGGCGTTGGCCTCGGCATGACTGGCTACACCATCATCTGGCCTCTGTTCGGCGCCGCCAACCAGCTGCTTGCCGCCCTTGCTCTTCTGGCAGTATGCGCATGGCTGGGCAACGCAGGCCGCAACAACAAGATGTTCTACATCCCCATGGTGTTCATGCTGGTTGTTACTCTCACTTCGCTGGTCATGACGCTGCAGGCCAAGTGCACCGCACTTATGGCTGGCACCGGCGATCCGTTCGCCGCTGGCGTTCAGGCAGTACTTGCTGCCGTGCTCTTCATACTGGCTGTTATCTTGGCTGTTAAGGGCGCAAAGACCATCTTCGGCAAGAAGAAGGCCGCTGCAGAATAACGCTGCAAACTGGGATAATAGGGAAATACCTGTTCCCACCTAACAAACAGGGCCTTGCTTGTGATTGGATTCGCAAGCAAGGCCCTTTCTTTATGCGCTATGGCTAAGCGGGAAAATGGGACCTGTCCCTATATTCCCAGAAACTTCAACTGCGCGCGGATGCTTCGAATGGAAGGCATGCGCAAAGCAGGGTTCACGCCCCGATACACCACGTCGAACAACGCATCGGGTTCGGCGGGCGTGCCTGCATTCAGCGCTTCCTTCACCTGGTCCAAGCGATCAACGCGATGCTTTCGCGTGGCTTCGATGATGGACAGCGGGTCGTCGATGGGATACCCATGCCCGGGATAGAAACGCTGCACCCTGCCTTCGCGAACCAGCTGCTCAAGCGCATCAAGGCTGGCAAAATAGCTGGCCAGTACCCCATCGGGATGAAACACCACCGTGGGCCCATGGCGAAACAGTACATCGCCCGTGAACAGGGATTGCTCTGCGGGAAGAAGCAAGCCTACCGAATCTTCCGAATGGCCAGGAAGAGCGATTACCTCAAACTCCGGCGCCCCTTCAAAGGGACGGAATGAACCCTCGGGAAGCGTTTGGACGCCAGCGCCCCAGCCAGCTTTTTCCTCGCAAGAATGAGGCGAACTCCCCGAATCAGATTCAGCCGTTGCCGCAACTTCGACCGCACCTGCGTCCTCGGCACCTTCCGAGCACGTGCGCTTCGCACCAACACGCTTCGCAGACGCATACTTCTGCAGCAACTGCTCGATACGGCTCGTGCGCGGCGCGTACACCGGGGCGCACGTTGCCGCAACAAGTTCGGGAATTCCCTCGATGTGATCGGGGTGGTCGTGCGTGGCAACAATAGCCCCAATTCGCAGCCCCGCCTCAACGCATGTCGCCAGGATGTGCTGAACCTGCTCGCCGGCAGGAGCGGGGTCTATCACCACACATTCCTTGGCACCCGGCTCTGCCACGATCCACGAATTGGTTCCCACGTACGTCATGGGGCTGGGGTTGTTCGCGCGCACGCATCGAACGCGCGCACTTACACGCCCACCGCACCAGGGCGTTTCATCCTCTACGAAGCCCACCGCTCAACTCCTTTTCTCGCAAGCCGGCAAGAAAACGCCCGCTTTGCCGCGTTGCCTATTTGCGCTTCGGGAAGTCGCAATGCAGCATAAACGTGCCGTCTTCCTTCTTGATGGGATACGACATGAAGCGCGTAAGTCGACGACGCGTTTCGACAAATTCTTTCGCGTTTTGAGCCGAAGCAATGCAGGTTAGGTTGTAGACGGTTGGTGCCAACACCAGCCAATTGCCTGCGTCGCCTGCGCGCATAGCGTACGCGGGAGTTACCCAGTCGGCAATCTGCGCTTCGCTTGTTTCGCCATCGGCCACCTGGCCTTCTGGCATAAGAGCGGAAAAGAAGAACGTGTCGTATCGCTTCGTTTCAAATTCAGGCGTGCAGAAGTTAGAGATAAGGCCCAGCAAGTCGGTGCGCAAAACCAATCCACGCAGGATGAGCATGTCGGCAAAAGCAATCTCGTGGTTTTCCAGAGCGGTGCGGTCTTCCTGCCAGGAAGGATCGCTCAAATCCTGTACCACCGAATGCTCATCGGGGCCTGCCAGCAAAACGCCGCACTCCTCGAACACTTCACGCGCAGCAGCAACAACCACGCGTCGCGCCACGTCCTCGGTGCAGCCCATGAGCTCAGCCCATTCGGCAGGAGCAGGCCCACACCACGGGAGATTAGGGTTTGAATCGCGATCGTCAACCCTGCCACCAGGGAAAACAACGGCATCGGGAACGAATTCCATCGTCTTTACGCGACGAAGCATAAACACTTCCAGTTCCTGGCCGGTTGGGAAATCGGGCGGAAAATGATCGCTTTCGATACGATATTCTGTCTGGAACGGTGCCGAATCACGCACCAGCATTACCGTTGCCGCATATTTGGGCTGCACCGGCTCGAATCCTGGCTGAAGCGAAGCCTCGATCTTCGAAAGCACGCTTTCCCTCGCCTTGAACTCCACCGAACCACCCTGCAAATCCACTCGCATAGCGCCCTCCTTTTCGCCGCTTCCCGTTACGGCGCGTCGTTCGCTTTCTATGATACGGTGCGCGCTTGCCTTGCGCCAGAATCAGGATACGAGGGGCCCATATCAACAAACCTCGCGCGAAACGGCAAACAGGGAAGCAGGCAACCCTCTCCGTCAGGCAAGAACTGTCAGCAAGCAAAACAAGGCAGCCTGCGCTTTATTGGGCGCCGTTTAGCGAGCCGGACAATCGGTTCGCCAAATTGGGGCACTGCCAAATGAGCTGGGCGACTGGTTCGCTAGATTGAGGCGCGCCAACCGAGTCAAGCGCACCTGCTCACCTGAGCCCGCTCGCAAAACACACCACGCCCCGCAGCTGCACAGCTACGCAGCTACACGACAAAACTGAACACTTCGCCCCAGTTTCGCCGCAAGACGAAATCGGCAGTGCAGTTGATGTTGTCATACACGATGGACCATTGCGTATTGCTGGTGATGTCTTCTGGGTTCGGCTCCTGCGAAGAATCGCGCAGCGCCTTCCAGGCAACTTCCTTCGTTTGCAGCTGCGCGTTATCAAGCACCTCGGCAATGGCAAGCGCACGTTCCTTGCCATGCCCCAAAGCGCCGTTCTTCTGATTCGGCAGAACCTCGTTGGCGTAGCACGCGTAGTAGTTGGTGATTTCGCGCGCATGCGTTACAACCATGGGACGCGCGGGATTTTGCGGGTCGTATTCAACAACGCGGCTGTCGCCAGAAGCATCGTTGATGAAAAAGTGGTAGTCGCGACCAGCCATGGCAACCATATCGTACGAGCCCAGCAAGTCTACCGCTTCCTGCGTGCTTGCCGCCCTATCGAGCACCAAACGAATGGCCAGCGAGGTGTTGATTTTCGGCTTGCCATTGTTTTGCCTGGTGGGAGAGCTGTCAAGCGTAAGCACCGCTATGGAAACGCCCTTTTCGTTGATGCCATCAAGACTCGCGAAAGGCCCCAGCATCGCCGCTATTTTGCCTTTCAAGCTTTCCTCGGGCATATTGGCGCCCAAATTGTTCAGCGCCGAAAAGGCAATGGACGCATACCCGTTCTTCGGATGCGTGCGGACCAAAAGTGCAGAGGTGTCGTCTTTGAAGTCGTAGTTGCGGCCCATCAAAACACTGCCTGGAGCTTCGGCGCAAAATGCACTGCAGGCGAACTTCGGTGCCTCAACCTTTACGGGAATGCCGGGGAATACCTGTTTGCACACCGCGTCGATATAGGCTTGGTCGTCCTCAACCCCTGCCTTGATAATGGCGTCAAGGTCGTAACGATACGCAACCGTGCTCTCATACAGATTGTACGACCCGGCGAAACTGGACAACTTCTTCAGTGAACAAAGCGTCTTGATGCGTGAAGCGGCTAACGCCCCAACCGTAACCACAGCCAGTGCACCAGCAGACGCTGCGCACAGCAAACCCGCCTTCGCTGTTTTGGAATTACCTGCGAAAACACCCATGCGAGCTCCTATCCCCCAAGAATGGCAGAATCCTTTCGCCGCCACCACGCCAGCGGCTGCGCAAACCGGACCAGGGTTCGGCGGATTCTTCTTCTTCATTCTAGGGCAACCAGCAAAGCATCCACCCCGCCACTCCGCATGAGGGGCAACAACTGCGCCATTAGGGGATGCGGAGGCCTGTCTGGTTCTGCCACCCCGCTAGATGGCAGCAATTGGCACCCGACGCTCGCAAGCAGCCGCTTGGCGGTTCCGTTGCCCCACAGATGGGCAACAATTACGCTCGCAAGCCGCCGCGCAGCGATACTGCCACCCCGCAAGAGGGCAGCAAGCCTACGCCTTTCGGGCTGCTATTCGGAGCGCTCTTTACCCGGCGGACTCTTCCTCGCCGAATATTTGCGCCTGGATCTCAAGGTCAAAGGTGTCGGACAGCACATCGAAAAGTTGCTTCACAGCAGCCTTTGCAATGGAACGCAAATCTTGCTGTTTTATGCCCTCAATGATGGCAACGCGCTCTTCCGCCGGCACATTCAGCACGGAAAGGCTCATCTGCAGATAGCGTTCGATTTTCTCGTCTAGCGGAAAATCGTCGCTGCACGGGCGCAGCATGAAGCCAAGCATCAAGCCCGATGTTCCGATGTCCATCTGGTAGAAATCTTCTTCATCGAATGAGGGGTTGTACTGCTGGAACATTTTTTGAAGATGCTTCGCGGTATTGCGGCGAATGTACTCCAGGGAACGTTCGCTGATATATGCCTGCAGATACAGATCGCGAATGGTTTCACTTAATTCAGCAATGGTGAGCTGGATGGACGTCTCGAACGCATACACAAAAGCTGGGCTAGCATTGGGACCCAATAAGGCAGCAGCAGAATCAGCCGTCGAAAACTGACCCGAGAACATAAGCTTCATCAGCTCATACATGACTCCGTCTTTGTTTCCGAAGACGTTTTGGAACGAGCTCGAGGAAACGTCGGCTTCTTTTAGGATTGCCGCCATGGTAGTGCCGTGGTATCCACGCTCCAAGAGCAGGCGAACGCTCGCCGAAAGCACGCGATTCCGTACCGCTTCGCTATCGTACCTACGGGCCATAGGGCATCCTCTTCTCTGCCTCAATAATTACTTCAATAACGACTAAGTGCGTCTATTTCAACATCAGCAAGCGCTTTCGTCAAATAGTCTTTAAAAATATGCGCAGTTTGCAAATAATAAGCTGGCCAACAGGGGTTATTATCTATTTCAATCATGTCTGAACAGATTTATTTTTTGCCTTATGGGAGCCTCTGCCCAAAGCTTGAAAATCCTCACTTCCCGCCGCGTAAGGCCAACGCGAGGCCCTCTGCCTGCGTTGCCGCCGTCTAACCCAATGCTGCAAGGCCCAGGGGCCGCTCCATCCGATCGATAGCCCCAGGCGTTGCTGCCTGCGCTACCGCTCTACTCGGCTAGCCGCAAGGCCCCTCTGCTCGCGCTGCCGCTCCACTTGGCCAGCCCCTCCCAATGTGGCAAGGCACAGGCTGCCGCTCCGTCTGATGGTAACCCTAACCCCGACCGCGATCCTGCCAACGAGAATCCGCGCATCTGCATGATTTGCCTCGTTGCGGCGATCCGCCCATTGTGAAATCTACCCGTTGGGGCAATCCACCCATCGTGAAAACAAAAACCGAGGCGTTTTTGCAACTTTTTTGCGATTACGGACTCTCTTCCGTCCCCACAAAGCGAAAACAGGCCGTCATGAAGCCGATTTACCTGCACTTTTGCGCCTCAATCCGCAATTGGGAAGCTCGCAACAATCCGCAATCGCAAAAAAGTTGCAAAAAAGTCGAGATTTTTGTTTCTAGACTCTCGGAGCAGCTTTGGAATAACGATTTGGTCAGGGCGGACCCAGCGTAGCATCGTGAGCAGCTTCGCGGCAGCTCCCATGCGCGGCAACCGCATACTGCGGGTTATAGGACAAAAAGTGTGTCTGGCTAGTCGATAGCGTATGGGTACCGCATC
>ERZ1026856.1498-NODE-1498-length-11621-cov-16.419851_pt1 | contig 11621 bp, 11 predicted proteins | sample MGYA00380158_ERZ1026856 | MGnify/ENA primary metagenome ERZ1026856 (study PRJEB33269, sample SAMEA4719794) | human gut metagenome | biome: human-associated habitat; feature: organic feature; material: feces | place: Cameroon | collected 2013-10 ... | reverse complement strand
CCCGTTCTGTCGATCACTGATGTAAAATCGTACTTCATGTTTCTTTTTCTCCCCTAAATGAATTATAAAATTCTGTCCGGCTTCCGCCGGTCTCAGACTGCGTCGACTTTTTGCATCCGCTCCCAAGTCACGCAGACCGTTGAAGCCAGTCTGAAAATGCGGCCCGCAGGAAGTCCCTGCCGACCGCATGCCGCAAAGCAGCCTTTTAATAATTTTCTGCTTTCACTTCGAAATAAGACTGCGGATGCGCGCATACCGGACAGACTTCCGGTGCGTTCTTTCCGATTACAATATGTCCGCAGTTGGAGCATTTCCAGATCGTGTCTCCCTCTTTGGAGAAAACAAGTCCGTTCTCGATGTTTTCCAGAAGCTTCAGATAACGCGCTTCGTGCTCTTTCTCAATCTCCCCTACCATCTCGAACAGAGCTGCGATCTGGTCAAAGCCTTCTTCTCTCGCTTCTTTTGCAAAGGTTGCATACATATCTGTCCATTCATAGTTTTCGCCGGCTGCAGCTGCCTTTAAGTTCTCCTCGGTGCTGCCGATGCCGTCGTTTAACAGCTTGAACCAGATCTTTGCATGCTCTTTCTCATTGTCAGCCGTCTCTTCAAAAATTTTCGCAATCTGAACATAACCGTCCTTCTTTGCCTTGGATGCAAAATAGGTATATTTATTTCTCGCCTCAGATTCGCCTGCAAACGCCGCCAGCAGGTTTGTTTCTGTTTTGCTTCCCTTTAATTCCATTATCAGCTCCTCCTTTTTATCTGCGAAAAATCGCGCTTCCCCTGTTAGTCTTTCCAGATGGTTTAAGCATATTCCTTTTGCAGTGCCGTGTCAAGCGAGCGCAAAACCCACGCAAAAGCTCTACTGTAGTCCACGCCTGCGCTGACATTTTCCATGCCACACATTTTTCTGCCACGATAAAACGGGCTGCCTGTCTTTCGACAAAACAGCCCGTTTTCCCTGTTCATAATCTCTATCGTAAATTAAGCGTCGATTTCTTTATCTCTGATGTAATCCATAACATCGCCGACGGTTTCCAGCTTCTCAAGGTCTTCGGAAGGGATCTCAACATTGTAAGCTTCTTCAAATGCCATAACCAGTTCAAACAGATCCAGGGAATCTGCATCCAGGTCATCTTTAAAAGAGGTTTCCTCTGTAATTTCAACATTGTCCAGATTCAGCTGCTCGCGGATAATGCCTGCGATTCTCTCTAACATAATACTATCTCCTTTAATTCCAAATCATATTTCAGTGAATTGACATTCAAAGTATATTATCCATCCTATCAGTTGTCAACTGTTTTCCGGTATTTTTTAAAGCAGGCTCTGATAGATGTCGCGCTTGCTCACGCCCCTGTCTTTTGCCGCTTTTTTCATGGCTTCCTTCCGGTCAAAGCCCTGGCTTTCATACAGTGCAACATGTTCCTCCACCGGCATTTCCAGCCAGTTTTTCTGCGCTTCCTGCTTCTTTTCCTCGTAGCTTTTGCCCTCGATCACAAGGACATATTCTCCCCGCGGATCGTTCGTTTCGAAATAGTCCGCCGCAGCAAAAATCGTCGTCGGCATTACCGTTTCAAACCGCTTTGTCAGTTCACGGCATAATGTAATTTTCCGGTCACCCAGCACTGCCGCAAGCTCCTGCAGCGTCTTTTTCAGATGATGGGGCGCCTCATAAAAAATCATCGTCCGGCTCTCTTCCCGGCAATCCTCCAGGATTTCGGCGCGCTCTTTTTTATCCGGCGGCAAAAAACCTTCAAAGCAAAACCGTCTGGTCGAAAGCCCCGACATCGTGAGCGCCGTGATACATGCAGCCGCCCCCGGCAGGCTCGTCACCCGGATTCCTGCTTCCAGGCACATCCGCACGAGTACCTCCCCCGGATCGGAAATCGCCGGCGTCCCCGCATCCGTAATCAGCGCAATATTCTGTCCCTCCTGCAGCTTTGCAATCAGCGTATATGCTTTTTCCACTTTATTATATTCGTGATAACTTGTCATAGGAGTATGAATTTCAAAATGCGTCATCAGCTTCAGGCTGTTTCGCGTATCTTCCGCCGCAATCAGATCCACGCTGCGCAGCGTTTCCACCACACGGGGCGTCATATCGCCCAGATTGCCGATCGGTGTCGCGCACAAATATAAAATTCCCGTCATTGTTCTTCTTCCTCCTGTGTCAGCAGTCCGCCCTCCGTATAGCGGTTGGCTGCATTCCAGAGAATCCATTCCTCATATCCGGCATCGTAGATCGCCTGAATCTGCGCACGGATTTCTTCCGGGCCATAGGAAATATGCCCCTTTACCCACGTCGCGGTAAAATCCTGCAGCCATGGGCGAACCGTCGCCTGCACGCCGGTCGTAGGGTCCAGCTGGGCGATCTCTTCTTTGCTGAGAGCAAAGGTTTTCGCCGCCGCGCCCTCTGCGGCTTGCGCATCCACCGCATTGTTGCCGCTGACCGCTTCCCCGCCTACAATCGCTGCGTCCACCGCATCATTCCCGCTCACATCCGCCGGATCCGGCTTCTTCCCGGTCTTCGGATCAAGCCCGGCCAGCACCATTTGGGATGCCTGCATTGCTGCGAGCACCGTGTCGTATGGCTGTGCATCCGGAACCGGAATCTGATAATTATACGGTCCATAGTGTGACGGATAAATCATCGGGCTGATCGCATCCAGCGACCTCGACATTTCCATATAGTTCTGTCCTACGATCTGCTGATCCTCTTCACTGTCAATCACAACACCATAAACGTCTGCAGAAATCCGTCCGCCTGCCGCGTGGATTCTCTCCGAGGCATACAGCGTAAATCCGCTGATCGCCTCTGTTTTCGTTCTTCCCTTCGTACTGTCGCCAAAATCTACCTGCTTCATCCGGCTGTCCGTCGAAAAACGCACATAATCATACTGCACTTCATCAAATCCGGCTTTTATCGCCGCTTCCCCGACAGAGGTCAGATATTCCCAGACTTCTTTGCGGTAAGGATTGACCCATGCCAGTCCGCTTTTATCCCGGAAAATGCTTCCGTCGCTGTTATGCAAGCTCCACTCCGGCATTTTCTCCGCCAGGATCGGATCTTTAAACGCAACCACGCGCGCAATCAGATAAATGTTCTTTTCCTTGCAGGTCTGCACGAGTGCCGGAAGATCTTTGATATAGTGCTTCTCAGAGCCGATCTGCTCTGCCAGCGGCACATCCAGCTCACAAGTCAGATACCCGTCGTCATTTTTGACGTCAATGACGAGCGCGTTTAACTCTGTACGATCGACCAGTGCAATCAGATTGTCCATTCCCGCTGTGCCCGCCATCGGACCACTGACATAAATGCCCTTTACCTTGACGCGATCCTGCTCTTTGGCGGTGGCTGCATCCGCTGCGCTGTCTGTACTCGTGTCGGAATTTGCAGTTGTGTCGCTATCCACAGTGGTTTCAGCTCCAGACTCGTTCGACATCCCAAACTCACCGTCTACGCTGTCTGCGGCTTCAGTGCTGTCCTCTGCTCCTTCCTTTTCCGCAAACACCGCCATCGTTTCCACATCTTTTCCCTGGCATCCGCTCAGGCAAAGCCCTGCCGCAAGCACTGCTGCCAGAACACCGCTGCGCAATCGACGGCACTTGCGCCCGGTGCAAACCGGTCCGTCCGCCGCGCCCTCCGGGCGACCTCCCTTAATACCCATAAATCCCATAGATCTCCTCTGTATACACTCCTGGCTCTTTATAGATCACCAGCGGCTTCTCCACCGTCATCCGCGGTTTTCCGCCGCGCACCGCCTGCAGCAGCACCATATTCGGCTCACGATCGGCATACGGATACACCAGCTGCATCCTTTTGGGTTCGAGCTTATATTTCGACAGGGTGACAATCAGCTCTGCCAGCCGAAACGGGCGATGCACCAGATAAAAGCTTCCGCCCGGCACAAGCAGCCGCGCCGTCTGCGCTGCGATATCCTCAAAGGTACACAGAACCTCATGTCGCGCAATCGCCTTCGGCGCTTCGGGATTGGTCAGACCATGCTGCCCGATCATATATGGCGGATTGGACGTCACAACGTCAAAAGAAGCAGCCGCAAAAAGCTTATCTGCTTCTTTGATATCTCCCTGTATGACAGAAATCCGATCCTCCAGATGGTTCATGGCAACGCTGCGCCTCGCCATATCCGCACTGTCTGTCTGAATCTCCAGACCGCACAGGGAGCCCGCCTGGGTCTTTGCGGACAGCAACAGCGGAATAATCCCCGTTCCGGTTCCCAGATCCAGTACACGCATACCCTGCCGGATGCCTGCAGAAGCGAACCCCGAAAGGAGCACCGCGTCCATTCCGAAGCAGAATCTTCCCGGATCCTGAATGATTTTCAGCCCGTTTCTCTGCAGATCGTCAATCCGTTCGCCTGATTTTAACAAATTTGTCCGGTCAGTCATCCAGCTTCGATTTTCCTTCCTTCTTCTCCTGGCGTTCGAGCTTTTCGAGTTCTTTCATCTCTTTCTCGTCGCCCTCTCCGTTTTTGCGTCCGCGTCCATGCTGTCTGCGGCGGAATTTCAGCTGCTCTACCTTATATTCGCGCAGTTCCTTTTCGTCGTTGACCTCAACCAGCACCTTGACCAGCTGGCGCAGGACGTTGACGGAAGAAACCTCGCCCTTTAAGCCGTCGTCCGTTGTCACATAATCGCCGGCATTGGGCAGACGGCGGTTCAATTCTTCATAGGTTTCCTCTTCATGCTTCAGACAGCACATCAGTCTTCCGCACACGCCGGAAATTTTGCCCGGATTCAGGGAAAGGTTCTGCTCCTTCGCCATCTTGATGGAAACCGGGATAAACTCGGACAGATGGCTGTGACAGCAAAGTACTCTGCCGCAGATGCCGATTCCGCCCAGAATCTTCGTCTCGTCGCGCACGCCGATCTGGCGCAGCTCGATTCTCGTTTTAAAAACGCCTGCAAGGTCTTTTACCAGCTCGCGGAAATCCACACGTCCGTCCGCAGTAAAATAGAACAGGACTTTATTGTTGTCAAAGGTATATTCCGCATCGATCAGCTTCATTTCCAGACCGTGCTTGCGGATTTTTTCCTGACAGATCTTAAACGCTTCTTTTTCTTTTGCCTTATTTCCGGCTTCCTGCTCGTCGTCGCGCTCTGTCGCCACGCGCAGCACCGGCTTTAAGGGCTGTACTACCTTGTTGTCCTCCACTTCCCTGGGGGAACCGACTACCGTACCGTACTCTACCCCTCTGGCAGTCTCTACAATGACATGGTCGCCTCTTTTTACCTGAAAGTTCAGCGGATCAAAATAGTAGATCTTGCCCGCTGTCCGAAATCTTACGCCAATTACTTTTACCATCTAATCTATCAACCTCCATGTTCAGGTATTCTCCTGAATCGTCAAAAACAAAAGCTCCATCGTCAGTTCGAAGCTGACATTTGCACGCAGCCTTGCCTTTGCCTTTTCAAGGGCGTCCAGAATCTTTTCCAATCCTTCATAGGAGCTTCTGTCAGCCACCCTTTTAATATACTGTATCTCTTCCCGGAAAATCAAGTGATTTGCGTCATTCATCGCCTTGAACATCAGCACATCGCGGTACCAGACGGAAATGATATCCAGATAATCCGTCACGTCGAGCTGATACTCCGTAATCTTGCGGACTGCTGCAGTCAGCTCCGTGATTTCCATCTCGTTCATATATTTGAGCAGCGTCACCGCCTCTTCCCGCACCCGGTCGAAGTCCTCGCTCGATGCAAGCAGCTTTGCCTGTCCGATATTTCCGCGCGCAAACGCCGTACACAGCTTCGCCCGGTAATCCGGCACCTGCAGCTGCTCCATCAGGTATTTCTGCACCAGCTCGTCGCGTACCGGACGCATATTCAACAGCACGCACCGGCTCTGGATCGTCGGAAGCAGCGCTTCGAGACTCGACGTCATCAAAATAATCACGCCGTATTCCGGCGGCTCCTCCAGCGTCTTTAACAGCGCATTCTGCGCCTGAACTGTCATTTTTTCCGCCTCTTCAATCAAATAAACCTTATAAGGTCCCTGATAGGGTTTGATTCCCATATCGTTATTGACCTGCGTGCGGATATCCTCTACACCGATGCTGTTCGGTTTTTCATGCGTAATCCGGATAATATCCGGATGGTTTTCCGAAAGCGCCTGTCTGCACGAACGGCAGACCTGACAGGGCTTTTCCCCCTCTCCGGTACACTGCAGCGCCATGGCGAAAATCCGCGCAATAAATTTTTTACCGGAATTGCGTTCTCCGTTGATAATATAGGCATGTGATACTTTCTGAAGCTTCAGCGCAGTTTGCAGATGCTCGCAGATCTGTTCCTGCCCGATAATATCCTGAAATCCCGCCATGTCACTCATCTCCTTCCAATTTCGTAATTTCCCTGAAAATCTCCTGCAGGCAGCGTTCCAGATCGTCGTTTTGGAATCTTTTCACAATTCCCGCGTCGGAAAGCTTTTCTTCGGAAAAATCCGCTTCATCCGCCAGAAACCGTCGGCACAACTCCGCATACTTCGGCTCCTTCTGTGACCGTTCCCGTTCAACGGCACGGGACAGCCTCAGTCCGTCCTCGACCTCCACATAAATCGGAATTACCTGTTCCAAACCGTAGTAAGCCTGGACTTTCCGGTAGGATTCCAGCGTCCCCACCAACAGATAGCTATCGTTTGCCAGATCCACCTGCCCATCGTCTACCGTAAAATAATTCCAGATTCCATGCACTGTCTGATACGAACGCAGCTCGATTACCCTGCCCGCTTCCTGCAGCCGGGACAGCCCTGCTTCGTCTGTAAAAAAATAATCCCTGCCGTTTACTTCCGTACTCCGCATCGGTCTTGTCGTATACGGTACCAGCGTGTGAAACGCAAACGTTTTATCTTCCATCAGTCTCCGATAAATCGTATCTTTTCCGGAGGCGCTTTTTCCCATAATATAATAAATCTTTCCCATAACAGCTTACTTCTTTTACTCTTCCTCGTCATTGGCAAAATACAGCGCCGCGCGGACTGCCTTTTTCCAGCCCTTTAAACGTCTGTCGCGGTCTGTCGGCTCCATCACCGGTGCAAAGGTACGCTCCAGCGCCCAGTTGCTTCGGATATCGTCCTTATCTTTCCAGAAGCCCACCGCAAGTCCCGCCAGATAAGCGGCTCCCAGCGCAGTCGTCTCGATACATTCCGGACGCAGCACATGCTTCTGCAGCATATCCGCCTGAAACTGCATCAAAAAGTTGTTGGCGCTCGCACCGCCGTCCACACGCAGGGCCCTCAGCTCGATTCCAGAGTCCTTTTCCATCGCTTCGATGACTTCCTCTGCCTGATAGGCAAGCGACTCCAAAACGGCGCGGATAAAATGCTCCTTCGAAGTTCCTCTCGTCAGCCCGGTCACAATCCCGCGCGCATACGGATTCCAGTAAGGCGCACCTAATCCGGTAAATGCAGGCACAACATATACGCCCTGGGTATCCTCCACCGCCGACGCATATTCCTCCGATTGCGGCGCACTCTTTAACATCCGCATCTCATCCCGCAGCCACTGCAGCGCAGCGCCTGCCACGAAAACGCTTCCTTCCAGCGCATAACGCACCTCGTCTTTGCCGCTCGCTGCGATCGTCGTCAGCAGTCCGTTTTTGGATTCAATCGGCTTTTCGCCCGTATTCATCAAAAGGAAGCAGCCGGTTCCATATGTATTTTTGGCTTCGCCTGCATCAAAGCAGCACTGTCCGAACAGCGCCGCCTGCTGGTCCCCCGCAGCTCCGGCAATCGGGATTTCCCCGCCGATCACGGATTCCTCCGTCATGCCGAACAACCCGCTCGACGGCAGGACCTCCGGAAGCATGCTTTTCGGAATCTGAAAATAATCCAGAATTTCCGGATCCCACTGCCGTTTGTGGATATCAAACAGCATCGTCCGGGATGCATTGGTATAATCCGTCGCAAACACCTGCCCCTTGGTCAAGTTCCACATCAGCCAGGTGTCCACCGTGCCGAACAAAAGCTCTCCGTCCTCCGCCATCTGGCGCGCGCCCTCCACATGCTCCAGAATCCAGCAGATTTTCGTTGCGGAAAAATAAGCGTCCGGAATCAGTCCCGTCCGTTCCCGGATCACTTTGTCAAAGCCGTCCTTTTTGAGGGCGTCGATCCTGTCCGCCGTCCGCCTGCACTGCCATACAATCGCCGGATAAACCGGTTTTCCGGTTTTTTTCGAAAAACAGATCGTCGTTTCACGCTGATTCGTAATGCCAAGCGCCGCAATATCGTCCGCTTCCGCGCCGATCTGCCCCATCGCCTCGACCGCTACGGAAAGCTGGGACGACCAGATTTCCATCGGATTGTGCTCTACCCAGCCCGGCTGGGGATAATACTGCGCAAACTCTTTCTGCGCAACAGAGCAGACCTTTCCGCTCCTGTCAAACAAAATACAACGGGAACTCGTCGTTCCCTGATCCAGTGCCATGACGTACTTCTTCGCTTTCTGCATACCCGTACCCCCTGTATCGTATTTTTGCATCTGTCTGTACTTTTGGACCTGTAAGCTGCAGCAGTCCTGCTTTTACAGAAAGAAAACCCCTCCTCTGAAATTTTTCTTCCTGTAAAAACAGAACTGCCGCGCTGAACCTCTTCAGTGCGGCAGTATGTTATTGTCTATTAAACCTCTACAACACGCAGCATGTTGGTTCTGCCGGGGATACCCAGAGGCATACCTGCAGTCAGGACAACCTTGTCGCCCTTCTTGATCAGGCCTGCGTTCTCTGCAGCCTTAACTGCTTCACGGAACAGATCCTCTGCAGTGTTCTCTTCTGCGATCAGCAGAGGAGTTACGCCCCACTGCAGATTCATCTGACGCCATACCAGACGGCTGGTTGTGCATGCGATGATCGGGCAGTTGGGTTTGAAACGTGCTACCATGCCGGAAGTAAAGCCAGACATGGATACCGGGATGATTGCTGCTGCATTCAGGTCAGTAGCAACGGTGCAGGTTGCGTGGCAGATAGAAGTGGTTGTATCCTGCTCCTGAGGAAGTCTTGCACCAGTCTTCTGCAGACGGCCTACATAGTCGATATCCTTTTCTGCGCGCTCTGCGATACGAACCATGGTCTGAACAGCTTCCAGCGGGTAATCGCCGTTTGCTGTCTCACCGGAAAGCATGATGCCGGTTGTGCCATCGTAGATAGCGTTTGCAACGTCGGTTGCCTCTGCACGGGTCGGACGGGGATGCTTCATCATGGAATCCAGCATCTGTGTAGCAGTGATAACGTTCTTACCAGCTGCAGTTGTCAGCTTGATGATTCTCTTCTGGATAATCGGAACCTCTTCCATCGGGATCTCAACGCCCATATCGCCACGGGCTACCATGATACCGTCGGAAACTTCGATGATCTCTTCCAGGTTCTGAATACCCTGCAGGCTCTCGATCTTGGAGATGATCTGGATCTTGGAGTTGTGCTCCTTTAAGATCTCACGGATCTGCAGTACGTCTTCTTTGCTTCTTACGAAGGAAGCTGCGATGAAATCGAAGCCCTTTTCGCAAGCGTAAACGATATCTGCGTGATCCTTCTCATCGATGAAGGGCAGGTTTAATTTTACGCCGGGAACGTTAACGCCCTTGTGGTTGGAGATCGGGCCGTCGTTCATAACGGTGCAGACGATTTCTGTGTCGCCCTGTACTTCTTCAACCTTCAGACCGATCAGACCGTCATCCAGCAGGATGGAATCGCCAGGCTTAACATCCTGAGGCAGGTTCTTGTAGGTAATGGTTGCGCGCTCTGCGGTACCCATGATCTCTTCGGTGGTCAGAGTGAACTTCTGGCCTGCCTTTAATTCTACTTTGCCTTCTGCAAAGTCGCGCAGACGGATTTCAGGGCCTCTTGTATCAAGCAGTACTGCAACAGGAAGGTTCAGCTCGCGGCTGATCTTTCTGGTTCTTTCAAGCTTCAGTCCATGTTCTTCATAGTCGCCGTGGGAAAAGTTGAATCTCGCCACGTTCATGCCGGCCAGAATGATCTTGCGAAGCATGTCTTCATCCTGAGACGACGGACCAATTGTGCAGATAATTTTGGTTCTTCTCATTGTAAATCTCCTTTTAGCATAATTTGAGTATTGTTATGGCATCATGATCGACTCCCTGAACCGGGAGGTTCATCTGCCTGTAACGCGTAATCACATCGACAGCTTCCTGCGTGATCTGTTCCCCGGGCGCCACAATTGGAATTCCGGGCGGATACAGATTGATAAACGCACCAGCTGTCTGTCCTGCCGCTTCTGTAAGCGGCACCTGCGCTTTTGGCGCATCCAGCGCATCCGTCAGACTGATCTGCTGTTTTAAAACCGGATACGCAAGCAGCTTACGGTTTTCCTGTACCGGCTCGTCCGCGGCGACACAGAACTCATCTGTCGCTTTCAGGGCGTCCCACAGGCGCTGCCAACCGTCTGCTGTATCACAGCAGGTCATAATCGCGGTCACATAATTTCCGGCCGCCATTTCCATCTGTAAATGATATTGCTTTAAAAGAATATCGTAAAAACGCTTTCCGGTCAAACATGTTTTTGAAGTTTCTGATAAAATTTTGCCGGAATCCATCAAAAAACCGGTTTCTGACGTCATCTTCCGGCTCCATTTCGTGCCGTCCGTCAAAACCTGCAGCCGTTTCAGGCTGCTGCAGCGTTCCAGAAAACGTTCTCTTTCCGTAAAAAAACTGTCCCACAGTCCTGCGCCATGTTTTTTCACCATGTCCATGCAGGAATCCATCGCCGCCATCATCAGATAGGAGGGCGAGCTCGTCTGATAAATTCCTTCAAACAGCCGGAGACGTTCCGTACCGACCCGGCTGCCTTTTTGCAGCAGGAGCGCGGTCTGCGTCAGGCACGGCATCGTCTTATGAAGGCTTACGATGGTCAGATCTGCCCCCAGTGCGACCGGACTTTTGGGAAATCCCGGATGAAATCCGAAATGTGCTCCGTGGGCGGCATCTACGATTAAAGTCTTCCCGAACCGGTGAACGGTCTCTGCAATCGACGCAATGTCCGCCGTAATTCCGTCATAGGTCGGGGAGGTCAAAAGCACTGCAGCTGCGTCTGGATTCTGAATCAGGGCAGCTTCGATCTGTTCCTTTGTCAGCGTGCCCGCCAGGGATGTCCCCGGCACGATATCCGGATACAGATAAACCGGCGTCAGCCGCCGCAGATAAATGCTGTGGTAAACCGCCTTGTGGCAGTTGCGCGCCAGAATCAGCTTCCCGCCCTCCGGCACTGCTGCCGAAATTGCGGTCAGAAGCCCTGCCGTGCTTCCGTTGACGCTGTAGTAACAGCGATCCGCGCCATACAGCGCCGCCGCCTTTTCCTCTGCGTCTTTCAAAATTCCTTCGGGATCGTGCAAATTGTCAAATCCGTCGATCTCTGTAATATCCAGCCTCGCCGCTCTTTGCAGCGCCTCCGGAAAATCCGGCAGCGTCTCTGTAAGCCGCCGTTTATGTCCCGGCATATGAAAGGGATAGTAATCGCTGTCTGCATAAGCCGCCAGACTCTCAGCCAGTGTCCTCTGCGTCATCGTTTTCTGATTTCTTTCTGTTCTTATTACGCCCTTTGCGCTCCAGAAGCGTCTCCTTCAAGGAGCAGTATTTGTCCGCAGTCGTCACGA
>ERZ1026856.1497-NODE-1497-length-11624-cov-5.972081_pt1 | contig 11624 bp, 10 predicted proteins | sample MGYA00380158_ERZ1026856 | MGnify/ENA primary metagenome ERZ1026856 (study PRJEB33269, sample SAMEA4719794) | human gut metagenome | biome: human-associated habitat; feature: organic feature; material: feces | place: Cameroon | collected 2013-10 ... | reverse complement strand
TAACACCAAGTGCCGCTAAGGGGACCCGGCTTGATTTCACACGGTCTCTCCGTATGGCCTCCGTTGCCGCCCCCTCCGGGCACCCTGGCTTACAGCTCTCCTGCTACGTCCTGAATGATGTCTTTTACGTGTTCCATCTTTGTGAGGCGTTCGACGTTGGCGCCGGCAAAGAAGAGGCCGTGCTCTACGTCGCCGAGTACGGCGTCTGTGAGGGCCTGTGTGATGCAGTATTTCGTTTCTGCCGGATTGCATACAGAGATGCAGCGGTAGCAGTGGGTCGGGGCGACGCGGCCTTCCTCCTCCATCCGCTGGAGGAGCGGGGTGTATACAGCGCGGCCAGGCATACCGACGGGGCTCTGGATGATGCGGAGATCTTCCGTCTTCGCATGCAGAAGGACATCCTTATAGGCCTGGGAGGCGTCGCACTCATAGCTTCCGATGAAACGGGTGGCGAGCTGTACGCCAGCCGCGCCGGCCGCCTGCATTGTCCGAAAATCGTCGTGGTCCCAGATACCGCCCGCAGCGAACACAGGGATCGGATGGCCTGCGGCTTCTTCGAATGGCTTCAGTGCCAAAATCACCTCCGGGATGATGTCTTCATTTCTGCGGCATCTGCCTTCCTGCAGATCCGCACGGTCGAAGCCGAGATGTCCGCCGGCTTTATATCCTTCCATGACCACAAAATCCGGGAAGCGCTTATACTTTCGCTGCCACATACGTATGATGACGGTCGCTGCCTTCGCGCTTGAAACGATCGGGGCGATCAGTGCGGTGCCCTCCGGCACAAATTCCGGCAGGTTGAGTGGCAGCCCGGCGCCACAGATGACGGCGTCGATGCCTGCCTTTACAGCTGTCCGGATGGCATCCCCGAACTGGCGCGTCACGACCATCGCGTTGATAGCGATGAGGCCGTGCCCGCCGGCGATGTCCTTCGCCTTCCGGATTTCTTTCTCCAGCGCACGCAGGTTCGCCTCCTCCGGATGCTGTCTGAAATCCGGCTCACGGAAGCCGACATCTGCCGTGCTGATGCAGCCCATGGCTCCTTCGCGGGCTACTGCGCCTGCGAGTCCGCCCAGCGACACGCCGACGCCCATTCCGCCCTGTAAAAGCGGCACCAACAGTTCTTTCGTTCCCAGTTTCATCTCTTCTCCTATGAATATTTTAAACATTTTAGTTAAATTTATTTAACTTTATCATCATAATGAAGCTTCCATCGATTGTCAAGACATCGCAGATGATGCGATGCGTTCTTTCATCCCTCCGTCATTCCTGACTAGACTGTCCTATCGCTTCTATTTTCTGTCTTTCTAATATGCAAAAAGGCAGCGGAGTATCCTCCACTGCCTTCAGAACATATTCTGTTTTATCTCGCATTCGGCTTCAGCCAGAAGATAAAGTCATAGCTTTCGACGATTTCAAAGAACTTCAGCAGGCGCTCATAGAGAGGCTCCGCCTTTTCTCCGAAGTGTGCACGGACCGCCTGGGCGATGCCGGCCACGTTCGTTTTTCCATCCAGCTGCTGCCAGATATAGCTTCCCGTCTCGTCCAGATGGACGTAGGAGATGCGCGGTTTCCGGAAGAGCTTCTGCATGATGGTATTCATCGCGCCCTTATTTTCGATACTGAGGGTCACGAGCCCATCCTCGCCCACCTTCCACTCTTTGATTTTCTGAGAGATCACCGGTACATAAGTGTTATACAGTGCGATGGTCTCGTCTTTACTAAGCTTCGGCTTTTTACTCATAGAGAAATCCTTATGCGTTCTTCCTGCCGCCAAGTGTGAACTTGAACACAAGGAGAATCATCACTGCAAATACGACCGTTGAAGCGATGTTGCCAGCGCCTGCGCTGAGGTTCAGTACACCGGCCATGTTGATCTTATCGGATACACCGATGACCGCAAGGATCGCGAGAACGATGCCGACGAGACCCTCACCAGCGATCATACCGGAGCAGTAAAGCACGCCACGGTTGGTCACTCTGGTCTGCTCCTGCTCGGAAGCATACTTCTTACGGTCGAAATAAAGGCGAACGAGTCCACCGATCATGATGCAGGCATTGAGCTGAACCGGAAGGTAAACACCGATTGCAAACGGAAGAACCGGGATGCCGAGAATCTCGACAACGCAGGCCAGAACGACACCCACGATAACGAGTCCCCAAGGAAGCTTGCCGCCCATAACACCCTCGACGATCATCTTCATCAGGGTCGCCTGCGGTGCACCGAGCTGCTCAGAGCCGAAGCCCCAGGCTGCATCGAGAAGATAGAGAACACCACCGATGGCGATCGCCGATACGACGGTACCGATGATCTCACCATACTGCTGCTTGATCGGCGTCGCACCTACAAGGTAACCGGTCTTCAGATCCTGTGAGGTATCGCCGGCGATCGCTGCGACGATACAGATCACCGTACCGATGGCAATCGCTGCCTTCATACCAGCTGCGCCCTCTGCGCCCGTTGCCTTCAGAATGATCGTGGAGAACAGAAGGGTCGCAATCGCCATGCCGGATACCGGGTTGTTGGAAGAACCGACGATACCCACCATGCGGGATGAAACGGCTGCAAAGAAGAAGCCGAAGATGGCGATCAGCAGCGCACCACCGACGCCAACTGGAATCTGCGGGAGAACGCCGGTCAGGACGATGAGAACTGCAAGGCAGATTACAACGACCTTCATACTGATATTCTTGTCTGTACGAAGCTCACTTTCACCCTGACCACCCGCGAGTGCCTTCATGGAATCGCGGAAGGTGGTCACGATCATCGGAAGGGACTTGATGAGGGAAATGATACCACCGGTCGCCAGTGCACCGGCACCGATGTAACGGATGTAGCTGCCCCAGATGGCACTTACACCACCATTGGCAAACATCTCACCGATCGGTGCTGTGCCAGGGTAGAGTACGGCCTCTGAGCCGAACATAACAATCAGCGGAATCAGCATCATCCAGGAGATGATACCACCGCAGAACATATACGAAGAAATCTTCGGTCCGCAGATATAACCTACGGAGAAGACCGCCGGGTAGATCTGGGTACCTATCTGGCCCTTGAAGCTGCCGAGACCGGTACTCGGTGTGTTGATCTCGCTCGGAACGAGGCCGAGACCATCGATGATGAACTTGAAAGCAGCAGAAATTCCGAGACCTGCAAATACGACGGAAGCGGAATCACCGCCCTCCTCGCCGGCAAGCAGTACCTCTGCACAGGCCTGACCCTCCGGATACGGAAGTGTGCCATGCTCCTTTACGATCAGTGCATTACGAAGCGGTACCATGAAGAATACGCCGAGAAGACCACCGACAAGGCAGATGATCATGATCTCTACGAGATTCGGTTTCTCCATGAGACCGTCCTTCGCCCACAGGAACATCGCCGGAAGCGTGAAGATCGCGCCGGCAGCCAGTGACTCACCGGCGGAACCTACGGTCTGAACGAAGTTGTTCTCAAGAATAGAATCACGATGCAGAATCACACGGATGACACCCATCGAGATAACGGCTGCCGGGATCGAAGCGGATACGGTCATACCAACTCGTAATCCCAGGTAAGCATTGGCTGCACCAAAGATCACGGCGAGAATGGCGCCCATAATGATCGAGAAAGCGGTCATTTCAGGAACGATCTTCTCCGCCGGGATAAATGGCTTGAACTGTTCTTTGTTATCCATTTGATAACCCCCTAATAAAAAATATCACGCACAATTATAGCACATATAACTGTTATTACAATCGATTTAATGATGCTGATCTACGCCCTTCATCGTGAGGGAGATCTTTTTCCGTGCCTTATCCACCGACAGCACCCGGACACGGACGATGTCGCCGACCTTTACGACGTCGAGCGGATGCTTCACAAATCGGTCCGCGAGCTGTGAGATATGCACGAGTCCATCCTGATGTACACCGATATCGACGAACGCGCCGAAATCGACGATATTTCGAACGGTGCCCTGGAGCTCCATCTCCGGCTTCAGATCATCGAAATCAAGCACATCCGAGCGAAGCACCGGTGCCGGTACATCCTCCCGAGGGTCACGTCCCGGGCGAATCAGCTCCTGCACGATATCCTCGAGCGTAAAGGCACCGACCTGCAGCTGCTCTGCCAGTGTCGGAATCGAGGCCTTCGCAGACTGCAGCTTCGCCACCAGCTGCGCATTCTTCCCGCCCTGCAGATCCTTCTCCGCATAGCCCATGGATGTGAGAAGCGCCTTCGCGACAGCATAGCTTTCCGGATGCACAGCGGTGTTATCCAGCGCCTCCTTTCCATCTCGTATCCGCAGGAAGCCGGCGCACTGCTCGTATGCCTTCGGGCCGAGCTTCGCCACCTTGAGAAGTTCCTTCCGGGAGGTAAAGGCCCCCTTCTCCTCACGATACGCGACGATGTTCCGTGCGATGGTCTTATTGATGCCGGACACATAGGACAGAAGCGCGAAACTTGCAGTGTTCACATCGACACCGACGCTGTTGACACTGTCCTCGACAACACTCGACAGCTGCTCGCTCAGCTTCGTCTGGTTCATATCATGCTGATACTGTCCGACCCCGATCGACTTCGGATCGATCTTCACAAGCTCCGCCATCGGATCCTGCAGGCGTCGCGCCATCGAGGTCGCCGAGCGCTGCCCCACATCGAAGTTCGGGAACTCCTCCGTCGCAAGTGCGGACGCAGAATAGACCGACGCCCCCGCCTCGTTCACGATGACATACTGCACCGGCAGATGATCCTTCTTTATATAGTCTGCGATGATCTGCTCTGACTCACGGGAGGCTGTACCGTTGCCGAGTGAAATCACATCCACATGATGCTTCCGGATCAGGGCTTCGATGGTCCGCATCGCCTCCTCCACACGGTTCTGCGGTGCCGTCGGGAAAACCACCGTCGTATCCAGCACCTTTCCGGTCGGATCCACCACTGCGATCTTGCAGCCGGTACGGAAAGCCGGGTCCCAGCCCAGTACCGTCTTTCCCGTGAGCGGTGCCTGCATCAGAAGCTGCCGCAGATTCTCACGAAAGACCTGAATCGCCCCATCCTCCGCCTTATCCGTCAGATCATTCCGGATTTCGGTTTCGATGGACGGTGCGATCAGACGCTTATAGGCATCCGCACAGGCCGCGCGAATATACGCCGCAGTCGATGGATGCTGGTCTGCGCCCATCTTCTGTGCCATGAAGCGGAGGATCTCCTCCTCCGGCACTTCCAGTCCTATACTGAGGATTTTCTCCTTCTCGCCCCGATTCATCGCCAGCACCCGGTGCCCCGGGATCTTCCGAACCGGCTCCGAATAGGCATAGTAGTTATCATATACGCTGTTCTCCGCCGCCTGCTGCTTCGTCCGCGCCGCAGATACGATGCAGCCCTCCTGCACACTCTTCCGGCGGATCCACGCACGAAGCGCCGCGCTGTCGGACATCGTCTCTGCGATGATATCCTCTGCGCCCTGGATCGCCGTCTTCACATCCGGCACTTCATGCGCTTCATCGACATACTTCTCCGCCTCCACCGGAACAGCTGCCTTCCCCTGTCCCGAGAGAATATACAGCGCCAGCGGCTCCAGCCCGCGCTCACGGGCGATCATCGCACGGGTGCGGCGCTTCGGCTTATACGGACGGTAGATATCCTCGAGCTTCACCGCCGTCTCCGCTTCCTCGATCTCCTTCCTGAGGGCAACCGTCAGCTTTCCCTGCTCCTCAATCGATGCGAGAATCGTCTCCTTCCGCTCCTCCAGGTTTCGAAGATAACGCAGGCGCTCATCGAAGGCACGAAGCACGTCATCGTGCATCGCACCCGTCGCCTCCTTACGGTAACGTGCGATAAATGGAATCGTATTCCCCTCATCGATCAGCCGGATCACCGCCTCGGTCTGCCAGCTCTTCAGTCCAAGCTCCTGCGTGATTTTTTCAACTATATTCATATATAAAAACCTCTCCTGCATCTTCGAAGGCAGCTTCCGGCAGCATCGGTCTCAGCTTCTGCCACTGTGATTCTCCCCTCTTTTTCTGTTATAATGACGCGTTTTTTACTCCGGACATTATAACATAATTCGCATCTGCTCTTAAACCATCTTCTCCAGTCGGTGGCGTCGGCATCTCGGGCGCGACATCAGCATCCTGCAGTTTCTGCCTTCCGCAGCAAAAATAAAAAGCGCCCGCCGCTGCACTTTTTCATGCAGCGACAGGCGTGTATATGTTCTATAGGGTACTGCTCGACAGAACTTCTCCGGGCACCATCTGTCGATGTCTTCTCAGACGGTATCCGCCAGCCGGGACTCCACGATCCGTCCCATGCGTCTGTAAAACGCTGCGCGATGACGCTGACGCGCACGCTCCCGGTCGATCTCGTACAGCAGATACACGCTGCCCGCGCTCAGGACATAACCGATCCAGCGTACCTGATGGAACTCACACAGGGAGGCCATCACGCCCATCCCTAAAATAATCATCGCTACCAGCTCGAAAGTTTTCAGATTAATTCTCATGTGCTCTGCCTCCTTCATCAACTGTCCACATCATAACACGGTACATCTGTTTTGTAAACAGTAGTTTGCAAATATTTGTTCTAAAAATGTATGTTTGTCTTACAAATATAAAGATAGCATGCAGGTATGCAAAAAAATGCACATCCGCATGCTTTTCTCCAGGATACTGAAAAACCGGTGGCATCGCCACCGGTTTCCAGCCTGTTTTTATATTCCCCCTACAGCCAGCAGGAGCGCTTCATCCCTGCACGAGACAGGCGATGCTTCCATCTACATCTTCCGAACGAGAGTAGCGAAGTTCATCATATCGCTTCTCTGCCTGCTGCAGGTAGCGGACCATCGCCTCTGTGATACGTTCCCCCGGTACCAGGAGCGGAATCCCGGGTGGGTAGCTGTACACATACTCTCCAGAAACACGCCCCTTGAGCGCCGCGACAGGTACCATCTCCACGGCAACTTCCACCGCCTCGCATGGCGTCAGTGCCATCTCCTCCGGTGCCGCCTCCCGCAGGCTCGGGCTGTCCACCGTCGTCCGTCGTGCTGATGCACCGCCATTTCGCACTTCCACCATCGGATCGCTCGTACATTTCCTCCGTACTGCTTCCTTCAAGGCAGACATATCCACATCCACCCCTGCGGCATCCACACCGGTGCACGCCAGATCAGCACTCTCCTCCGCATCCTCGTCCAGTGCCCGGTCGATCATCCGAAGCGCCTCTGCGAAGCGATGGAGCGCTGCGAAATCGTCCCCGGGCCCGGTCATCGCGAGCGCATAGCCCGGCTGCGCCATCTCGAGCTCATAGTGGAAGTACGTCCGCAGGAGATCCATCAGCGCATAGCCGCTGAGCGCTGTCGCAGTGCAGTCGATCACGAGCTTACTCTGATCAAATGCATAAAACGCATGTGTATTCACTGGATCCGCGCCATGGCAGAGCACGCGCAGGTGTCGAAGCGAGCGGATCGTTCCATCGAAGTCACGAAGTGCGGCTGCCCAGTCCATAAAGATCTTTTGTCCCTCACGCTCTACCCACTCGGTACAGCCCGCCAGCGACAGCATCAGCGGATACGACGGCGACGACGTTTCAAAGATCGACAGCTTTTCCTCGATGATGCTTTCCGATACCCGGTCTCCACGCAGATGCAGATACGCCGTCTGCGTCATGCCCAGCAGGGTTTTATGTGCCGACTGCACACTGATGTCCGCGCCCTGGTGGATCGCACTCTCCGGGAAGCCCGCCTCCGGCACGAGGCCGAGGTGTGCACCATGCGCTTCATCCACCATCAGCGGGATCCCATGCCGGTGACAGATTTCCGCGATACGGCGAATATCCGAAACCACGCCCTCATAGCTCGGACTCGTCAGCACCACCGCGCTACTCTTCGGATACTCGTCAAGCAGTGCCTCCACCGCCTCCGGCCGGATGCTGTCGAAAATGCCGGTCGCCGGATCCATCGACGGCCAGAGCCAGTGCGGGTGCGCATGGCGGAGCTCGACGGCATGGAAGACCGAACGATGACAGTTCCGCGCGACGATGAGCTCTCCGTCATAGGGCACGATAGCAGAAACACCTGCGAGATTCCCGCAGGTGCTTCCATTGACCAGATACCAGCTCCGGTCCGCGCCGGTCAGCGCACTCGTCCGCTCCATCGCTTCCCTGAGCATCCCCTCTGCATGATGGAGGTCATCCGTTCCGGAGACCTCCGTCAGATCATAACGCAGCGCGCATTCCGGTGCGACCGCCACGCGACGCTTATGCCCCGGCATATGCATCGGATAATACTGTCGATTTAAATACTGATCCAGCTGATCTTTCAGATTATGCTTCTTCATCTGCTTCCTGTGCCATCTCGGCCTCGGCCACCTTCATCATGAGTGCGCACTCCATCCGCTTACGGAAGAGCTTGCAGCCGTACTCATAGACGCCGTGGATATCGCCGGTTGCATGCAGCGCATTGGCCGCGCAGCCGCCGGCACAGTACATACGCGCCCAGCACTCCTTACACTCCGGACGGGAGTAGACATTGCACTCCTTAAACTCGTCACGGATGTTCTCGTGCTGTACGCCATCCCAGATGTTGCCGAGCTTATACTCCGGATCGTTGACGAACTGATGGCAAGGATAGAGATCACCCCAGGCAGTCACGGCCATATACTCCGTTCCCGAACCACAGCCGGACACACGCTTGTATACGCATGGGCCATGCTCGAGATCGATCATGTAGTGATAGAAGGTGATCGGCTTGCCGTCCTTCTCACGACGCAACATGTCCTTCGCGAGGATTTCATACTGTTCGTACAGAACCGGAAGATCCTCCTCGGTCAGTGCACTCGGGCTGGACGGATCGGTGACCACCGGCTCCATGGAAAGCTCGGAGAAGCCGAGGTCATCCGCCATATGGAAGATATCGTTTGTAAAATCAGTGTTGTAGTGAGAGAAGGTACCACGCATGTAGTAGCTCTTATCGCCACGGGACTCGACGAACTTCTGGAAGTTCGGCACGATACGGTCATAGGAGCCGCGCCCCGCACGGTCAACACGGAAGCGGTCATGAACCTCCTTCCGTCCATCCAGTGAAAGGACGACATTGTAACACTCCTTATTCGCCCACTCGATGACCTCGTCCGTCAGCTTGACACCGTTCGTCGTCAGCGTGAAGCGGAAGTTCTTATTGTGCGCCTTCTCGATGGAACGCGCATACGCTACAGTCTCCTTACAGAGCTCGAAGTTCAGCAGCGGCTCACCACCGAAGAAATCGACCTCGAGGTTCCGGCGGTTTCCAGAATTCTCCACCAGGAAGTCGATCGCGCGTTTCGCAGTCTCGATGGTCATGATGCCTTCCTTGCCATGGAACTTACCCTGGGATGCGAAGCAGTAGCTACAGTTCAGATCGCAGGTGTGTGCCACGAGGAGGCAGAGAGCCTTCACCACCGTGGACTGCTGCTTAAGATAGCCGGCCGCCTTCTCATAAACGTCCTTCGTAAAGAGCTTTCCCTGCTCCGTCAGCTCATGGATATCCGCGAAGGTATCCGCGAGCTCCTCCGCCGATGCTTCTGGATGCATCTTGCGAAGCTCTTCCGTCGCTGCCTCCTCGCTCATGCCGCTATCGATCAGATGGATCGCGTCATAAGCCAGGTCGTCGGTCACATGAACGCTTGCGCTGTATACATCGAGAACGATGTTATAACCATTGAGTTTATACTGATGAATCATGAAATCTCCTACTCTAATGATCGAAAAACGATCAGAAAATCGATACAAAAAACTAAAATCGATAAGCAATAAAAAACCGGGGCTGTTCATGCCCCGGTCGATACACGAACCTGATATTAAGCGTTCTTGTTCTCACACTGCTGGTTAGCGATACCACAGCTGGTCTTGCATGCAGACTGGCAGGATGTCTGGCACTCGCCACAGCCGCCCTTCTCCTCGGATCTCTTCATATCTCTTGTGTTTAATGTCATAATATGCTTCATAGAAATACCTCTTTCCTAACAGTAACTGTTATGTAATATGCCCATAATACATTTCCTTACATAAGTAAGTCAAGAATTATTTGCGATGATTTGCTGATATTCGCTCACCAGACGCTCAAATGATACGGCACAGTTCGCCGGTGAGGTCGACGAAAGCTTCACTGCATGGATGCCGGTCCGCGGGTACTGATACTTTTCATAGTACTTGTACGAGCTCGCGCCGGTGCAGAAGATGCGTGTGATCTTCGTCTTTTTCAGGAGTCCCTCGATGTCCGTCGGAACCGGGTTCCGGATGCTGGCATCCGAGGCGCCGACGATGTCGCACTCACTCAGTGCATCCCAGAGTGCGATGTGGTGACGCCGCATCATCGCGGACTTCTCCTCGGTGCTTTCGGGCAATGTCTCCGCCAGCACCGTAGCCATGACCCGCCAGAAGCGATTCTGCGGATGTCCGTAGTAGAACTTCATCTCCCGCGACTTCGGTGAAGGAATCGAGCCCAGGACCAGCACCTCCGAATCCGCATCATACAGCGGTCCGAATGCGCTGTGATCCACATGTGTTAATTCCGCCATCGCCCCTCCTTTGCGTGATCCGTCCTGCAGCCTGTGTCGTTCATGATCCGTCATTTCACATGCACTGCTCACACCCGACAGAAGAGAACGATCCCCCTGCTGCTTCCGGCTTACTGCTCGACGATCTTAAACGCTCTCTGATAGAACGGCTGCTGACCCTCGATGGCCTTTGCAGCGATCGGTGCACGTGCAGACAGCAGTGCCACGGAGCGTCCACGGCTCGCACGACGTGCGGCCGCCATCAGTCTCGGGAAGGTCTCATCCATCGAACCGATGTGGCGCACGATGACGCAGTAATCGGTGTGTCCATTGCGGACCATGTCACGGATGTACCCCGCAGCGACATTACGGTCACTCCGCATCGCACCGGTCAGTGCATTCAGCAGATCCGCCGTGGTCTGGTCCTCACGTACATTCTTGAAAATGATGTCTTCATCTGCACTGGACTTCTCCCCCTCGAGACCGAGCTCTGCGCCCTTGATCTTCGTGCGAAGATCGATGATCATCTCACGGGCAACGATGAAATCATCCGTGCCTGGATTCAGTACGAAGCCGTAGATCTGCCGATCGTTCATCGCGATATCGGCTGCCTCCTCGAAGCTGTGCTTTACGCTCTGTACCGGCTCATTCTTAAACCACGCCTTCAGATTCGCGCGGCTCGTGAAGACCATGTAGAAGTGTGCGCCGTCCTTGTTCGCGGTGACACCATACAGAAGCTTCCGCTCACGTGCCTTCTCACCGACGATACGTACCGGCATGATGAACTCGGCACCCGCCATCTCCTCCATCACGATCTGCTCCGCACCAGTGTTCTCACCATTTGATGCCTTTAGTGCATGGATCGCGTCAACCAGCTTCTGGTTGGCTCTCTCAGTATAATCTGCCATATATAAACCTCCTGGTCTGTCTGCTTTCTCCCATGCAGTGTAGCATATTTTAGCATAGCTGTCGAACAGAAACACGTATCCGGAAAGCAGTGAATCCTCGCAGAACCACGGTACACGAAACGGGTGTCGTCATCCGGTGTCTAATGATCGGCCCAATCGAGTAGGAGGCGGTGACTAACCGCCGTCCTCTCACACCACCGTGCGTAC
>ERZ1026856.1496-NODE-1496-length-11639-cov-5.072945_pt1 | contig 11639 bp, 11 predicted proteins | sample MGYA00380158_ERZ1026856 | MGnify/ENA primary metagenome ERZ1026856 (study PRJEB33269, sample SAMEA4719794) | human gut metagenome | biome: human-associated habitat; feature: organic feature; material: feces | place: Cameroon | collected 2013-10 ... | reverse complement strand
GACAGGGCCAGCGCACGGGGGCTGGGGCTCCTGCCGCTTCGCACGGAATTTGAGGCGGAGAAGACCCGGACGCAGACGAGCCTCGTGCTCGAGGACCTCACGGGCGAGTTCGCGGCGCTGAACGGCCAGCGCGTCGACGGCTACGAGATCCACATGGGGCGCACGACGCCGGACCGCCGCACGAGCGATGCAGGGGGCGCGTTGCATCTGCAGATGGTCGGGTACGACGGTGCTATGGTGTCGGCTGGTTCGGCATCCGGTTCGGCCACGACCGGCCGTCCGTCGGAGAGCTGCATCTACGCACAGGAGGGCAATGTCTTCGGCACCTACCTGCATGGCTTCTTCGACTGTGACGGGCTCCGGAACGCCTTCGTGGAGCGACTGTGTCGACGAAAAGGCATTGACCCGGAAGGCCGCGAGGTCGTAAACTATGAAGCATTCAAGGAAGCGCAGTTTGCGAAGCTGAGCGCGGCGCTCAGGGAGTCGCTCGACATGGCGCGGATCTACGAAATTCTGCAGGGTGAGCAGGCCTGAGCAGTGCCGCGACGGAAACCCGGCAGCTGACAGAAGGGCCGGGGCCGCGGCGATCAGCTGTGCATGCAGGAAACCGCAGATGGAGAGCACGAAGGGGGCTCGACGGAATCATGATCGAAATCTACCACGGTGATGGAAAAGGGAAGACGACGGCGGCGATTGGGGCCGCGGTGCGGGCTGCGGGCCACAGTGTGCCCGTGGTGTTCTGCCAGTTCCTGAAGGACGGGCTGTCCGGCGAGATCAGTACACTGGAGAAGATCCCGGGCGTGTTCGTGTTGCTCCCGGAGCATTGCTATGGCTTCACCTTCCGGATGACAGAGGAGGAGAAGCAGGCGACCCGCGCGGACTCGGATACCCTGTTCCGACGCGCGGTGCACACGATGGAGATCCTGCAGAAAACGGAGCCGCGGCGCGCCGAGGCCGCCCGTGCCCGGAAGGAAAAGATCGGTGTCGTGAAGCATGAGCCGGAGAAACCGGAAATCGCGGGCCTCTTCGTCTTCGACGAGATCCTGGACGTCCTGAATAAGGGACTCCTCGACCGCGACCAGCTCATTCACTTCCTGTTCCGCCTCCCGCAGAACATGGAGGTCATCCTGACCGGCCGGAACCCGGACATCACCCTCCTCTCGATGGCGGATTACGTCACGAATATGGAGAAGGAAAAGCACCCGTACGACGACGGCATCACGGCGCGCGTCGGCGTGGAGAAGTGAAGACGCCGGACTCCGAACGGAATCGGAGCGGGCGTTCAGCATCAAGGCGAGAATCAGCGGAAAAGCGCGGGGCACGCTCCGGCGGCAGGAGGATAGCGTGGAAATCAAACTGGAACATATCGAACCGAAGGATATCGAGCGTCATTCGATGGCGCTGATTCAGCAGGAGCTGGACCGACGCCACATCCGCCTCGATGCGGTGGAGGCGTCGATTGTGAAGCGCTGCATTCATACCTCCGCGGACTTCGACTACGCCGAGAACCTCGTGTTTTCGGCCAATGCCGTCGACCGCATGCGCACGTCGCTCCGCACGGGGGCGATCGTCGTCACCGACACGGAGATGGCGCGCGCGGGCATCAGCAAGAAGGCGCTGGCCGCACTGGGTGCGGAGACGCGTTGCTTCATGAGTGATCCGGATGTGGCGGCGGAGGCGCGGGCGCGTGGCGTGACGCGGGCCGTCGTGAGTATGGAGTACGCGGCGCGAATCAAGGACCGCCCGCTGATCTTCGCGATCGGAAACGCACCGACCGCACTGATCGAGCTCTATCGCCTGATTCATGATCGCGGGCTGCGCCCCGCCGGCATCATCGGCGTGCCCGTCGGCTTCGTCAATGTCGTCGAGGCGAAGGAGCTGATCCAGAGCCTCGCGGAGGAGACCGCACCGATCGGCGACATCCCGTGGATCGTCGCCCGCGGACGGAAGGGCGGCTCGAACATCGCCGCCTGCATCGTGAACGCGTTACTGTACGGCATCGACGATGTGAAGCGATGAGACATGATCGTCCATCTGCATGACGCAGGCTCGATGATGGACCGGCACAGAGTGATATAGAAGATGATTTCATTGGCTGGGTGGAGGATAGCTGAGCCCGGTAGAGTATTTATTGAAGAGACTGAAGAACCTACTTGTAAAGGAGAGACAGCATGGCAGATCGGATGTTTGATTTTAATCAGTTGGAAGATGAGGCGAAGGCGCAGGCGGAAGCCGCGGCGGGCGTGAAGACGACAGCGAGCTGGACAGTGCGTCGCTGCACGAACGACCGGGCGAGCGTGGCACACCCGATTCTGACGCTCGCGGACCCGGAGGGGAAGCTTCCGCACCACGCGCTCGGCGTCTTCCTGAATCCGGTGCGCGGTACCGCCTTTGCCTGGACCGACGGGAAGACCGATGCCAATGTCAGCGGCCGGGACAAGGATGGCCGCGACCTGAGCGTGCCGATCGTCAGCATTGACCAGCGATTCGTGGCGCTCGAGCACTGGCTCGGGGAGAACCATGTGTCACTCCGGCTGTCGGGTGAGCACACGAGCGAGGGCCACGCAGTGTACCGTATCCGGGCGATGACGGCGGATGGCGAGCGGATCCAGACCGAGCGGGATGATTTCCTGCAGCTTGTGATCCGGCGACTCCTCGAGAGCCGTGCGCCGGAGGAGAAGAGTGACGCGGAGGCCGCGTTCGATGCGGAGGAGCGCGAGGGCAAGAATCCGGGGACGACACCGATTTCGGACCTCAATTCCATGCTGAATTATCTCGCCTGTGCGGGGCAGACCCTGCCGGAGAATATGCGGGCGTGGGCCGAGCGAAACGTTGCGACGATTCGTTCGAGCACGATCAGTCCGGAGGAGCGGCGGCATGCGGAGCGTGCGCTCCAGATGGTGCTGAACATCCAGTGGAAGGGCGACTACTTCGAGTCCATCGATCCGGTGAAGGCGCGGGCGATCCTCGACGAGGAGCTGTATGGGCTCGAGCGCGTGAAGCAGCGCATCATGGAGACCATCATCCAGATCAATCGTACACACACGCTGCCGGCGTACGGCCTGCTGCTGGCGGGGCCTGCGGGCATCGGCAAGTCGCAGCTCGCCTATGCGGTGGCGCGCATCCTCCGGCTCCCGTGGACGAGCCTCGACATGAGTGCGATCCATGACTCGGAGGCGCTGACGGGCAGCCCGCGCGTCTACGCAAACGCGAAGCCGGGGCGCATCATGGAGGCATTCGCCCAGAGCGGCGCAAGCAACACCGTCTTCATCATCAACGAGCTCGACAAGGCCGACCACAACAGCATCAACGGCAATCCGGCGGATGCGCTGCTGACGCTGCTCGACAACATCGGCTATACCGACAACTATATCGAGTGCCGCATCCCGACCGCGGGCGTCTACCCGGTCGCGACGGCGAACGATAAGAACCGCATCAGCGCGCCGCTCATGAGCCGCTTCGCGGTGATCGACATCCCGGACTACACCCCGGAGGAGAAGCGGACGATCTTCAAACGCTTCTCGCTGCCGAAGGTGCTGAAGCGCATGGGCATGCGGGCGGAGGAGTGTGTGGTGGAGGACCGCGCGATCGACGTGATCCTCGAGAAGTACCGGAACGACACGGGCTGCCGCGACCTCGAGCAGGCCGCCGAGCACCTCGCCGCGAACGCCCTCTACCAGATCGAAACGACCGGTGTGAAGACCGTGACCTTCGACGCGCATACGACACGGATGCTGCTGTTCTGATTTATATTCCGGCGCCGGAAACAGGAATATACAGTTTAGACTGGGGTCCGGAGTACCGGCAGCGGATGCACAATACTCCGAGCCCCCTTCACTGAACGATTATAAGGAAAGAGGATTATGGATAATAAGAAACTGAGAACTGCTCTGTTTTTACATATCGTGCTGGTGGTGCTCGAGATGATCGACACGAACCACGCCTACGCGAAGGACGGCCTCGGCATGCTGATTTACTACACCGAGGATTCGAATCTGCTCTGCCTCATCGTGAGCGCGCTGTTTACGCTCGTGATGCTGCCGATCATCTTCAAGGGCCGGACGAACGGCTTCGTCTCGACCTTTCTGATGCGGAATTACCGGAAGGACGGGGAAGAGAAGGTGACGATTCCGACGCTGCTCCTGGTGTTGCGCTACGTGACGAGCTGTTGTCTGCTCGTGACCTTCCTCGTCGTGATCTTCGTGCTCGGCCCGACGGACGGCTACCGCGAGATGCTGCTCGATGGCACGCATCTCATCAACCACGTCGGAGCGCCGCTCCTGTCGCTCTACAGCTTCCTCTGCCTCGAGACCGAGCCACGGCAGAAGCTTCCGAAGTGGGCACCGCTCTGCGCCGTTGCGATGACGATCGCCTACGCGATTCCGGTGCTGATCCTGAACATCGCGAAGCTCTATGTCGGCCCGTACCCGTTCCTGCACGTCTACGAGCAGCCGGTGTACATGTCCGTGTTCTGGATCCTCGCGATCATCGGCGGAAATGTTCTCATCGCACGTCTCGTCCAGATGGTTTATAATAGACGTATCAAGTGAGCGGAGGAGAGCGCATGATTCTATATATGACATCAACGCCTGGTGGAATCAACGGGGCGACGGGGCGGCCGGAGCTGCTCAGTAATAAAAATCATTTCGTGGATCGGCTGAAGGAGGACTGGAAGCCGCACAGCAAGTGTGTGCTGATCGCTTCCGAGCCGGATGATACGAAGTTTAACAGTGCCATGGCGAAGACCTATCTCGAGTGCTTCAACCGCTCTGGGCTGTCCATGGATTCGATCGATGTGCTGGATCGGCGGGAGCCGAAGACGGTGGAGATTCTCGACCGTTTCGATGTCGTGATCCTCGCGGGCGGGCATGTGCCGACGGAGAATGCCTGGTTTCACCAGATCAAGCTTCGCGAGCACCTGCAGCACTTCCGGGGCATCGTCATCGGCATCAGTGCCGGCACGATGAACTGTGCGGAGGTGGTCTATGCGCAGCCGGAGGAGGAAGGTGAGGCGGTGAACCCGCATTATCAGCGCTTCCTCGAGGGACTGGGCCTCACGAAGACGAAGGTCATCCCGCACTATAATCAGACGATCGACGCGGTGCTGGACGGCAAGCGGCTGTACCAGGACATCACCTTCCCGGACAGCATGGGCGAGTCCTTCTACTGCCTGACGGATGGTGCGTATATCCGGAAGGACACGAAGACGAAGAAGGAAATGCTTTATGGCGAGGCGTATCTGATCTCCGACGGCGAGATCGGCATGATCAGTAAGACCGGCGGCGAGTTCGAGATCCCGGTGAAGCGGCGCATCCCGAAGACGCTGCTTCTGGGCGCAGCGATCCTGGCACTCGGCGCGCTGATCGGGGCCGTGGTGACGCGACGGATCATGGAGAGCGATTAGTGCGCGGGCCGGCGGTCCGACCATCTTAAGAATTTCGTAAGGGGGTCTGACCCCATTAAATTTTTATAAACAGAATCTAAAATTGAAGTTTATGGGGTCAGACCCCATAAAGTGGAGGAGCCGAATGGATGTAGAGACGGCGCTGGATGCGCTTCGACAGAAGGCGAAGAGAGATGTGGGGTTCCGGGCGGAGCTGCTCGCAACGGCGGCGGAGAAGAATCCGCTGGCGGCGTTCTGCGCGATCGCGCAGCGGGAGGGTTACCTGCTCTATGAGATGGACATCCTCACCTACGGCGAGGAGTTCTACGCGGCGATCAAGCGCTCCACGAACGGCGGCGGGGAGAATTCACCGAAGCTGGACGGACAGGACGACTACTATGATATGTTTCTCGCGGAGCTTCGGAACATGAACTGACCGGCGGTCATGAGGGCTGCTCCATAAAGTGCCGCGAAGTGACGATGGCTGCGGCCGACGGCATTGGCAAAATAAGAGATAGAGGTGTGAAGATGAGTGTAAAGCTGGAATTTCCGGATGAGTATATCAACATTCTGCGTTCGTACGCGGAGCAGAACAATGTAACGGTCGAGACGGCGCTGGCGGATACGCTGGAGTTTCTCGAGCTGAAGAACGAGGAGTTCGATCACTACCAGGTGACGATCGAGGATCCGCGGCAGTATCTGAATGACGCGGACGATATGAGCGCGAAGGCGATCCGGCAGGCGTTCATGGATCTGTTCGGCGAGGACAGTGTCGGCGATACGATTCACTGCTATTACAACCCGGATAAGATGGATGTGCTGATCATGGACATCTGCTACGACGATATGGTGCCGCTGTGGACGCTGCTCGAGACCTTCCATAATAAGATCCCGGGGATGGAGCTAAGTGAAGACATCCTGTCGCTGTTCTACGTACGTGACCGTTTCGACGGCCGCCACGACGAGATGGCGGAGCTCAAGGACTGTTTCCTCGACGAGCATGAGGACGACGGCTTCGAAACCGCCGGCTACTACGAGTCGATTTTCATGGACCCAGAGGATGAAGACGTGGACGAGTTCGACGACGAGTTCGATGAGTTCGAGGACGAAGATGAGTTCGAAGATGAGGATTTCGATGACTTCGACGACGTGGAAGATGATTTCGAGGATTCTGAAACGGATGGAGATTCGAACGAAGAAGAGGATAAGGATTCTGAAGACTGATCAGGATTCCGAGGCGAAATAGAACGTTTAGAACAATCATGATTCGAAAGATAAAATCATGATCCAGCATTGGATGTATACAGAGGCTGTCTCACGTTGGTGGGACAGCTTTTTGTGTGGTCCGGATTGCATTCTGGATGAGTTGAGTGTAAAATAAAAACAGACAATATATTGTATGCTGATGGCGAATAATGCCTGTATTAGATAATATAGTATCCATAGATGGACCATTGCCATTGGACACAGGGTATAATTTATCTGTTGGCTGGCAGTGATGATCTTCGATCAGTGAGCTTCCTGTAAAATTTGAAGAAGGTGTAGAAAGTGGGTGAGGAGCACATGGAACCGTTTGTATGGGAAACAGCCGAAGAGCTGGATCAGAAACTGGCGCAGAGGATACGGAATATCCGGCGTCGTCGTTCGATTTCACAGGAAAAACTTGCAGAGATGAGTGGCGTGAGCTATGGCTCCATCAAGAGATTTGAAACGTCCGGTCAGATATCCCTGATTTCGCTTACGAAGATTGCAATCGCGCTGGACCTGGCGGACGAACTTCGAAATCTTTTCACACAGGCACCGTATAAGGATATTCAGGAGGTCATAAATGAGAGAAGATAATGCGCTGAGGGTGTACTATGCAGATCGATTCGTCGGGACACTCGCAATGACGGCAGATTATAGGGTGGCCTTTCAATATAGTGATGAATGGCTGGAAAAGGGATTTTCGATCAGTCCGTTCTCACTCCCTCTGAAAAGACAGGTTTTTATTCCATCGAAAGATCATTTCGATGGACTGTTTGGCGTGTTCGCAGATAGCCTTCCGGATAACTGGGGCAGGCTGCTTTTGAATCGCCTGCTCCGCGCACATAAGCAGAACACGGATAAACTGACGGTTTTGGATCGTCTGGCCATCGTCGGAAAGTCCGGAATGGGAGCATTGACCTACTATCCGGAAAAGAGCTATGAACAGAGTTACGAGCATGTTGACCTGGATGAGCTGGCAGAAGAATGTGAGAAAATCCTGAATACGGAATACTCGGATAAACTGGATGAACTCTACTGCTTAGGTGGTACGAGTGGTGGTGCGCGACCGAAAATCCTGACCACGATCGATCAGGAAGAGTGGATGATCAAATTTCCTGCGCATGTAGATGGCAGGGATGCTGGAAAGATGGAATTTGATTATTCCTGCTGTGCCAGAGAATGCGGAATTGAGATGAGCGAAACCCGACTGTTTCCATCCGATAAGTGCAAGGGATACTTCGGCATCCGACGCTTCGATCGAGAGAAAGGCGGGAAACGAGTACATATGCTGACCGCCGCTGCGTTGCTGGAGCTTGATTTCGAGCAGCCGAGCCTGGATTACCATAGCCTGATGAAGCTTACGAAGATTCTGACCAGAGATCATCCATCCGATTTGGAAAATATGTTTCGGCGTATGTGTTTCAATGTCTACGCCCACAACCGGGATGACCACTCGAAAAACTTCACATATCTGTACGATGAAGCAAATGATCGCTGGCATCTTAGCCCAGCCTATGACCTGACCTACAGTAATACATATTATGGTGAGCATACGACAACGGTGGATGGGAATGGGCGAAATCCGGGCAGGAAGGAACTACTCGCGGTAGGCATTCAGGCGGGGATGAAAAAGGAACGCTGTGAAAAAATCATCGACCAGATCGAAGCGTGTGTACAGGAGATGCTCGGAGAGTATCTGAAGTAAGAGACTCCGCCTGAGACGTTTCATGCAGGAACGTCTGAAAGCGGGGGGCATGTTGATTTCCTCCACATAATATAGTGTATGATATATTAACAGGAGAAAATCAACAGAGCGAAGCAACGAGAGGGAGGCGTCTATGCCGAAGCCGAAGTGGAACCTGAATACGATTTACATTTCCGAGCGGCTGCAGGAGAGTCTGCGGCCGATTTCGCGCTGTGCGATGACGACGGTGGTGGCGCCGATGGGCTATGGGAAGACGACGGCGGTGAACTGGTATCTCGCGGAGCGTGTCCGGGCAGAGGGGGCTGTGCGATCGCCGCGTGATGCCCGGGAGAAGCTGGAGGAGCGCGCCGACATAGAGAAGACCAGCCGTCCTTTCTGTGCGTCCCCGACCATCATCCGGATCAGTGTTTATTCCGATAACCTTGCGATTTTATGGAGAAGTGTGCAGGACGCCTTTGCGCGCGCCGGCCTGGATATTCTCCGAGACTACAGCTGCCCGACCGATGCGGCGGGCGCAGGGCTCCTGGTGGATGATCTGTGCCATGCGCTCGCGGGAGAGGCGTCCTGCTTTATTTTTATCGATGATTTCCACCTGCTGACGGATCGGCGGGCCTCGATCTTTCTATGCATGCTGGCGCATCGTCTGCCGGCCAATGTACATCTGATCGTCGCGAGCCGGGATCGTTTCCTGCCGGCGGCGGAAGCGGTGCGGCTTGGAGCGAAGGTGTACCAGATCGGGACGGAGCAGCTGCGACTCAACCACACGGAGCTCGCGATCTATGCGCATCGCTGTGGCACGGATCTCTCGGATGCGGAGGTCGAGAACCTGCTGTACTCGAGTGAAGGCTGGTTCTCGGCGGTGTACCTGAACCTCCGGACGTTTTCCGAGCACGGCGTGCTGCCGAGCCGGCACTCCGACATCTACACGACCTTCTCGGAGGCGATGATCGATCCGCTGCCGGAGAAGCAGCAGGCATTTCTTGCGGTCATGGGCCTCGCGGATGAATTTACGGTCGAGATGGCGCGTTACGTCACGGGCGATGCGGAGGCGGGGCAGATCGTCGCTATGCTGACCGAGCAGAATGCCTTCGTCACGCGTCTGCCGGATGGGGTGAGCTACCGTTTCCACCATATGATGAAGGAGTGTGCGGAGCGCCGCTTCCATAAGATGAGCGAGGCGTCACAGCAGCTCTACTGGACGCGCTACGGTGCCTGGTACGAAAAAGAAAAGCAGTATATCCACGCCATCGCGGCGTATCGAAAGAGTGAGGACTACGACGCCCTGCTCCGTGTGATCCGCAGCGATGCGGGCATCCTCCTCGCCTCCCTGAAGCCGGCGGATGTCCTGGAGGCACTTGACCGATGCCCGGCGGAGACATTGAAATCCTATCCCTTCGCGCTTCTCGTACTGATGCGGCGCATGTTCACCTGGCGGCAGATCCCGAAGATGATGGAGCTGAAGGCACTGCTGCTCAGCGCCATCGAGGAGCATCCGGAGCTGTCGGAGGAGGAGAGAGGAAATCTGCTCGGCGAGTGCGACCTCATCCTGAGCTTCCTCTGCTACAACGACATCCGCGCGATGAGCCGCCTGCACCGGAGCGCCAGCCGGCAGATGTCGCGGCCGGCGATCAGCATCCAGAACAGCGGCGGCTGGACCTTCGGCTCGCCGTCGGTGCTGATGATGTTCTATCGGGCGCCGGGGGAGCTCGCGCAGGAGCTTTCGGAGATGGACGAGTGCATGCCGCACTACTACCGAATCACGGGGAACCACGGCCAGGGCGCGGAGACCATCATGCGGGCGGAAGCCGCGTACATGCAGGGGCGCTTCACCGATGCACACATCGAGCTCGAGCGGGCGTATGCGCAGATCGAGGGGAACGGGCAGGTGAACATGGGGCTCTGCTGCGATTTCCTCGCCTGGCGGCTCTCGCTGTTCGCGGACATGGAGGAACGCTACAGCCTGGAGGCGCGCTATACGGAGCTTCTCCGCTATCATGATGCGTCGTGGATCAATATCTGGACGGCGACAAGCGCCTATTATCACGCGCTGCGGGGCGACGTCAGGCAGATCCCGGAGATTTTCGCGCGGCACCGGCTCTCCGACATCAATATGCTGGCACCGGGGCGGCCGATGATGGAGATGATCGAGAATCAGGTCTACCTCGCGCAGGCGGCGTATGCGAAGATCATCGCCCGGAGCGCGGAACTGCTGGCGCTGTGTGAGGCCATGCACTACGCCCTCGTCGCGCTGCACATCCGGATCCAGACCGCCATCGCCTACGAACAGCTCGGGAAATCCAAGGAGGCGCATACCATCCTTGCGCGGGCGCTCTCGGACGCAGCGCCGGACGGCTTCGCGATGCCGTTTGTGGAGAACTTCCAGCTGCTCAGGCCAATGCTTTCACGGGAGATCGTCACGCCCCTCATCGAGCAGATTCTCGCGCTGGGGGACGCCGCCACCGCGCGGCATGCAGCGGGCCGACGACCGGCCGTGTTCGAGGTGCTGACCGAGCGTGAGTTCGAGATCGTGCAGCGGATGGCCGAACGCCTCTCAAACCGTGAAATCGCGGCGCAGCTCTTCCTCTCCGAGGGCAGCGTCAAGCAGTATGTCAACCAGATCTACGCCAAGCTTCATATCGAAGGCGACACCCGCACGAAACGCGCGCAGCTCGCGAAGCTGATGGAACAGAAGACTTAAAAACACCTAACCTTTGGTTAATATTAATTTCTCATGATCCACCGTACAGTAAATGTACGGTGGATTTATTTATGGAAGGAAAGGAGGGCACGCACGTGAACCGAAGGTATCTTACGGCGGTTTCCCCGCTCGATGATTATGTGCTGCAGGTCGATTATGTGTCCGGAAGCCGGCTTCTGCTCGACATGAAGCCCTATCTCGACAAGATCCGCTTCCGGCCGCTGGCTGATCCCGCGGTGTGGCGCAGCGCGGTGACGAACGGCATCTTCGTCCGCTTCGGCGATGTGGAGCTGAGTCACGACGAGATCCTGACGATGGCGGAGCAGGAGCATTGACAGAGAATCGGAGAGAAAAGGGTGTGTATGGATTTGGTGCACCTGCACAAGAGAAAACGAAGCATGCGGCCATGGTGCACCCGATAAGGAGAATACGATGCATACGAGAAAGAAAATGGTGCATGTGGAAAAGGAGAGGATTATGAGGAAGAACGGGAAACGATACACAGTCCTTCTGGGAACACTGCTGACCACCCTCGCCATCTGCGCATGCGGCGGAGACATTGGCCGCGGGACAGGTGGAGACAGCGAGACCGCTACGGAGACGAC
>ERZ1026856.1495-NODE-1495-length-11642-cov-4.785881_pt1 | contig 11642 bp, 10 predicted proteins | sample MGYA00380158_ERZ1026856 | MGnify/ENA primary metagenome ERZ1026856 (study PRJEB33269, sample SAMEA4719794) | human gut metagenome | biome: human-associated habitat; feature: organic feature; material: feces | place: Cameroon | collected 2013-10 ... | reverse complement strand
AGTAGATCGTCGGCAGCGTCAGATGTGTATAAGAGACAGTGTATAGGGTTTACAAATACCGAAACCACAGTACGGTCGTTTTGCTCTGCCGACTTTCTGATAAGGCTCTGATGTCCTTCATGCAAATATCCCATGGTAGGAACAAGACCTACTGTCAGTCCCTCTTTTCTCCATGCTGCAACAATCTCTCTAACTTCCTTTATGGTTTTAACAACTTTCATCTTCTTGGTTATTTTATATAGGTATGTGTTTGTATGAGTTAATTAATAAAGCTTTTCCAGCACCTCGTCCTTCATCTTGAAGGTATGAGCCTCTGTAGGGAAAGTGCGATTTTCGCACTCCTGCTTATATTTCTTAAATGCCTCGAGCATCACGTCGTGCACATTGGCATACTTCTTCACGAACTTAGGACAGAAGCCATTGCTGTAGCCAAGCATATCCTGACCCACCAACACCTGGCCGTCGCAATATTTTCCTGCGCCAATGCCTATGGTCAATGCATCAATGCTCTCTGTGATAATCTTTGCCAACGCCTCAGGCACACACTCCAGCGTAACGGCAAAAGCACCAGCCTCTACCACCGCCTTAGCGTCGTCGATAATCTTCTGTGCGGCAGCCACCGACTTGCCCTGAACCTTATATCCGCCAAGGGTGTTAAACGATTGTGGGGTCAATCCCAAATGTGCCACTACAGGGATACCAGCCTGCACAATAGCCTTGATGCGGTCGGCATACTCAGCGCCCCCCTCCATCTTCACGGCCTGGCAATTGGTCTCCTTCATTATCCTGCCGGCATTCATCACGGCGTCATAAACCGAAGCCTGATACGACATAAAAGGCATGTCAATAACTACGAATGTGTTTTTCGCACCACGGCAAACAGCCTTGCCATGATGAATCATGTCGTCTACTGTAACGGCAAGCGTGTTGTCGTATCCTAAAACAACATTGCCCAAAGAGTCGCCTACCAATATCATATCTACGCCAGCCTCGTCAATGATGCCAGCCGTTTGGTAGTCGTAAGCAGTTAGCATACTCACGGGAAGTATGCCCTTGCGTTCAAGTAATTCAGAAACAGATTTCTTCATTCTTGAGAATAGTAAAATGTTTGTGAAATAACATGCGCCACGGATTTACGGTGCAGCGTAAGCAATTTCTTGTGAGAAATGATAAATAATAAATGATTTATCAAGTGTATCACTTGAAATATCCAATTTCTTCGGCTCTAAGCCTCGCATGTTGGAAGAGTGATAACACTTGGGATGACAACCATGTGCCATACTAAGCGTTTTTAAAAGTATGCTCTTTTTACGGGTGCAAAGGTAATGCTTTTATTCATATTACACAAACAAACGCCGCCTTTACGCTACAAAAAAGTTACAATCTCTATACTCTAAGTTCCAACAACCACCCTCTCCCTACTATCCCGAAGTCTCTTTCCATCAATTACTTGTGTTAAATACTGCAAAACATAATAGACTATAAATGCAAAATATTACTTTTGCAACCGAAATAAAACTTAACAATACCAAGACAAGCTTTCAATAATTATGAAGAAATCACATTTTCTAACTATCGCCTTCGCTGCTTTGGCTATGGTAAGCTGTGGCAACAAAAACGACAATGCCAACAATACAGAAGACTCTACAACCATAGAAGAAGACTCAACCATCGTATCTGGCGTTTCGCAAGAGTTGCAGCCAACATTAGAAGCACTTATCAGCAACTTCAACCAAAATGTAGACAAGAACGATGCCAACGCTCTTGCTACTACGCTTGCCGACATGCAGGTGGTCTACAAAAACCTTGTCGACGAAGGCAAACTCGAAGAGGCAAAGACCTATGGTCAAGCTATTCAGAAATATGTCAGCGAGCATGCCAACGAGCTACAGGCTATGGCTGAGGGCAACAACAACATACCTTCGCTTGTAGAAGGTGTAAAGAATTTGCCAGTTTCTGCCGAAACTACAATAGAAGAAGCCAAGCAAGCCGTTATCTCTACTGTCGTTTCCAAGGCTTCGCCTGAGATTGCCAAGGGTGCCTCCATTCTCAACAACGCTCAGCAAGCAGCTGAAGCAGCCAAGAACGCCCCTGAAGCAATTAAGAATGCTGCAGAAACAGCTGCCGAGAATACCGTAAACAGCGCCATCGGTAATGCAAAAGCAAAGGTGCAAGAAAAGGCAAACAACGCCAAGGCTAAGGCTGATAATGCCAAGGCTGCAGTAGAGCAAGAGAAAGCCACAACAAAGGCTGCCATCGAAAGAGGAAAAGCCAACGCCAAGGCTATCATCGAAAGCGGCAAAGCCCAAGTAGAAGCTGCCAAAGCTTTGAATGCCAAGATTCAAGAGGCAGGAAAAAAGTAATGCCACAATACCGCATCCCACAATATCTTATAATATCATACAAGCATGCCGAAGTTCTCTTCTGCATGCTTTTTTATGTGCAACCGATTGCACAACTTCTCAATCACTTTTCTACCCCAAAAGGAGGCAACCTATTCATTATTCCTCTATCTTTGCAACATCAGCAGTTATTTAGATAAGCATAGTTAGTTAATGAAGTAAATTAGAAATGAGTTAAAGGAATTAAAGAAGTTACAGCAACCACGGGAACATAGTATCCCATGAGCTTGCGAAACTTCTTTAATTCTCTAACTTGCAAATCAATTTCAAACTTCCAACCAGGCACAGTAAATTAACTAAAACCTAAATTATAATGAAAAAGTTTATTCTATCATGCATCGCACTCATCGCTATGCCTTTGTCGATATTCTCACAAGGGTGGTCAGCTAATTATGACGGCGTGATGCTCCAGGGATTCTATTGGGATTCTCAAAAAGAAACAAATTGGAAAGTATTAACCAACCAAGCCGACGAACTATCAAAGTATTTCGACTTGATTTGGGTACCTAACTCAGGCACACCATCAAGCTATTACCACAACTCTACCTCGACAAGTATGGGCTACGACCCTTGCTTCTGGCTTACCCACAACTCAAGCTTCGGCACCGAAGAAAAACTTCGCACAATGATTGCCACCTACAAGGCTAAGGGTACTGGTATCATCGAGGATGTTGTTATCAATCACAAAAATGGTCTCAGCGACTGGTGCGACTTCCCTGCAGAAAACGTAACGGGCAGAAACACAGGCAAGGAATACAAAATGTCTTGGTCGTTGGCAGACATTTGCAAGAATGATGAATGTGCAAATGAAAAAGACGAAAAAAGTAATCAGAAATATCCTGTAACAGGTGCAGAAGATACTGGCGATAACTTCGATGGCTTTCGCGATCTCGACCATACTTCTGCTAATGTTCAGCACAACATAGACGTATATCTCGATTTCCTTCTCAACGAACTTGGCTATGCAGGTTTCCGCTATGATATGGTCAAGGGCTATGGTGCTGAGTATATCAAGAAATACAACGATGCCTCACAGCCACAGTTCTCGGTAGGAGAATATTGGGACAACAAAGATAATGTTGCAGCCTGGATTCGTGGCACACAGTTCACTTCTGCTGCCTTCGACTTCGGATTGCACGATGCCATGCGCAACTATTTCAACAACAGCAGTTGGGATATCACCGACAAGGGAAACGCAGCCGACCCAAGTCTAAGCCGCTATGCAGTAACCTTCGTCGACAACCACGACACCTATCGTGAAGCCAACACAAAGGTTAGCAACAACATTCTTGCAGCAAATGCCTTCATCCTCGCTTTGCCAGGCACACCTTGTATCTTCTGGCCTCATTGGACTGAGTATAAAGCAGAACTCGCAAAGATGATCAACGCTCGCAAGGAAGCAGGCATCACCAACACCAGCAAGATTATTCATCAAGCAAAACATGGCAATGGATATGTTACCATAGTCGAAGGCGAAAAGCAGAACATCCTCGTTATCAGCGGAATGGCAGAAGGCATAGACGACATGCTCAACGATTACGACTGCATCTCGTCAGGCGATAATTATGCTTACTACATTTCTAAAAAGAAGCCAGCTGTTGCAGATAATGGCATCACCATCTATGTAAAGTCAATCGATACTCCAAGTCTATTTGTATGGGAAGCTGATGATACCAAGCTCAATGGCGAATGGAACGAAGTAAAACCCATGCCAAACTATTGTTTCATAGCCAACGAATGCTATTATTACCAAACATTCTATCCCAAATCAGGCAAATTCAACCTCATCATTCGCCATAGTAGCAATCAGACTGCCGATATAATGGGTATTTCATCTAACGCATACTTCACCTACGATGGCAACACAACTGCCAACAACATCACAACCTCTATGTCGGGCAAAGAAGTTCAAGCCATGCCATCATGCCCTGAAAACGAATTATGCGCCTACTTCGAAGCCTCAGGCACCGAATATCCAAATGTAAACGTATGGGCTTGGGATGTAAACAACAAAGACAACAACAACAACCCATATAACTACACAGGTGGCAATTGGCCTGGCGCACAAGCCACATGGCTTGCAAACCTTCCTAACGGCAACAAACTTTGGAAATGGACAACATCGCTATCGTCAACACCTACACATATTTTATTTAATGATGGCCAAACAAACAATACAAAGCAGACTGCCGACTTCGCTTTCACTAATGGTGGCTACTACATCCCAAGCGGACTATTTGCCATAACATATTCGCCTGTAGATGCCGAGAGTGCCAACGAGATTCCACATCGTGAATTCACAGCCAGCAAGTTTGCCACCCTCTGCTTGCCATACGATGTCACCACATCCGAGTTAGAGACTCTTGGCGGTAAATTCTATAAATATTCAAGCGAGACCGACGGTGTGCTCTATTTCTCAGAAGTCCAATCCCTCCAGGCATGGTTCCCATACGTATATATAGCTTCCGAAACAGGTGAAAACCTCAGCTCACTTCAAGGAAAGACAGCCGTTAGTGGCGCTCCACTTAAAGTCACCCATGGCGACTTCACCTTCGTTGGCACAAGCACCCAGAAGACCCTCGTTTCCAACGAACAAACCACATACTATGGCTACAAGCTTGCTGACGGCACATTCGTAAAGGTAGGAACAACTAATGGTGCAAAGATTGGAGCATGGAAATGCTACTTCACCACCCCAACAGCCAAGGCTGCTAAAGCCAAGAAGAGCATTTTCGAGGGCGTAGCCACAGGCATCCAGACTGTCAAGACCCTAATCACCCACTCTTCTCATGACATCTACACCATCGATGGCAAGAAGGTTTCTGGCAGCAACCTGCCAAAGGGATTATATATTTATAATGGTAAAAAACTCATAATTAGATAAGACACATGAAACAGAAATATTTTAAGCCAACGATAACAGTACATACCATTCAACTATCGTTAATGGCAGCTTCGGGCACAGACGTTTCATCTTCGAAGCCAACGACAACCGTAGACAACGGTGAAGAACTTGGAAGCAAACACTTCGACTTCCCCGATGAGGAATAAATAAATGTCCACCACCCCTACACAAAAAGGCATGTTAGACCATCGCTCTAACATGCCTTTTTCATAGCCTCAATTCTCTCCTTACTCTTTTATTTTGTCTATTAACTCCATAGTCTAATTATTATATGATTTAATTATATATCATTCCTTTTATTGAAAAAACGTTTGAATTGCAAAGTTATTGCTTGGATGTATCGTTTTTGTTCACACATTACTTAAATAATTAACAAGAATCATAGCTAATCTATGAATTAAATAATATTTGATTGTAATCATATTGACATTTGATTGTGAGTAAAAATATGTTTGCTTGAAAGCATAGATAAATTTGATAGAAAGCATAGATTGCCCGAAGCATAACTTCGTTAACACATAAAGTCACTTAAGAAACTGACTGAAAGCAATTTACTAAATCAACACTCCTAATAATTATCAAATTTAGTAATAATATAGATTTCTCTTGATCTCATTAAGAAAATGCGCGACAAACATTGATAATGTTTGCAAGCATAGATAGCTTACTATAAAAACACATTATCAGGTAATTAAATAAAAATACCATAAAATCTCTTTTGTGCCTTCATTAACCCTCAGCAGAAACTCAAAAAAATAAGGTGCATCATTCAACGCAGGTTGGAATGATACACCTTATTATATTATAGTGTGTGAAGATCAAGAATAGAAAGAATTACTTCTTTTTCTCATCCTTTTTGTCTGTAGCCTTACCCTTGTAAGCCTTGTTTAGTCCAGCAACGATTTCGTTGGTGATATCGTAAGCCTTGTCAGCATAGAGGAGGTTGTCGCCCTGCTTGCTGAAGATGATGCTATACTTCTTGTCTTTGTTGTAAGAAGCGAGATAATGCTGGATGCTATCACGAAGAGCCTTGTTGAACTGGTCGGTCTCGTTTTGGAATTCAGCGCTCAAACGCTGGTTCAATATCTGCAGGTCGTTGTTCTGCTTCTGCAAGCTTGCGTTTACGCCCTCAGCCTGCTCACGAGTGTAAGCATTCTGCTGCACCTTCTGCTGGAAGTTGGCAGCTGCAGCCTGCAAAGCCTGCTGCTTCTGAGCAAGAGTATTCTGAATGTTCTGACCCTTCTTCTGGAGGATGAGACTATACTCTTTGCAGAATTTATACTGACTCATGATAGAGTCTACCTCTACGTAAGCAATCTTCATATCGCCAGCAGCGGCCTTAGCTGAAGCGTTAGCCTTCTGATCCATCTGAGGATTGCTCTTGTCGCATGATGTCATACCCATTGTGGCAACGAAAGCCAAAGCAACGGTACGCAAAATTGTTTTCTTGTTCATTATAATATTGGTTTATCAGTTTACAATTGGTTTAACTTCTTTGTGGTCTAATTCGTTAATATGCTCCTCCACGTTTGCGAGCCTCACGGTCTTGGTCCATAACGCAATGAATGCCTCTGTCTTTCATGGCTTTAGAGTCATGAATATGCTGTGAGGAGAACTTGCCGTTTTTCTTAAAAATCACTTTCACACACAATAAAGTGATGCAAATAGCAATTATTAACACGGTAATGAGAAGAGTTTCTATCATTTTTATTAACTTTGTGGCTGCAAAGGTAGTGCAAACAGATGACATTTCAAAATAAAGTGGCATTTATTTAGGATGTTTTAGTGTAGTAAGCCTTTCCCCCACCCCATACTTTAAGTAAATTAAAAGGTTAAGAGTAATAGGAATTAATTAAAAATATTAAACAAATGAACAATTGTGAATTGAAACCAGCTCTTGTATTTGAGCATTTTGCTAAAATCAACGAGATTCCTCGTCCATCTAAGCGTGAGGAAAAGATGATAGAATATCTTAAGGCGTTTGGCGAGAGCCACGGCTTGGAGACCAACGTTGACGAAACTGGCAACGTGATTATCCGCAAGCCTGCAACTCCTGGATATGAGAACAAGGAGACTGTTATCTTGCAGAGCCACATGGATATGGTGTGCGACAAGTTGGTAGACGTAGACTTCGACTTCGACAAGGATGCTATTCAGACATACGTAGATGGCGAATGGTTGACAGCTAAGGGCACTACCCTTGGTGCTGACGACGGTATTGGCTGTGCGATAGAATTGGCTATCCTCGACAGCAACGATATTGAGCACGGTCCTATTGAGTGTGTGTTTACCCGAGACGAGGAAACACAGCTTACAGGTGCTTTGGGCATGAAGGCAGGCTTTATGACTGGCAACATGCTTATCAACCTCGACTCTGAGGACGAGGGTCAGATTTTCGTTTCGTGTGCTGGCGGTCGCAGCACTTCGGCTAAGTTTACCTTTAAGCGCGAGGCTGCTCCTGAGGGTATGTTCTTCTTGGAGATTTCTATCAAGGGATTGAAGGGTGGACACTCTGGTGACGATATCGACAAGAAGCGTGCCAACGCTATCAAGATATTGTCTCGTTTCTTGTATATGACTCAGGAGAAGATGGATCTTCGTTTGGTATCATTCAACTCAGGCAAGTTGCACAACGCTATTCCTCGCGATGGCAAGGTGGTATTTGCTATTCCTGCTACCGAGAAAGAGAATGTCAGAGCAGCATGGAATGTGTTTGCAGCAAATGTTGAAGACGAGTTCCACGTTTCGGACGTAGAAATGGAGTTCTACATGCAGAGCACAGAGGCGCAGCCTGTGATTGAGAAGGAGTGCAGCGTACGAATTATCAGAGCTTTGCAGGCTGTTGACAATGGCGTATATTCTATGTGTCAGGATAAGGCTTTGGAGACTATGGTTGAAACTTCGAGCAACATCGCCGTAGTGAAGACCGAGGAGAACGAGATTGAGGTGTTGGCTTCGCAGCGCTCTAACGTGATGAGCAACTTGGACAACGAGTGCAACACCATCCAGGCTGTATTCCAGTTGGCTGGTGCTGAGGTTGAGCAAAACGATGGCTACCCAGCATGGAAGATGAAGGCAGACAGCAAGCTGACCAAGTTGGCTGTTGACTCATACGTTAAGGTGTTTGGCAAAGAGCCTATCGTGCGTGGCATCCACGCTGGCTTGGAGTGCGGTTTGTTCTCAGAGCGCTATCCTAACATGGATATGGTATCGTTTGGTCCTACCCTCCGCTTTGTGCATACTCCTGACGAGAAGCTCCACATACCAACAGTTCAGATGGTTTGGGATCATTTGCTCGACATCATGAAAAATGTGCCTGCAAAATAATATGCGCAGCCACTACAATATAAAGAGAGCACTAACATCGCTATGCGTGGTTGTTGGCTTAGGCATGATTGCCTCGTGCGGGAACAACCGACAGGCTAAGGCTGTGGTGAATGATTTTCTAGAGGAAAATCTCAACACCCACGACTACGACACGGAGTATTTCTCGAATGTAGACTCCACTTTCGTGGTTAGCGACTCAGTATTGCAGAAGATGCAGACCAACGCCAAGTCGTTGAAAATGTTTAAGAGCCTTAGGTTTGCCGAGCGTGGCAACACTAAGAAGCTCTACATCATCAAAACGAGATACCACATAGGTACGGACACCATCCGCCAAGTGTTTTATCTGAACGAAGGACAAACGCAAGTGGTCTGCGTGAAGCAGGATGTATAATCAAAATAAAGGGCTTGCCTCTAATAAAGAGGTGAGCCCTTTGTAAGTGAAGAGGGAAGAACGAAGAGGGAAGAATCTAAGGGAAGAGGGAAATTCGCAAAATAATAGTCTGATGGCAATATTATGGCCATTATTCCGTTATATTTGTTGTATGGACAAGAAAATCATGATATTGCTGATGGCTTTGACATTCAGCATAAACGCTATAGCACAAACATTTACGCTTCGAGGTAAGGTTACCGACGAAGACCAAAACCCTGTAGAATTAGCTACCGTTGCTTGCTTGAAGCAAGGAAAGGTGGCTATGACTTCGTTAAAGGGAGAATACAGCCTAAAGCTGCAAAGTGCTGACTCTGTGGTGATTCAGGTATCGATGATAGGCTACAAGACAAAGACACGAGTGCTGAGAAAGCCCCGTGGTGTGCAGACACTACAGATGGTGCTGCACGAAGACAACAAGATGCTGAGCCAGGTGACCATCACCGGACAAAAGATACAGACTTCGCAGACGCAAGAGCTGAAGACAGAACAGCTGAAGCAGATGCCTTCGGCTACGGGCAATGCCGTGGAAGAACTGATACAAAGCCAGGCAGGAGTTTCCACTCATAGCGAACTATCGTCGCAATATAATGTGAGAGGTGGAAGCTTCGACGAAAACTCTGTATATATAAATAATGTGGAGGTGTATCGTCCATTCCTTGTGCGCTCGGGCCAGCAAGAGGGATTGTCAATTATCAATCCCGATATGGTAGAGAAGATAGGATTTTCTACTGGTGGCTACGAAGCAAAATATGGCGACAAGATGTCGTCGGCTCTCGATATTACATACAAACGTCCGAAGAAGTTTGAGGCTACGGCAGCTATGTCGCTACTTGGCGCAAGCGCATACGTAGGTTTCTCGAACAAGAAATTGGCATGGGCAAACGGTTTGAGATATAAGACCAACAAATATCTCTTGGGATCGCTCGATACGGATGGCGAATACAAGCCTTCGTTCTTGGATTATCAGACATATCTGAGCTATAAGCCTAACAAGAGGTGGACGATAGATTTCATTGGCAACATATCGGACAATCATTACGACTTTACCCCTACCGACCGCGAAACTTCGTTTGGTACGATGGAGAACGTGAAGTCGTTTAAGGTGTATTTCGACGGTCAGGAGAAAGACCTGTTTCGCACCTATTTCGGCACATTCTCTATAACACGCCACTTTGGCGACTCCACAAGCGTTTCGCTCTTAGGCTCTGCCTTTTCATCGAAGGAGCAAGAGCGCTACGACATACAAGGACAATATTGGCTAACACAAACTGAGACAAGCGAAAACCTGGGCGTGGGAACATATTTTGAGCATGCCCGCAACTATCTGAAATCGAATGTGGCGAGCGTGAAACTCATGGTGCGCCACAAGACAAAGCGCCACGCCATAGAGGGAGGACTGACATGGAAAACAGAGAGCGTGAAGGAGCGCTCGGTGGAATACGAGATGCGAGACTCTGCAGGCTATAGCATTCCGCACAACGGTAAAGACCTATATATGATATACAGCCTAAAGGCGGTAAACAGCTTGAAGGCAAACCGCATAGAGGGCTATCTGCAAGATACTTACAGATTTCGCGGGGCAAACCAAGAAACTCTGTATACTCTGAACTATGGCGTGAGATTCAGCCATTGGAATTTCAATAAAGAAACGATAGTGTCGCCACGAGTATCATTAGGCATAGTGCCAGCTTTCAACCAAGACTTGACCTTCCGTTTGGCTACAGGACTATACTATCAGGCACCTTTCTACAAGGAGCTTCGCGACACGTCGACCGTGAATGGAGTGACCATAGCCGAGCTAAACAAGAAGATAAAGAGTCAACGCTCCATACACTTCATAGGAGCCGTAGACTATCGCTTTAAGCTCAACAACCGTCCGTATAAGTTTACGGCAGAGGCTTACTACAAGGCTTTGGGCAATTTGGTGCCCTACTCTGTGAACAACGTGAAGGTGGTATACTACGGCAACAACGAATGTAGCGGACATGCTGCGGGCATCGACCTCAAGCTGTTTGGTGAATTTGTGCCAGGCACCGACTCTTGGATATCGCTTTCAATCATGGATGCAAAGATGAAGCTTAACGGCAAGTCAATACCTCTGCCTACGAACCAAAGATATGGCATAAACATGTTTTTCACCGACTATTTCCCAGGTACCGACCGCTGGAAGATGTCGCTGAAGTTGGCTTATGCCGACGGCCTGCCATTCTCGGCACCACACAAAGAACTGGAGAGCAACTCATTCCGTGCGCCTGCATACAAGAGAGCCGATATCGGTATGAGCTACCGTGCATTGAACAACGAAGACCGCAAGATGAAAAAGAGCCCATTTAAGAACATTTGGCTCGGTATAGACTGCCTGAATCTCTTTGGCATCAACAACGTAAACTCGTTTTATTGGATAACCGATGTTACGAGCCATCAGTATGCCGTGCCAAACTATCTCACAGGCAGACAGATTAATGCGCGCCTGCTCTTCGAATTCTAAAAAGACTAAATTAATCATTCGTTTTTCTTTAATTTGAAGATTATTGATTAACTTTGCACGGAATTTTTTGAAACAGATATATTATTA
>ERZ1026856.1493-NODE-1493-length-11653-cov-10.214347_pt1 | contig 11653 bp, 9 predicted proteins | sample MGYA00380158_ERZ1026856 | MGnify/ENA primary metagenome ERZ1026856 (study PRJEB33269, sample SAMEA4719794) | human gut metagenome | biome: human-associated habitat; feature: organic feature; material: feces | place: Cameroon | collected 2013-10 ... | reverse complement strand
AGAGTACCTGTCAAAACTTTTGGAGGGCAGCGCAATTTAATGCGTCTGCCCTGTATTGTCGTTTTCATTTTCTTATGGCAAAGATACAGCTTTTCTTTGAAGATAAAAATGCTTTAACGGTTTTATGTGGGAAAAAAGACTCTAATGCTTTTCTAATACCGTTCTAATAATTCTCTAACGGATGATATGCGAAACAATGAGTAGTTTTGCAGCGCGAAACAAAAACAGAGTAATCCTGAAAAAAAATAGAGCCGACGCATCTCATAAGTGCAAAAATACATAATAATATTGGTAATCATAACAAATAGAGCTACCGCAAGTGCAAAAAAAAAACCTTAGTTAAACGTTTGGCACTTTCAATAAATACTATTAGCTTTGTAAGCGTAATTCGGAAGAAAGGAATAAAATGGAAACTATTAATATTCAATTGCAAGTAGCTACAACAGGCAAATATACACTTGACGAGTTTGTTGCCAAGATAAAGGATTATGCCGATAAATTATCAAATACTATTTCTAAGCCAGCAAAAAGTTATCAAGAGGCCTACATGACTCAGGCTGAACAGGAGGCTTATGTGTCGGAAAGCCTTAACCGTGCACTCGACCAGATGGAGGAGCACAAAAAGAATGGAACTAAGCCGATGGATGCAAGGGAATTCTTGAGAAAACTTCGTGAAGAGGATTTGTATGGAAGTAAAGATTAATGTAGAAAAGGAGTTTGAACGACAATTTAGAAAATTAACAAAGAAGTATCGTTCTATAATTGACGATTATGAAACTTTCCTTAATGAGTTGGAAAAGGATCCTTATCAAGGTTGCAGTCTTGGTAGAGGGGTTAGAAAAGTAAGAATGGCTATCGCCAGCAAAGGTAAAGGAAAAAGTGGCGGAGCAAGGGTTATATTTGCTCAATGACCGAGAAAACATATAAATAATACAGGCTATATGCAATAGGTCTTCCTATTAAAGCATGTAGCCTGTATTGTTTATGAATATCGTTTTCTTAGAATATTTATTGATTAACAATATTCCCGAATATCGGTTTTCCTACACAACCATTAGGAGCCTGCACATGAAGCAAAGCAGCGATGGTTGGAGCTATGTCGGTCATGAATGTCTGCTTTGTGGTAGCTCCATGCTTGATGCCCCATCCCATAAATACAAGAGGAATGTGAGTGTCGTAAGGATTCCATGCGCCATGGTCGGTACCCTTCATGCCGTGAGCATAGTAGTTTGGCTTTAGCACAACGGCTACGTCGCCACTACGTTCACGATTGTAGCCATTGATGATTCTGAATTTAACATCCTCAGGAATACTCTCTGTCATAGTCTTCTCCATGTCGCAAGCATACAGCACGCATGAGTCTTCTTTCAAACTGTTTACAACTATCTGCTTGATTTTATCAAAATCCATATTCTGCGCCTTGATAACATCGCGATTGAAGAACACCTGATAGTTCATCACGCTCTTCACGATGTCGACGGCGTTTGGATATTTCTTTGCCAACGTCTCGTTCAACTTCTTTGCTACAGCATCCGCATCCCAACAGCCTGCAGGTATACGGCGGTCTTGTAAGAATCCTGCATTATTCATAGCACCATGGTCGGCACTAAGGAAAACAAGATAGTTGCCCTTGCCAACCTTTGTATCGAGATAAGAAAGAAAATCGGCAATAGTCTTATCCAAGCGCAGATAAGTGTCTTCGGTTTCTATGGCGTGTGTGCCCACTTGGTGACCAATATAGTCGGTACTTGAACAGCTAACAGCCAAGAGGTCGGTCTCGTCGTCAGCTCCTAACTGTTCGCCATCAATAGCCGCCTTAGCCATATCTAAGGTTAATGAGTTGCCAAAAGGAGTGTTTCTGATTATTCCATAGCCATATTTTTTGTATAGAGTAGGGAGGTCGAGAGGTAAAGTAGCTTTCACACCTGGTTTGATGCTGTTTTCATATTCATTCTCGTCGGTTGTACTCTCTGCGTATGTATTTTTTGGATAAAGAGTATTCCATTTTTCAGAGAGATAATGGTCAGCTACACGCTCGCTATTGAATGTCTCCACCCATTTAGGCAACTTATTCATGTAATAAGTGCTTGTTATGAAGTTGCCCGTTTTATCATCAAACCAAAAAGCTCCATTTGGATTGTGACCTGCAGGAAGTATCGATGCACGATCTTTCAAAGCCACACCCACCACCTTAGCTCTGCCATTCGATGCAATCTTCATTTCGTCGCCAATAGTTGTTGCCCATAGATTTCGTGGCGACATGAGTCCAGCCTTGCTTGTTGTGCCTACAGGCTTAACGGTTTCATCGTCAGTACAATAAACCTTCTTGCCATCCTTCACGAAATAGTTTCCAGCAATGCCATGAATAGAAGGAACGCTTCCTGTATAAATGCAAGTATGACCAATGGCTGTTACCGAAGGCACATAAGGAATCATAGTGTTTTCGCATGAGAATCCCTCGCCAAGCAATCGCTTGAATCCACCATTGGTGTATCGCTTTTGATAGCGATAGAGATAGTCCCAACGCATTTGGTCAACTACGATGCCCACAACAAGTTTCGGGCGTTGAACATTTGTTGTGTTTGTTTGTTGCGCACATACCGAGCTGCTTCCCATGAGTGCCATAGCGATAAAGCTTGCAATCTTAATCTTTTTCATTTCCTTTGTGTGTACTTAATAATATATTTCCCGAATTCTTATTTTTATGTGCATGCAAAGGTATTTAATGTATGTTTCTATGCTGTTACAAATGCGTTAAGTAATGGTTAGAAAGCATATCTCTTAAGTCGTTTTTATATTCACAATTTCTTTTTTGTTCACTCTTTCTTCATAAGATAGAAATCCTGGTGTAATGTAGTCGGTATAATTTTGCACCCGAAAAAATACATCACAAGTTATGAACAAAATCAGGATAATATTGGTCGCAACTTTATTGGGTACATCATCTTTGTTGAACACATCTTCGCTTTATGCTCAACAGATTTCACTATCAAGATTGGCAGTTATTTCGGATGTCCATCTTATGGCTTCCGCCCTTTTAAAAAACAAAGGTAAAGCATTTGACGATTATATATCAAACGACAGAAAGATGCTGGTTGAGAGTACAGAACTTATGGATTCTGTAACCAAACGATTGCTTGCTTACCAACCACAAGTTGTATTTTTAACAGGCGACTTGACTAAGGATGGCGAGAGAATATCTCACGAACTATTAGTAGACAGATATCTGAAACCACTGAAAGCTCAAGGTATTAGGGTGTTTGTTGTTCCTGGCAATCATGATGTAAATAATCCGCATGCTAAGATTTATGATGGCGACAACACAAAGCGCACAACAACAATAACAGCCTATGATTTTACACATATATATAATGACTATGGCTATGGCGAAGCCTTGGCAAAAGATGCTTATTCGCTCTCTTATGTAGCACAGATTGATGCCAAAACAAGACTTATAGCTGTTGATGCTTGTAGATATGCCGACAACGACTTCGATAATGATGTCTGCGTTACGGCTGGACGTATCAAACCACAAACCATGGATTTTATAAAGACCGAAACCGACAAAGCTCACAAACTTGGCATGGAGGTCATCATGATGATGCACCATGGCATAGTGAGCCATTTCGGTTGGCAAGACAAGATAATGGAAGAGTATCTTGTAGATAATTGGAAGAAAGACGCCAGAAAGCTTGCAAAGATGGGAATAAAAGTATGTTTTACTGGTCATTTCCACGCACAGGATATTTCCGAGCGTTATGGTCTTACCGATATAGAAACAGGCTCTACCATTAGCTATCCTCATTCATACCGTCTCATAGATGTAGACACCAATAATGGGACTCTTCATATACGATCAGAAAAGATATTGTCGCTAACATCGATGAAGAATAGTTCGGAAACCCTTCAGCAGAAGAGTGAGCGATTCGCTTCTTCAGCTCTTAGTAGCGTGATGGAAACTATGGTGCCAAAGAAAGTGCCTATGGATGTTAAAACAGAGTGTGCAAAGGTGTTGGGCGAAGCTTATGCCATGCATTTGGCTGGCGATGAACAGCCATCAGACGATTATAAGTCAAGGCTTAAAACTGCGGTAAAACACCTAAGGCATTATTCTTGGAAATGGGCTTTTATTATGAAAAAGATAGGTAAGTATCTTTCTTCAGACACAGGAGTTGCAGACAACGATAATTGTATAGAATATAAGAAAAAGACACAATAATCAAAAATAATTGTATGAACAAGAAAGTATTAGCGATGACAGTAGCAGCCTTGATATCACAAGGAGCTACAAGTTTGGAGGCTAAAGCCCACACTGTCGTAGGGGATAACAAGAATTATGTAAAGGCACTTGGCGTAAATTCCGTTAGTGGCCAGGTTTTCAATGAACAAGGCGAAGCTCTGCCAGGTGTTGTGGTAAGCTATGGAAAGATGAAAGTGCAGACTGATGCTAATGGCGAGTTTCATGCTGAAGTTAATGAAGGCGACAAGCTCACATTCTCTTATATAGGATATAAAACTCTTACAAAGAATGTCGACAACAAGGACTTGAAGGTAGTGATGAAGGTTAATCCTCAAGCTCTAGGCGAGGTTATTGTTACTACTCAAAAGAAAAACCAAAGCATATTAGAGATTCCTGTGGCAGTGAGTGCAGTAACAGGTAGTATGATGGACAATCTCAACTTCCATCAGTTAGACGATGTAGCTATGTTTACTCCTGGCGTTCAGATTCAATTGCAGAGTCCTAACAATCCTGGATATGTAATTCGTGGCGTAACCTCTGATGATGGCGAAGCTTATTCTCAGCCACGTGTATCAGTCTTTATGGATGGCGTACCTACATCTCGAAGTCGTGCGTCGGCTGTAGAACTCTTCGACTTGGAGCGTATGGAAGTAGCAAAGGGTCCACAAGGAACTTTGTTTGGTAGAGGTGCCGAAATCGGAGGCATCAGCATTATTCGCCACAAACCTGTTGATAAGATTGCTGGCGAGTTGTCACTAAACTATGGTAGCTACAATCAGCGCCAGGCTACAGGCTTCATTAATACACCTATCATAAAGGGGAAGTTGGCTAACCGTTTTGCCTTCGATTACGATGCTCGTGATGGTTTCATCAAGAACGAGGCTGGTGGCAGACTAAATGGCAAGAATGCCTTGGCATTTAGAAATTCCACACAATGGTGGGCTAACGATGATACTTCTATAGGCTTGGTTTTCGACTATCAGCACGACGACTATCCTGGCACATCATTCCACAGCATAAACCCTCTTTATGGCAATAGCGACCCTAACAGCGCTGCCAACCTTGAGGCTGGCAAAGAGTTAGGTATAAAGCGTAATGTGGGTGGAGCAATGCTCAATATCGACTATAATATCAGCCACAACTGGAAATTCAATTCCATTACAGGTCTCAGAGCGTTTAATAGTGAAGAGCGTTTTGATGCTGATGGCACCTATCTTCCTTTGTTGCTCTGCAATGAAAAAGAAAAGGGCACCCAGTTTAGCCAAGAGTTTAGATTCAACTACGACGACAGAAATCGTTTCTCTGGTTTCATTGGTGCAAGCTATTTCTATGAGAATTCTTCGCAGGATGTTAATGCTAAAGCCAACTTGCAATATCTCTATCCTGTATTTATCCAAAAGAGTGTGAAGGCATCGCTAAGCAGCCAAATTGATAATGTGAAGGGATTGCTCTGCCAGATGCTTCCTGCCGCTTTACAGCCTATGGTGGATGCTGCTCTTGCACAGTTGATGAACAAGTGGTTCCCCGAAACCCCGGCTGTTGACAACGATGGTAAGCCTTTGGCTCAAACCACTACTCCCGACATCTATGGCGATTTGAAGTCGGCTCTTGCTCCATTAGGAATGGACTTAGACCAACTATTGGCAGGCATGGGTGAGAATGGTGCAATGATACAGGCCACACTGCAGGGAATCTCTGGCAAAACTCTTGATACAGCATATACTGAGCAGGGAAAGAACTATGGTACCAACCAGGCTGTAGAACTTTTTGCTGATGGTACCTACAAACTTGCCAAGAACTTAAACCTTACTCTTGGTGCTCGTGTCACCTACGAGAATCAAGAAACAGGTTATTCTTCAACCACCGTTCCAAGTATGTTTGGTGCTGTGCTCTATCATCCTACAGAGGGTGGAGCCAAGGTCACAGCCAAGGATAGCTATTGGTCGTGGGTAGGTCGTGCTGCCATCAACTATATGATAGGTCGCAATAATATCTATGCAAGTGTTTCGCGTGGTCGCCGTCCTGGAGTTCTCTACTTCAACAACGATCCTAAGGATTTTGAAACACTCAAGCCAGAAATCATCTATAGCTATGAGGCTGGCATTAAGGGAAGTTTGATGCAAGGCAGATTAAACTACGACTTCTGTGCCTACTACTATGATTGGTATAATTATCAGACCTCTGTATTCAATGCCACTACAAGCAAATACGAATACGACGATGCTGGCCGCGCTCATAGCTTTGGCTTAGAGACAAGTCTTAGATATTCGCCATGCCGCAATCTCAATATCTTTGGCAACTGGTCGTGTATCGAGGGTAAGTTTAATGACAAAGACGACAATGGTAACACCCAGCGCTATGCTGGCAATCGTTTCCGCCTTACTCCAAAGAACAGCTTTGCTGTTGGCTTCGACTTAAGTGTGCCAACCGGTCAGAACGCCTCGTTATATTTCCGTCCTACATATTCATGGAAGTCTAAAGTGTTCTTCGAAGAGAGCAACGAGCCTGAGCTTACACAAGACGCCTATGGCTTGCTCAACTTCACAGCAGGCTATCGCTTCCAGACAGGCAAGGTGTACTACGAGATTGGTGCCTTTGGCAAGAATATTCTTGATGAGAAATATGTTGTAGATGCAGGCAACTCTGGTCGCCAAATTGGTTTCCCTACATATGTTGGTGGCACTCGCTCAGTAATAGGAATGATGTTTAAAATAGGTTTTTAACGATGAAACGATTTGTTGTTTATTTGCTGCTGCTGATGGGAGTTGCCCTTCCATCGGCAGCTAAGAATAGAGCTCTTCAAGTGATAGCTCACAGAGGATATTGGAATACCGAAGGTTCGGCACAAAATTCTATCTCCGCTCTACAAAACACCTACAAGATTGGAGTCTACGGCTCTGAGTTTGATGTTCATATCACTCGCGATGGCGAGGTGGTGGTATTCCACGACGACGAAATACTTGTTCCTCACGGCAACGATGTAGATAGTATCTTGATAGAGAATGTAAACTATGCAGACATCAAAGACATAGAACTAAAGAATGGCGAAAAGATTCCTACCTTGCAGCAATATCTTGCAGCTGCTAAAGCATTGAAAGGTATGAAACTCATTCTTGAGGTTAAGGAGCATATACAGAAGAGCGACGAAGAACGTTGTATCGATGCTACACTAAAGTTGGTCAATGAAGCTGGTCTTGCTGATAGAACAGAATATATTTCTTTCAGCAAACATGCTTGCGACTATCTTGTTAGCCATGCTCCTAATGCCAAGGTTTCTTATCTCAATGGCGACCTTACTCCTCATCAGGCTAAAGATGCCGGCTATACAGGTATCGACTATGAGGATGTGGTTCTGAAAGATAATCCTTCGTGGATAAAAGAGGCTCGCAAGCTTGGACTCATAACCAATGTTTGGACGGTTGATGACACGGCAAATATTAAATATTTCTTCAAGCAAGGTGTCGACTTTGTTACCACCAACGAACCTGTGAAAGCAAAGGCTCTTTAAATTATAATATAAACACCAACCAAGGTTGCTTATTCCTAAAATGTTAGGAATTTGCAACCTTTTTTTTGTATGGTTTCATCCCCACGCCATCATGATTTTAACTTCATATTAATCTTTCTATTATACTTTTGCAACAACGATCATTTACCTTTGCAATCGGAAAGAACAGAGCTTATGAAGAAGAAATTGATTCCATTGTTGCTGCTTCTTCCATTGCAATTCCTGCTCGCTATGTATGGCAGGGATAGTCAGAAGGAGCAATCGCGTGTTGTGATTATTGCCATTGATGGTTTAAGATGGCAAGAGGTGTTCGAGGGCGCCAAACGTGATAGTTTGATGCCGTTTCTCTGGGAAATGGGTAATAAAGAGGGTTGCTTGATAGGCAACCGACATAAGAAATCGAAGATGGAAGTTGCCAACGGCATATGGAAATCGTATGCTGGATATAGCGAAATGCTTTGTGGAGTTGCCGACGATGAGCATATCTTCGACAATAGAAAGAAGTTGAATCCTAACCGCTCTGTATTAGAACTTGCTGATGCTTGTTCGGAATATAAAAACAAGGTGGCAGCAGTAGCAAGTTGGGATGTTGTTCCATATATTTTGAATTATCGTCGTAGCCAACTGCCTATCGACTACAAGTCGCGCCATATGGTGAGTGCTCAAGTAAGATGCGACAGCGTGACTCTAAACCGTGCCTTGAAGACTCTTGGCGAAAAACACCCGAAGCTACTGTTCGTAGAGTTTTGCGAAACCGACTTTTATGGTCATCATGGCAAATGGAATGAATACTTAAATGCGGCTCATCAAAACGATGCGTTTATTCGTAAGCTATGGCAATATTGCCAAAACGATGAGTTCTATAAGGGTAACACCACCTTTATTATTACTTGCGACCATGGTAGAGGCGAGAGCCTTGGCATACATGTCAACCGTGGCGAAGTAGACTCTGCGGCATCATGGACAGAGCATGGAAAGCATATTGCTGGTAGCAATCAAACATGGCTCGTAGCTTTTGGTAATCATATTCAGCATTTGGGCGAGGTAGAAGGTGGCAAAACCATTTATACCAAGCAGATTGCTCCAACCATAGCCAGCATATTGAATGTGCCATTCACCAATAGTAACGAGCAAGTAGCCACACCAATATATAAGATATTAAAGCAAGCAAATTAGGATAATAACCATTTATATACTTTTTTATTATGATAGGATTGTTCAACGAATGTTTTCCGCCAGTAATGGATGGCGTGTCGCTAACAGTAAGCAATTTGGCTCGCTGTTTTTATCAACAAGGTAAAGATGTAGCTGTTGTTACAGCCGAGATGCCGGGTCTTGACGAGTCAAAATACCCATACCACATTTATCAATATAGCTCATTCCCTGTTCCTGGTCGTCGTCCTTATCGCTATGGTTTTCCATTCCTCGACTTCAAATTCCAAAAGCAGTTTGCTGCAAACAATTTCGAAATATTCCATGCTCATTGTCCATTCTCATCTGGCGAGTTTGCATTTAAGACGGCACGAAAGATGGGTATTCCTATAGTTGCAACCTTTCATTCCAAATATCGCGACGACTTCAAGCGTGTGGTTCCCAGCAAAGCCGTTGTCGACTATCTTGTTAGCAAGGTGGTGAAGTTTTATGAGAGTGTTGATGAGGTTTGGGTGCCTCAGCTTTCTGTTGGTGAAACTCTGCGTGAGTATGGCTATAAGGGACACTTCGAGGTGGTAGACAATGGATCTGAATTTGCAGACTTTCCATATTCCGACAGCATGAAACAGGCAGCCAAAGAAGAACTCTATATAAATAAAACAGAGCCTTTGTTGCTATTCGTGGGTCAACATATCTGGGAGAAGAATGTAAAACTCATCATAGAGTCGTTGGCTAAAATCAAAGATGTGCCTTATCAAGCTTTGTTCGTGGGTGATGGATATGCACGTGATGACATGCAAGCAATGGCTAAGAAATTAGGATTGGCAGGAAATAATGATTATCGAAAAGACAAAATAACATTCTTGGGTACTGTTTATTCTCGAGAGTTGATGCAAACCATTTATACTGCCGCCGACCTCTTTCTCTTTCCTTCTATCTACGACAATGCGCCATTGGTGGTGAGAGAAGCTGCTGCTTTGCATACTCCATCGATCGTAGCAAGAGGTAGCAATACTGCCGAAATAATACGCGACGAGATAAATGGTTTCTTAGCTGATAATGAAGTCAACGCCTTTGCCAACAGGCTACGTTATATTTTGGAGCGACCAACCATCATCTCTAATGCTGCATCGGGTGCTGCCAAAACGCTGACAAGATCATGGAGCGACATAGCTATAGAAGTTATTGATAGATACCAACATTTAATTGACAGACAACGAAATAGACTTGCCATTTAGCCGTTATATATATAATTAAGGTATAGTATAGTATGAAGAAGTGGCATTTATGGCTTGCAGCTTCAATCGGACTTGTGGTAATAGCAGGGATGATGATTCGGGAGTTCGATATTAACACATTGAGCAAAATACGATTATCCTACAACTTCTTTCTCGGTGTAGGATTAGCAGTGGTGCTCTTTGCTATTCAAAATCTTATGTTTACTCTGCGCTATCAGCATCTATGCCAACATAAGTTATCTCTCTGGCAGAGCTTTCGTGTAAATGTGCTTTGCGAGTTTACCTCGGCAGTAACGCCTTCGGCAGTAGGCGGAAGCGGTTTAGCTTTCGTATATCTAAATCGTGAGGGTGTTTCCATGGGACGAAGTATCTTTACCATGTTTGCAGCCCTGCTTGCCGATGAGGCTTTCTTAGCCATAAGCAGTTGCATTCTGTATCTGTTAGTGCCGTCATCCATGCTGTTTTGTATGGCAAATGGCGAAGGCTCAGTAATAGCATCAAGCGAATGGATAAAGGGTGGCATACAGATTATCTTCCTGGGCAGCACTATTATCGTTGCTCTTTGGACAGCCATCTTATACCTATTATTATTACATCGTCCGCAGCTCTTAGGATGTGTACTCAAAGCATGTTGCAAGATGTCATGGCTGAAGAAGTTTCAGCCACGAGTAGAGAAATTCTCTGCCGACATGACACTTGCCTCACAAGAAGCTAAACTCGAAGGACGACGATTTTGGCTACAACTAATGGGTTACACCACCATAGGTTGGGCTTCGAGATTTGCCATCGTAGTATCGATACTCATAGCTTTCTGCTGTCATGGCAATATGCTTGTGGCATGGTGCCGCCAATGGGTGATGTGGATGATATCCATATTGAGTCCTACACCTGGAGGAAGTGGTGTGGCAGAACTAATGTTTCGTCTTTATTATGCCGATTTCTTGCCCGATGCCTCTGTTGCCATTCTTGCCGCCATACTTTGGCGAGCAATCTTCTATTATCCTTTCTTGGTGATGGGAACTATAGTGCTACCAAAATGGATAGGGCAGAAATTCAATAAGTAGGAATGGAAAAGATTACCATAGTTTGATAATACTTATACCATATTATCAATAATTGTCAATAGCCTGTATTGTTTATAAATATCGTTTTGTTATAAGTCTGCTAATTTAAGTTGTTATAAATTTTGATATTTATCATTCATTTTTCAATAATTATTTGTATTTTTGCATCAGTTTCCCTTCTTTATCAATTTGCAACAGATAACGAAATAAGGTAAAACATATTTAGTAAACATAAGAAAAAAGCTAATGGACTCACTATTTCTCTTGCAGTTTGCATGCTTCATATTCATGCTCGTCAATGCCTTCATCGTAGCACTCTCTCATCTGCATGTAAGATGGGAGAACAAGCGGTATGAGCGTTCTCGATGGATGATCGTTGCTGCCCTGATAGGACTGGCGATACAATATGTGTTGCAGATGACTTTCGGGTTCCGTGCTATGCACGATAATC
>ERZ1026856.1492-NODE-1492-length-11658-cov-26.099716_pt1 | contig 11658 bp, 9 predicted proteins | sample MGYA00380158_ERZ1026856 | MGnify/ENA primary metagenome ERZ1026856 (study PRJEB33269, sample SAMEA4719794) | human gut metagenome | biome: human-associated habitat; feature: organic feature; material: feces | place: Cameroon | collected 2013-10 ... | reverse complement strand
GCTGCCTGATGAAAAAGACACTTTTTTTCAATCCACAACAATTGACAATAACTCCTTCAAGAAACAGGGGAAGAAACCTGTTTATATTATTTTGAGTATCCAGACATTTTTGTGGATTTTGCATAACTTCAAATTGCTGCATTAACAAAAAGTAAACCAGCCAAGTCATATTTTCTTCTTTTTTGTGCATATATTCAGCAGCGATATTTTTATTGTCTTTTAGATACCATTCCAAGCAGTTCCATGCTTTAAAATAAATTGTCCGGTGTATAAAATTATAGGGAAGAAATAGCATATTTCCATTTGGCAACGTAAGTTCGGAAGTTTTCCCGATTTCTTTGCGTAAATCTGCTCCTGCGAAAACTAGTGATTTGCAGATTTCAACATCATCCCATTCACAAGCGTAGAGCAATGCGGTGCAGCCTTGATTATTTGCAATCGGGTCGCGCATACTGTAGCTGATAAATCCGTCAACATTTGAAGTTCTTTCTATATATAAATCAACAATTTCGTTTGTTTCTTCTTTGCGTTTGTCTCGGATTTCCTTTGGAATTTCATTTTCCAGATTTTTTGAAGTTTCCATAATGAATGAAATATCAGAGTCGTGAGAAATTTCTTTTATATTTCTTTTTTCTGCATATTCAAACGGATTGTTGAAAAGATATTTTATCATAAGTGCAAAATATATCGGAGAAACTTCATCTGCTGATATTATAAAGTCGTCTGGAATTTTTTCTGTGCTAAACATTTTATCTAAAAAACGCTTGTTAAGGTCTAAATCCAAAGATTGAATTACGGTTTGCAGTGGCGATATTTTTTGTCTGTTTGTCCGCGTGAATAAAACTTTCTTATCGGTTATTTCAAGAATTTGTAAGATAAGCGGCTTTATTTTTTCTTGATTGTTTCCTCTTAAATATTGACTTACAATTTCATGAATCGGGTAGCAGTTGTTTGTGTTTGGAATGTTTAAGTTTAATGAAGGATATTTTGATTTATCCAAATACAATTCAACAATGTCAAAATAGCCTTGAATTATTGCATTTGAAATTGGCGTGTATGCAACATTGTGAGTTGTTGGAAGAATGTTGTTTATTTTTGCATCTGTGATTTTTAGCAGAGTTTCTCTTGATTTTAAGACTTTCTCATTTTCTGGCGTGTCTGTTGTTTCAATGTTAGAAGCCTTGAATAAGTCTTTATTTTTAATAATCTTCGCACATTCACTTTCTGGAGAAAAGCAGTTCCAAAAATTTTGAAAGCAGTGGTAATATAAATTGTAAGCATCGTTCATGTCGTTTAGCAGAAGGTCGAACGCCAAGCCAAAATCGTAAAAGTTTTTTGTTGTCTTGTCTAAAGGAGTTTTTGTGTCTGTATTGTTGTCGGAAGTTTTTTGCAGCCTTGTTCGGGCTTTTGTAGGATTTTTCTTCATGTCAAGATAAACAGAAACAATTATTGCTTCATGTATAAACTGCCCGGAACTTTTTCCCATAAAATATTTGCCGTTTTCAAAAGCCAGCCCATACCATTTAACAGCATTTTCCAGATATTCAAGATTCCCGGAATCCAAATATTTGTACACATAATCCTTTGCGCAGAACCAGTTTTCCCAAAAGGAAAAAGAATGTGGCAGTTCATTTCTAAGTTCATTCATGGTGTTTTGAAAAGAAATTAAGTTTTCGCGGCAGTTTTCATTCAGCAGGTTATCAAAATACAAAGCCTTTTCTGCAATGTCTTTAAGATTTTGGATATTTACATTTTCATCGATAAAACTTGCTGCGTCTTGAATAATATTTTCTGTGTCAGTCTTCTGATGAATTTTGCAGAATAACTCAAGTTTTTGCAAATCTGACTTTTTAAATGACAGCCATTTTATTGCATTTTTGAAATTCAAATAGAAATAAAGATTCAAAAAGATGAATGAAAATCTTTTGTCCTTTTTATGAATCGCTTTTAAGAACGGATAAAAAATTTTCCAGGTGGGATTTGTATTTTCTTTTCGGCATTTTTGTAATGCTTTTTTTTACGTGCAGCAAAGAATCTGATTCATTGTCGTTTATATTTTCAGCAACTTCAGTGTAAATCTGTTCATATTTTAAATTATGGACTTTTGCAAATTCTGTTATAGCTTCATCAAAAGTTATATTGCTTACAAACTCTATGTATTCGATAAAGTAAGTTGTCAGTTGTATTAAAAGGTGACCATAAATAATTTTCTTGGAAAGATTGTTCTGTGTGTTTTCAAAAGGTCTAGTTCCGCAAATTTGGATTATAAATGACCAGATAATGTGTGAATAAAACTGCTGAAAATCACTAAGTTCAACTTCTTCAAAATATTTTCCATCAAGTGATTTTTTTCTTTTTGTCTTATGAAGCGGAATTTCAAATTCTTTTTCCAGTTCTGACAAAAACTGGTAAATTTTTTGGAACAATGAATTTTTGTCTGTGTATCGGAATTTTAAATAAGAGCCTTTTTCCTTGTAGGCATCATTTAGTTCTGAATCTGTTAAAAATCCCATTTGTATTAAGGCGTCTTTTCCACAGAGTTCAACTGCAAAATGGGTCAATTGACTTAGTGTGATATTTCCATAAATGATTTTTTCCTGCTCCATATTAGAATTATAGCATAAAAACGGGCTAAAAAAATATTCCCTTAAAAATTGGGCATAAAATAAACGGATTTCATTGTATTTTTTATATGTCTTTGAAAGACAAAATCAATTTTTATGGGAGGCCAAATATGGCAAAATCACACATTTCACCTGCGAACAATGCGGCTAACATTTCAAATGCAAACAAGGGAACTTTCGGACAGAACTTGCAATGCTGTCAGAACCAGGGCAATAGGGGCTGGCAGATGAATCCGCAGAATCCAGCTAATAAAAGCAGCAGTTCATCTAAAAAGAGGTGATAGCATGAAAAGCGATGTTTGTTTCAGTAAAAAAACAGGGCAGCCTCTTACCGTGTATTTTTCAGAAGCAGATGCAAAATCTTCCGCATTGTATGAACGGACTGCAAGAGGAAGCGACTTGTATCCATATAAATGTGAAAAATGTGGTTACTGGCATTTAGCACCACTATCATCAAAACTAAACGTTCAAAGAAATGCCTGTTCCTGCTTGGACTCAAATGGAAGGCACAAAGCATTATATTTGACAAGAGAAGATGCAGAAAAACAGCGGATGAAATCAGAGGCGGAACAACATATTTCGCTAAAGATTTATAGCTGCAATGAAGGTAAAGGCTTTCATTTGACGCATTGTATGTAATTTTAAAACAGGCAAAGTTGCGCTAAGGCAGTGCGATTTTGCCTGTTTTTTTTGTTGATTATTTTCTGTAAGAATACCTTAAAAAGTTCATGAAGTATATTTTCGCATTTATAACCGCTAAAAATATAAATTATCTTGATTTTGGCGACTATAACTGATAAAAATACATCTTCGATTTTCCGGCACAACCAAAACTTTCAGTCATGCCAGATTTTTTATTCCTGCTCTGTCCAGACAAAACCGTTCAAATCGTAGCCTGCGTTCTGGGCAGTCTGAATGTAGCGTTCCTTGACGTCATCTGGAATCGTCTTTGTGCGGCTCAAAATCCACAGAAGTTTTTTGTTTGCTCCTGCGACAAGCGCGTAGTTGTATTCGGAATCAAGCGCAATGATTTTGTAGTCGCTGTAAAACGGCCAAAAGAACGAGACTTTCAGGCTTCCGGAATTTTGGTTCCCGGCGAATTTCGCCTTTCCCACGGACTGTTTCTGCTCTTTGCTGACATAATCATAGCCAGAATTTACAACCTTGACAGTGCCGTTTTTGTTCAGCGAGTAGTCGGCCGTAACGTTTTTCAGATTTTTTTCCCACTTGAAGTCAAACCTGCCGATCTCGTACCATTTTCCAAGATACCGCTCGAGCTCAAAATTCCGCACAGGCTCAAGGTTTGCATTGCTTTTTTCGGAGACTGACTGGGCTGAAAGGCTTGCAATGCAGCTCAAAACGGCGGCCAAAGAAAAAATCTTCCTGATTCTGCTTCCTTTTTTCATGTGAACCTCCTGTAAAAATTGCATACAACCTACAAAGAAAATAACCATAAAAGAGGCGGAAAGCAAGAAAACAGATGAGAAGTTCAGCCATTTTTGACTGTTTTGTCAAAAATTTATGCAATTTGAGCATCCGGATTCTTACCGTTTTCCGCCCGCAACTCCTTTTACCCCTCCAAAATCCACTCCCTTATATTCTTCCTTACGATTCCGTTTTCGTTTGAGGGCGGAAGATCGTCCATTGTAAGAATGAGTTTTGGAAAGTTGTCGCCTAGTGCCAGAAGCGATTTTAGCGGGCGGAGTTCCCTTTCTTTTGTCTCTTCCGAGCCGATTAGGTATGCGACCTGAACGTATAGTTTTTCGCCGTTTTTTTCCGCCGCAAAGTCAATCTCCATGTCGCCGATTTTTCCGATAAAGACTTTGTAGCCGCGCCGAAGAAGCTCGATGAACACGATGTTTTCAAGAATTCCGTTTATGTAGGTGTCCTTGTAGCCGTGCAGGAATGTCAGCAGCCCCTGGTCGGCAAGGTAATATTTTTCCATCGTCTCAAGGATTTTCTTGCCGCGCACGTCATACCGCGGAACTTTGTGCAGGACCAGCGCGTTCTCAAGATATTTTATGTCGTTGTAGATTGTCTCCACGGAAAGCGGGCGGCCGCCGGACTTCATGAAGTCGGAAATTCGTTTTGTGGAAAAAATGTTCCCTGTGTTGTCGGCGATGTACAGAATGATTTTTTCAAGAACCGCAGTGTCGCGGATTCTGTTGCGGGCAATCACGTCTTTCAGAAGAACAGTTGAATAGATTCCTTCCAGATACGAGCGGATTTGGACAGGGTTTTCCATCATGTCCTTCAGTCCCGGAAAACCTCCGAATTCAATGAATTTTCTGAACACCGCCGCAGCGTCGTTTTCAGAATTGAAGTACAAAAATTCCCTGTAGGAAAGCGGCCAGACGTGAATCAGAACATAGCGACCGCTCAGGTACGTTGCAAGCTCGGAGGAAAGAAGATTTGCGTTGCTGCTGGTTATGTAGATGTCTGCGTCAATCGTGGCGGAAGAGTAGAGCGAGTTCACAAGTTTTTCCCAACCGCTGACTTCCTGAACTTCATCCAGAAAAAGATAGAGTTTTTTTCCGCCGGCCGCCTCGCTTTTTGATTTTATAAAGTCGTAGAGCTTTTTTGCGTCCAGTAATTCCGCGTTCTCAAAATCTTCCATATTTAATAGAAGAATCTGTTTTTCCGCCGCGCCTTTTTCCATAATCTTTCGTGAAAGAAGCTCAAGCATGAACGACTTTCCCGACCGCCGTATTCCCTGGAGCACTTTTATGACGGGCTTGTCCTTGTAAAGAGAAATTATTTCGTCGATTCCGAATCTGTCCAGCGCAATCTGTTTCATTTGTTTCCACTATAACCGAAAAAGTTCTGAAATTCAAGAAAAGTTTCAGGTATAGTGGAAAGTTTTTGCTAAAATTGGAATAGTTATCAGTAGGAAATGCCTTTCTCTAACAAATCATCATATTTTTTCCCAATTCACAATAAATCTGTGGTATCATAAAACAAGGTTTATTATATGAATGTTTTTGATTCTATTCCAGTTGGATTTTTTAACTGTCTTGCAAGTTCAGCAAATCACAGAGCCTATGCCGGTTGTCTTGGTGCGATTTATGAACAGTATAGCAGTGCAGTTTCATATAGATTGCCAAGAACAGACATCCGAGATTCTCTGGTTATTTATCTTCTACAAAATCATATAGAACTAAAAGAAGACGGCACAGAAGATTTGGCTACAGGAAATGATCAGGCTAATTTTATAATCAGAAAATTTGTTGCGTCCGGGTACATTGAAGAAGAAACTGATGATACAACTTTTGAAAAATATATTGTAATGACTGATAACGGAATTGCTCTTGCAGAATTCTTGGAAAGGCTTTCAAAACCAAGACGAGCGGAATATTCAAACTTCATCTTGAATATTTACAATCGATTAAAATATCAGACCAAGGAGCAGAAAAATGAACCGTACAGTCTGCTTTTAAGACCAGCTTTTGAAGATGCGAAGGCTCTTTCATCCTCTCTTAAAAAACTTTCAACATCAATTAAAAAAATAATTGAGACTATGCTTCACGAAGGAACTCTTGTAAGTCTTACGGAAAACATAATCAAATATTGCGACGGGGAATTCATCCGTGAGTATTCAAGGCTTGTAAAGCAGCAGAACATTCATCTTTATAGAAATTTTATTACGCAGGAGCTGGAAAGGTTAAAGGGAGAATCGTTTGAGCTTATTGTGCAGAATCTGATGAATGAAGAAAAAATTGAAAAACCAGAAGCCGAAGAAAGAATTTCTGAAATGATAGATTCAACTAAAACTTTTTTGCATGACGATTACAACAAAATAATGGAAGACATAAAACAAAAAATCAACACATATATAAGAATTGCAATTGCGCGGGAAAGAATGTTAAGGAATAAAGGATTTGATTTAAAAGGTTGTGTTGAACAGGCTTTGCGAATCCTTATCCAAAATGATGATATAAACGATGAGGTTTTTCAGAAATTATTCCGCATACAATCAAGCGAATTCATTGACACAAGTTCTTTGTATATTCCAAGAAAAGCGACCTCTCTTACTCAAAATACAGAAAACGAGTATTACGAGTTAAGCGATGAGGCAAAACGAAGACAAGCTGCTTTACTTCAAAAAGAAGCGGATAACCCATACTCCAAAGATAGAATGAAAAACTATTTTTCTTCGTTTCCTGAAAGTTCTCTTCAAGTTGTTGAAAACAAGGATAATATGCTTTCAACTCTTGCGGCTATTACTTATGCAAAAGAGAACGGCTGGAACATTGCTTCTTCAGACGAGTATATTCAAAATAATAACTTTAAAATGCGAAAATGGGAGGCTTCAAGAAAATGACAGCTGATGAATATTGGTCTTCTACATTTACTTCTCAGGAAAAACTTTTGTTCCAGCGGGTGTGCCGCACGCTTTTAAAGAAAACATTCATTGTCCGTGATAAAGATGATGACAACCGCAGAATGTACTTTTTTGCATCAAAATATTCAGATTTTTTGACAAAATATTTTTCATATATGGGATTTGATGTTTCAGTGTCAAAAGATGGCGGTGTGGTAATGCTGCAAAATTATACAGGAACCGGCGAAATTGCAAAAATTTCCGTGAATAAATATCTTTTTAAGAAAACTGAAACCATAGTCTTATGCTGTCTTTGGTCACTTTATTCAGATAAAATAAAGAGCGGCTCGCTGGCAAAGCAGATTACAGTTACTCTGGCCGATATAAACATTGAGCTTGATAAATATGATTTCAACGGAAATATTGATAAAGGCCGCTGGATTGAGATTCTTGGGCTTTTTGCAAAATTCAATTTGATTGCTCCAAAAGGGGAAATCGGCTCAAATGATTTCTGCATAGTTTTGTTTCCGTCTCTTCAGTTTGCGCTGGATGAAAAAGAGTTTGCTGATTTTGTAAATAATACAGAAGCAAAATTTAAAAACCGGAATTTGCACGATGATTATGAAAACGCAGAAATTGAGACTCCGGAAACGGATTTTGATTCATTTGATATAGAGTTCAATGAATCACAAGGAGACGAGAATTGAAAGAAATATTAAACCGAAAAACTGCCAAGCGGCTTCTTTTAATAAACTGGTCTTGCTTTCAGAATGAGACAATAGAACTCGGTTCTTCCACGCTTTTTACTGGTGTAAACGGAACTGGAAAAACTACAATTCTTGATGCAATGCTTTATCTTCTAACGGCAAACAGGCAGTTTAATAAAGCCGCTGATGACAAAGACCGCAATGTTACTGCCTACATTCACGGAGACAGAAAGACAAATGGTGTTGACAGATATTTAAGAAAAGACGCAGTTACAAGTTATATCGCCATGGAATTTTTTGATCCGGGGACAAAAAAATATTTTGTGGTGGCTGTCTGCATGGAATCGAAAAATCCGCAGGACGCTGCCGAAAGCAAATGGTGCATATTTGATGGATGCCATCTTGATGATATAAATTTTTACGATAAAGATGCTCTTAAGCAAAAACGTTTTATTACAACCGCAAGAAATAATTTATCTGCAAAAGGAATTCCTGTAAAAGCTGGAGATTTTTTAGGTCGAGATAAGGCTGTTGAGCAGGTAAAGCGTGTTCTTGGGATACGCGGCGACAGTAAAAAATTCAGAGAGAAACTCTTGAAAATGACAGCCTTTGATCCTGAGCGAAATGTGGATAAATTTCTGCAGGATTCCGTTTTGGCAGATATACCAGTTCATTCCATTGAGCTTCTGCGCGAACAAAAAAAGTTGTATGAAGAAGCGCGGATAATGTTTGAGAATATAAAGACAAGAAAAAAATTGCTTGAACAGATTGAAGAAAAAACTCGTGAATATGAAAAGCAGCTAAAAGCAAAAAATCTCCGTTCAATGATATATGGGTTTCAGTTTATCAATAAGAATAAAATTGAAATCGGCAATAAAAAGTTGGAGCTAAAAAATCTTCAAATCGAAAAAGATACTCTTGTTGAAAAAAGAACGGAATCTTCTGAAAATCTGGAAAAGGCAAGAAAATTGCTTTCAGACGCAGAAAGTAAAAATGCTGATGTAAAGTCAACCCTTGAAAAACTCGAAAATGACGAGGCTTTTTGCTCTAAAAAAATTGCTGAGACTGAATTGGCTTTGGCACGCTTAAAACAAATTCAGATTGCCTTAAAAAAGCTCATATTCGCACTTAAAGATTTTATCACTGTGGAGGAAAAAGAAAAAACTGTTCTTGAAAATCTTGCAGAAACTGATTTTAATTCCACTGAAAAACGTCAGGCTTTTTTATCTTATGGTGAAAAGGCAAAAAATCAGAATGTGCTTTTGATAAAAGACATTGGACGAAAAGAAGACAGGCTAAAGGAATTAAAAGAAAATATTTCTGATACTGAAAAACGCATAAAAGAGCTTGAATTAAATATCGTAACTTTTCCAAAAGAAGCTGAAGAATCAAAACGGATTATAAAACTGGAATTTGAAAAGCGTGGTATACAGAGCCAGGTTCGTTTTTTCGCTGAGCTTGTTGAATCCTTTACCGATGAAAAATGGCGGCCTGCTATAGAAACTTTCCTTGGACCTAAAAGATTTTTCATAATTGTTGATGATGAATATTGTAGTGCTGCACTAAATATTTTACGTGAAAAACGGCTGTTCAGGACAAATGTTGTTCTGTCTGATAAACTGCCTGAAAGCGAAGTTACAGAAAATTCCGCATCATCGGTTTTGAATATAAAAAGCAAAGCCGCCAGAAGATATGCAAATTATCTGCTAAATGGAATACATCTTTGTGGTTCTGAGGAAGAATTGCACGAATATCCAAAGGGCGCAATTATGGCGGATGGAACTCTTGCTAAAAGTTATTCTGCAAGTCTTATGGATATACGCAAGACCCGATTCTGCATGGGAAACAATGTTGTGGAGTTTCAGCTTAAGCAGGCAAAAAAAGAAAAGGAAGAATTACTTTCTTCTATCAATATAGTAAATGATGAGATTTCTAAAACTGAGCAACTGAAGAAACTGATAGAAAATATAAAATGGGATTCTTCTTATTACGATTTTAATTCTCCTTCAAATCTTAAGATTCTTGAAAAGCAGAAAAATGAACTTGTTATTCAAATTCAGGAACTTAAAGATAGCCCGGATATGCTTGCTGCAATGAAGGAAATTGAAGTTGCGCAAAAGAATTTTGATAGCGCGCATCAGCATGAAATTGAAGTATCAAAAGCTGAACAAAGAAATTCAGATAAAATCACTTCTGTCCAAAAAGAGATTGAGCGGCTTGAAACAGACTCAAATTTAAAGCAGAAATCATATTCAGAACTTGTGAAAGCAAATTCTGAGCTTGAAAGTGAAATGCATACAGAATATGAGCGTCAGACAGCACTAAGAAAAAATCCAATCGTGATTGGTGAAAAGCACATGAAGCAGTTAAATGTAGATGTGGAAAATGCAAAGAAAAATCTTGAAAACGAACAGCTTGAATACAATAAACTTTCAGATTTGCCGTTGGAAAACCGTGGTATTGAATTTATATCTTTCTATCGCGAACAATATAGAAATGTGGCAAACGTTAAAATTGATGAAGCAAAAGACAAACTTGAAGAACAGTCTGTAAAGCTGCGTGATGTTTTTCTGCATGATTTTGTGTCTGAACTAAAAGAAAATATTGATAAGGCAAAAGATGAAATCGATAAGATTAATTCTGAGCTAAAGAAAATTCCTTTCGGACGAGATATTTACCAGTTTAAAATGATTCAAAAAAGTGACCGCCAAGTGTTTTTCACAATTTTGGATAATCTTTCAGCATTACAAGGTAACCCTGATTTATTTAGCGCGAATTCTGGCAATGATGAAAAACTCAATGTTGATGTTCAGGAATTTCTGGATAAAATTCTTTCTAGCGAAGATGAAAGCGATTATTCGGATTATAGAAATTATTATAATTACGATATGCTCATAAAAAGTAATTCAGGAGACGAAATTACAGAAACGAATTTATCAAAAAAACAAGGCTCTGCTTCCGGCGGAGAAAAGCAGACTCCGTATTTTATTGTTCTGGCGGCAAGTCTTTTGCAGTTTTATCCAAAGAATGTTACTTGCGCAAGAATCGCTTTTATCGATGAGGCTTTTTCGGCACTTTCAAAAGAGCGCATTGAGCAAATGGTCAAATTTCTGGAAGACAATGATTTTCAGGTGTTTTATGCGGCTCCTCCTGAAAAAATAGATTCAATCGGCCGCTACATTGACAACACTGTGGCACTTTACACGGATGGGCGATACACAAAACCAATAGAAGGCTTCTCAAAATAATATGACATTCTCACAAAAACAAAAAAAGACATTGGAACTGCTTCTAAAAAAATATGAATCCAGCAAAACGTATAACAAAAATAATGAAATCACACAGTCGTTTTCTATTCTGCCGGAGAAGATTTTTCCGGACTACACAAACGATTTTGCAGATGTTGATAAAATCCATGATTTTGAGAATGACCTTGAAGTTCTTGAGAAGATGGAACTCGTTGCAATTTCCAAGAAAGATGACAGAATCAGTAAGATAGCTGCCATTTCAACAGATGAAAACTGGAATAAAATTCGGCAAATCCTTGGTGTAAAAGATAAGAATACAAGATTAAAGGAAGAAATCAGCTTTTACTCAGCGATTTATGATGATTCAGATTTCGACAAGATTGCAAAGGATTTTTGCAGGCAGCAGATAGAACGTCTTGAAGTTGGCAAGAAAGCTCAGTTTTTTCAGGAAGAAGCAGAAAAGATTATTATGCTGTTAAATTATATTTTGAAAAATAAGAATGAGATTTTGGAGAGGGAACTTTCTATTTCAGTTTTATCAAATTCAAAAACATGGGAAGAAAAATATAAGAAAAAAATCCTAAAAATTTTGCGTCAAAATGAACGTTTTGCTTCTTTAGTGGAAAATTGCGAAGATGAAAAAGAGGCAGACAAAGTTATTCTTGAAGAATGTAATATTTTTTCAAATCCGTCTTATATATATTTTCACTAGCGTCCAACTAACCAAAATCAAATTCTAAAAAAGTCGATTTTTCAGG
>ERZ1026856.1487-NODE-1487-length-11683-cov-28.818369_pt1 | contig 11683 bp, 14 predicted proteins | sample MGYA00380158_ERZ1026856 | MGnify/ENA primary metagenome ERZ1026856 (study PRJEB33269, sample SAMEA4719794) | human gut metagenome | biome: human-associated habitat; feature: organic feature; material: feces | place: Cameroon | collected 2013-10 ... | reverse complement strand
CCTATTCTTTAGATGCCAGTTCCTCTTCCAGTTTCTGTAGTTTCTGTAATAATTCATTGATAGTGGAAGCCTGCGCATCAATTTTATCCTGCATATCATCGATCATGTACTGTACGGTATTCTCATCTAACATCTGTAGTTCCTTTGAAAATAGTCCCATAACGTCCTCCGTATTCCGGCACAGTTCGTAGATATCCGTATAGAGATCCTTGAAATCGGGGTACTGTGTGATCAGTGCCACGATGGAATCGGGATCATCGGTACTAAGAAATGTCAGCCAGGCATCTAAACGATTTGTGATACCTTTAGTTTGCGGGCAATTCTTAAAAATGTCAAGAGGAATAAAGCAATAATTTTGTAATAATTCTAACACTATACCGGTGTCGGACGTTGGATAGAAGGAATGCAGGTATGTATCTTTGAATTCCGGGGCGTGAAACTCCTGTGGACTGGTTTCAAACAAGACAACCGTATAAACGTTTTTGACATCCCGGTAGGAGAAGGTACGGTTCTCCTGCTTTTTTCGTTCGCGTACCCGTTTATACTGGCGGAGCAGGAGATCGGCAGAGTAGCAGGCACTCCGCTGACCGGGGAAGAAGTAGCCGAACTTCTGGACTTCGACATTTGCGATACTGTGATCCTCCAGTTCGACCACGATATCCGTGATAAGTAAGGAGGATTCCGAACCGATGCGGGAGGAATCATTCGGAAGCACCTCCAGGATCTGCACCTGCTGGTGAAGAACTAAAGATAAGAAGTCCGAGAGGCGTTCCGGTGTATACTCCGGGTTCATGATTTCCTTAAAGAAGGCATCATACAGGATCTTCACACCCCGGACACCGGTGCAGAAGTCTAAGAATTCGGTTTGCTGTGCCTCGGACCACGAATGAAAGGTGCCGGTCAGTATCTTATTAGAATGGATATCCTGAAGCACCGCATCGCGGGAGCGGATCATAGGGAAATAGGTGTTCAGTTTATTAGAAAATGAATTTGATATTTGATTGGACAAAGAAAATCCTCCTTCGTAACAGAGTACAAAATGCAAAGCATATCAAGCAGAACCGTTGACATCACACAGGGCATTTAATAGTAATCGGGTAACAATGATGAAACATTTCATGATTTATGAATCTGCAGAATTCAAAACCCAAGCAACGACAAAAACAATAGCCAAATGTAAAAATAAAATTAATATGTAAACAACATACACTATAAAAGGGAAAATGTCAAATAAAATTATTCAAAAAGTAAAAAAATATTATAAGAATTACTGTGAGGATTATTTATAATGAGAATAACGAGTAGATATAAAAAATGCAGAAATCTATCGACGGAAGTGGGGATAGATTCCTGCAAAAAATTAACAATTTTTCAGAACCGGCTTTCTGGAGGCGATTAACTCCAGAATAGAAACGCCAAATGGGAATACGAAGCTACAGATTACCGAAACAATGGAGTAGGCTTTTGCTTTCTCAGCGGTCAGGAATACGCCATACAGGTCACGGAACATCGGATACAGGATACAGATCTTCAGTATCAGATGAATCACAGCATAGAAAGTTGTAATGATCGTAGCCAGTGTACCAAAGATAGGCCCGATAATAGGGATCGGTGTCAGCATACCCAGAATCGTAGGAACCAGATAAAACAGGTGCAGAGCACATAACCATAGTATAAATCCATGTGTCCGATTCTTAAATTCCTTTTTGAAGATCAGTGGAGTATACGGTTTCTTTGGAATCGTAAATTCCACGTAATTGTTAACAAATGGAATCCAGGCCAGCCATGGACATGGATGATGAGTTTTACGTGCCATATTGAACAGACCCAGACCGGTAAGAAGATAGGTCAGGATGGAAAAAACAGCAGTAAGAATGATTCCGATAATGCCCAGTATGGAAAGAATGCTTAGCAGTGTAGAATCTAAATGTCCGAAAATGGAGTCCAGATTGCTCAGCAGGTCATTGATGTCATTGATGTCTGTGATAAATATTTGCATAGAAGCCTCCTCATTGGAATATGCAACGCGTATAGGTTGCGGATAACATATAGTTATTTTAAACAGAACAAAGAAAAATGTCAAATAAACCGTATAAATTTCTATATGATTGCGTGTGGGTAATTTCTATATTATAATACAGTAAAAGATCGTAACTATGAGGAAGTGTGGTAAATGAGAGGAGCGATAGCTATGAAAAACAGGGGGATTCTTTTCACTTTGGCAGGAATATGTATACTGTCACTATGTAGCTGTGGAACGTCAGGAAATCAGGACAATCGTCAGGTTCTTGATATGGGAAAGAAAACAACGGAGGAAGCAACCGAGGCATCTACAACCGTCGGTACAGAAGAGATATTGTCAGAGGCGGATGAGGCTACGATTATCCGGCGTGCAAAGTATGCGGATGCAGTAGCACGATTTTACTATGCCGGCGAGTGGCCGGACGGAACCATATTGGAAGGATTTAACTGGGATGAAATGCATGAGAATCAGTATGCGATTTGCGATATTGATAGTGATGGGATCGAGGAGCTGATCCTTTCAGACACACAAACCTCGGTAGCGGGTATGATGGAGGGGATCTTCCAGTATGATATAGAAACCGGTCAGATGCGGCAGGAGTTTTTGGAGTATCCGGCAGTGACCTACCTGTCGAATGGATATGTAGAGGTTTTATGGGCGCATAATCAGGGCGTAACGACCGACATGTGGCCATTTAATGTACACCGGTATGATGCGCAGACCGATACCTATGAATATATTGCATCAGTAGATTCGTGGAATAAAGAGGAATTTCCGGAGGACTATGACGGTACACCATTTCCGGATGAATATGATGCAGATGGTGATGGGAATATCTACTATGTAAGGCCAAATGGAGGCGAACGTCAGCCGATGGATAATGCAGAGTTCGAGGCATGGAGAAATGGAATCGAACAGGGGGCTGCACCGATAAATGTAACCTATAGAACAGATAATGATGATACATTAAAATCTTATACAGATGCCTATAAGAAACTCTGTTATCAGAAGTATACTCAGGTATACGGTGATGCTGTTGGTGATCTGGGGCTTCGATTCCTTCAGGCAGATGCAGTCGATGTGCAAGACTTTAAGGAAGAACTGGAGAACCGGTATGGCCTGAGCTTTACTGCAGAAGATGAGTACGGCGATCGTGAGGTCGGCAGTCTGGACGGACAATCACCGATCATTTTGGACTATATGAATGCAACATCGCTTACCTATCAGGAGACTCCGGTAGAGGATATCACGATCTTTGGAATCTATCCGGGAGTATCAGAGGAGACGGCATTGGAACGGTTGCAGACAGCAGGATTCTATGCATCAGGACTTGAGGATGGCTATATAACCGGAGATATGTGGGGGCATGTATGTGTCTGGCTGGATGTAGAAGATGGCATTGTGAAGGCGATATCGATCCGAACCTATTGTTCTTATGCAGGATAAAGGCTGGTATCGAATATGCTCTTTTCACAGGGGCCATGGACACCATGGCAAATGTTTGCGATGGGAATATCCGGATTTCTGGCCGGGCTCCTGTTCCGAACGGGAGCGATACCGCCAAAGAGAGTTCTGCTAAGCATATATGGGGGGCTGACGGCGATCATCATCTATGGTGGAATCATGAATCCGGCAGCCGCATTGATATGGGCAGGCAGCAGCATCAACTGGAAAATGATAGTGTCCTACTATGTATCGGGATTCCCGATGGACTGTGTGCATGCATTTGCAACGATCGTATTCCTGCTGATTGCTGCAGAACCTGTCATTGAGAAGCTGGAACGTATTAAGATCAAGTATGGGATGCCGGAGCCGTGACTCCGCTCCCATTAATAATGGTAATTATACACAACGGTTTCAAACAGATCAGAATATTCGGTTTCTGATGCAGGATATTCCACACTGATGTAGTGTAAGATACCGTCCTCGCCATCAAAGGTAAAGGTGATCAGATACATGTCATCAGCCGGGTAATAAACAATTCGCTTATAGCCTGCGATACCATTGATACTTTCCTTTGTGGAGACGATAGAACTGGAATCGACATCCGGATTTTCTTTTGCAATTTCATTTAAGGCGTAGTTGAAATCGGCAGCCGTAAGTCCTACATCTCCGGATTGCATTCCGATTACGATATATCCATAGGCATATTGAACCGCATTTGGGAGCATTGTGCCACCAACTTCTATAAAGTGAGAAAAGTTGGACGGAACCAGACAGTATCCAACGGTATCATCACCGACCTCCATCGTTTCGTATGCAGGGGTGTAGGAAGAGGTAACGACATTATCAAAGGTATCGCCGGCCTCAGTGGTTTCGGAGGATGCATCCATAGAGGTTTCGGTGTCCTCAGTTGCGATTAGTTCCGTAGTATATTCCGTCGCCATCATTTCTGTAGAAATATTACCTGCATTTGTCCAGCCGCCATTGCCGCTGGTGGTGGTACTATTGTGATGGAAAACCGTAGTAATAAGAATAATCAGGCTGACGATGCCTATAACCAGGGAAAGAGCGGCACCGATAATACCCAGAATAAACCCATACTTGCCCCGATTGTCTGTATTTCGGGATCGGTTGCCGAAGATCATGGCTACGATGCCGGCAGCGATGCCCAGTGGAAACAGGCAGGAAAGTACAATTGAGCCAATGCCGGTAATAAGAGACACCAGCCCCTTTGTCTGTGGTTTTTGTTCGTTAATAATGGTTTCTTGATTCATGATAAATCTCCCTTCTACGTTTGAAAAAATGAAAATGCCTCACTGACATAAATACTCCCAGTATCATAATAACAGAATAAGGTCAAATTTGGATTCCCAATTTTGCAATAAATTGACGAATTTTACCAAATTAAATTGCAATCACGAAGCATATCAGCGATAATAGAATCAATGAGACGGGAGATGATAGCATGAATATAGCAGTGTGTGATGATGAAAAACTGTTCTTAGAAGAAGAAAAACGGCTGATCCAGCGGTACTTTGATGCCGAAGGGCAGGCGTGTAAAATTGATCTGTTTCTTTCCGGAGAGGATCTTTTGGCAACAGAAAAGGAACTGAAGCAGTATGACATCATTTTTTTAGATGTAAATATGGGAGGACTGGATGGTGTCAAGGTCGCAGAAGAGATCCGAAGATGGAATCCGAATGTGTATCTGGTGTTTGTAACTGCATTTATAAAATATTCAACAGAAGGCTATAAGGTCGATGCGACTCGGTTCATTATAAAGGGCGAGGGCAATCTGGAGGCGGCTATGGATGAATGCTTGACAGCGATCTGCAAGAAAATGAAACTGACAGACTGGCGTCATACCTTTCGATTTCGAGAGGGCGAGCTGGAGCTGGGAGCGATGGATATCGTTTATATTTCCAGCTATCTTCGTTATCTGCAGTTTCATTTGACGGGGGATAGGGTGGTATGTACCAGAACCGCCAAACTGGATGATGTCGAGCAACTACTGAGAGGCAGAGGGTTCCTGCGGGTGCATAAAAGCTTTCTGGTGAACCGGAGTTATATCAGGGACATTCAGCGGTATGAGGCAAGGCTCTATACCGGAGAGACGGTACCGATATCAAAAGCACGTTACATAGCAGCACGAAATGAGTTTCTGGCATTTAAGGGAGGGCTGTAGGGATGAGCTCTGTTTATTACATGCTCTTTATGGCTGTATGCTTCGTGGGATTTGGAGACTTCTTTCTTTCTGTATTTGAGAAAAAACAGATATGCATAAAAGGATGGGAGCATATTCTGATATATCTGGGATGTACAGGCTGTATACTGGCAGCGACGGTTTGGCTGGCGGATGCCTATATAGTCCGGCAGATCGTGACATTAGGTGTAATGTGGGGCTATAGCCGGCTTCTATATCGTGAAAAATCGGGGAAACCCCTGCTTTGGATATTGTTATATTACGCAACGATAGCAATTACAGAATTTCTATGTATGGCACTTTTCCAGAGGCTGGTTCCCGATATGGTTCAGCAGAATAGCGGAGATGGAGATACCTTGTCACAGTGGATAATGGCGATTCTGGTTCAGTTAATTCTCTTTTTGATCATTATTATCTTAAGGGGGATATTCAAGCGGCAGAGAAATATACGGTTGACTGTGTCAGAGTGGATCCGTTTTGCGTTGTTTGCGATCTTTTCCGCAGGGATAATCTCGACCATATATATACGATTTGAAGTGATCCGGCAGGAAAAACTGGAGGGCGTCTATCTATGGGTATCACTTGGCTTGCTGTTCATGAATATTCTGATATATACATTAATCTGTGATATTTCCCGAAGAGATGCACAGATACAGGAGGACAGTGTGCTTCGGGAGCGGGCAGAGCAGGAAATGAAGATGTATCATTCGATATCGGAAAGCTATGAAAAGCAACAGAGACGCGAGCATGAATATAAGAATCAGCTGGCCTGTATCGGAGCATTGCTGAGGGATAAAAACTATGAGGAGGCGGAAGCCTATCTTCTGGATATTACACATGATCATGCCGGATCGGAACACATAATCGATACAAATCATGTGATCGTGAATGCGATTTTGAATTCAAAGTACAAGGAAGCCCGCGATAAAGGGATTCTCATGACAGTGATGCTAAGTGATCTGTCAAAAATAAAAATTACAGATAAAGATATAGTCATTATCTTATCGAACCTGTTAAATAATGCAATCGAGGCATGTGAACAATGTGAACGGGGCGTCATAAAGGTAAAGATAGCAGGGGAAGAACAGCAACTTCTGATAGCAGTATCCAACACCTATCAACGTCCACCTGTGCAGGAGGGAGAGGTGTTTCGGACGACGAAGACGCAGGCTAGCGAGAATCATGGGCTCGGACTCGAAAATGTGAGGGCTGTAGTGGATACCTATAATGGGATCTGTGTGGTTCAATACGATGCGGAAGAGTTCCGGGTATTAATTCAAATATAACAGAAATGATGGTAAAGATGGGAGGATACATAGGTTATGAAAACTATGATAAAACGAATGAGTGTAATAGCGATGGCGTTTATGGTAGCGGCAAATATGGCAGCCTGTATTGGGCTGGATCAGATACAGGCAAAGCAGGTGGAACAGGCACTGGAGGCACGCTATGGCGAGGAATTTAAAGTAACCAGAATCGGAAACCGGTTAGGTTCCGGTGATCCGACTACCGCGGAGGCATACTGTCATCCGGTAGCAAATCCGGACATTGTGTTTCGGGCGCGAATAGACATTGATGGGAACCTACTGAATAACCCGTATCCTTCTGCTGTGTTGGAGTATCAAATGGAAGAATATCTGATGCAGAGCTTTGAAGCGGATGGCATGGAGGTGCAGATAAATGGATATTTTGATATGAGTAATGCTGTTGGAGATTATAAAGAAATAGATGTTTGGGCGGAGGATGCTGTAGCGCAGTCTGTACAGTATGGACTGTGCTATTGCATGAAGATAGCTATGAAGGATACCGGAAATAATGAAGAGATGGCGGAGGAGATTTATCATAGTGCAGAATCTGTGCTAGATATTGATGAGAACATCCGGGTATGTATGATGGTGTATATTATAGAGGCGGATCGGTATGAAGAATGTAAGGAGCTCGCAAGGCAGTACGATGGCTTATCTATTCAGGAATACTATGACACAGGAGCAATCAGAGATGTGGTCGAAAGGGTAAATGATGATTATAAAGATATCGAGGTGGTCGGAGTAGAGAAAACAGCAGAGGATATCTTACAGGAATGGGAGGCAGAGTAGAGTGGAATATACAAAGACGATGAGTAAAGGATATAAAAAACTATTAGTTGGAATAGGAGTCTGTGCTATTATTCTGGGACTTACAGGCTGTACAAATGCCAGAATACAGAGAACGATCAATACGCTGGAGAAGAAGTATGGGGAAACCTTTACTTATCATGGAGCCAGAAGTGGAATGGTAGCGACAGACGGTTTGGTGATTTATTTGGTTGCAGAGGATTATCCGGATACACCGTTTTGGGTGCAAAACAAATGGGTAAATGGGAAACAGGTAATAACGGATGGTTTTATGGGAGTTAAATATAGAGAAGAGACTGGGACATTACTACAGGAGACAATAGAAGAGGTGACAGGAGCAGATGTGGTTATAGGGTACAGTGGAAATAGTACAGCAATGCCAGAGGGGGCATCCGGTGATATGACATTTGAAGAATATATTAGTCTACCAAGTTCTGATATTGGATTTTATGCGATCACGAGTCGGCAGTGTAATAGTGAGGCGGAACAAGAAGAATTAGAAAAGAAGCTGGAGGAAGCATTTGTGGAGAAAGGAATCTGCTGTACAGATGGACGAGTCTACTTTGACAACGGAGAAGGTCATTTTGAAGAATTACAAAATGGAGAGCTTATAGATGGACAGTATATAATAAGTGAATCTGCAAGCTGCCATATCCAGTTTGAGATGGAAGATACAACGGGATTTTCCTCTGTGGTATGGAAGGAAAACTAGGAATTTGAAAAACATATTTTATAAATAGTAAAGATGGGAGGATACATAGGTTATGAAAACTATAATAAAACGAATGAGTGTAATAGCAATAGCATTCATGGTAGCGGCAAATATGGTAGGCTGCATTGGGCTGGATCAGATACAGGCAAAGCAGGTGGAGCAGGCACTGGAGGCACGATATGGAGAGGAATTCAAGGTAACCAGAATCGGGAATCGTCTGGGCTCCGGTGAGCCGGATACGGCGGAAGCATACTGTCACCCGGTAGCAAATCCGGACATTGTGTTTCGGGCGCGGATAGACATTGATGGGAACCTACTGAATGACCCGTATCCTTCTGCTGTGTTGAAGTATCAAATGGAAGAATATCTGATGCAGAGCTTTGAAGCGGATGGCATGGAGGTGCAGATAAATGGATATTTTGATATGAGTAATGCTGTTGGAGATTATAAAGAAATAGATGTTTGGGCGGAGGATGCTGTAGCGCAGTCTGTACAGTATGGACTGTGTTATTGTATGGATATAGCCATGAAGGATACCGGGAATAATGAGGAAATGGCAGAAGCAATTTATCATAGTGCAGAATCTGTACTAGATATTGATGAAGATATCCGGGTGTTTATGGCGGTTTATATTATAGAGTCGGATCGGTATGAAGAATGTAAGGAATTAGCACGACAGTACGATGGCTTATCTATTCAGGAATACTATAATCATGGGGCAATCAGAGATGTGGTCGAAAGTGTAAATGATGATTATAAAGATAGGGAAGTGGTCGGAGTAGAGAAAACAGCAGAGGATATTCTGCAGGAATGGGAGGCGGAGTAAAGTGGAGTATACAAAGACGATGAGTAAAATCTATAAAAAACTATTAGTTGGAATAGGAGTCTGTGCTATTATTCTGGGACTTACAGGCTGTACAAATGCCAGAATACAGAGAACGATCAATACGCTGGAGAAGAAGTATGGGGAAACCTTTACTTACCAAGGAGCCAGAGGTGGAATGGCAGAGACAGACGGGCTGGAGATTTATTTGATTGCAGAGGATTATTCAGATACGCCGTTTTGGGTGCAAAACAAATGGGTAAATGGAAGACAGGTAATAACAGATGGTTTTCTGGGGGTTAAATATAGAGAAGAGACTAGAGCACTACTACAGGAGACAGTAGAAGAGGTGACAGGAGCAGATGGGGTTATAGTGTATACTGGAAGCAATACGGCTATGCCGGAGGGTGCATCCGGCGATATGACATTTGAAGAATACGTTAGTCTACCAAGTTCTAAGATTAGATTTCATGTTATCACACGTCGACAGTGTAATAGTGAGGCAGAACAGGAAGAATTAGAAAAGAAGCTGGAGGAAGCATTTGTGGAGCAAGGGATCTGTAGTGTAAATGGACGAGTCTACTTTGACAATGGAGAAGGGCATTTTGATGAACTGCAAAATGGAGAAATAAATACGGTACAGTATATAATAAGTGAATATGCAAGCTGCCATATCCAGTTTGAGATGGAAGATACAACGGGATTTTCCTCTGTGGTATGGAAGGAAAACTAGGAATTTGAAAAACATATTTTATAAATAGTAAAGATGGGAGGATACATAGGTTATGAAAACTATGATAAAACGAATGAGTGTAATAGTGATGGCATTCATGGTAGCGGCAAATATGGTAGGCTGCATTGGGCTGGATCAGATACAGGCAAGACAGGTTGAGCAGGCACTGGAGGCACGATATGGAGAGGAATTCAAGGTGACCAGAATCGGGAATCGTCTGGGCTCCGGTGAGCCGGATACCGTAGAGGCATACTGTCACCCGGTAGCAAATCCGGATATTGTGTTTAGTACAAGGATTGATATTGATGGAAACCTACTGAATAACCCGTATCCTTCTGCTGTGTTGGAGTATCAAATGGAAGAATATATGACATCGAACTTTGAGATGGAGGGAATGCAGGTACAGATTAATGGATATTTAGGTGTGACGGGACCAAATTCAAATTATGAAAATGTAGATCTAAAAGCTGAGGATGCATTAACTCAGGCTGCAGGGTATGATATAGAGTTTGTATTGAGGGTGGCAATGGTGGATAGTGGGGATGTGTATGAAATGGCAAATTGTGTGTATGAAAGTATGATGAAGGCTTGTGAAATCAAAGATGACATAGCAATCATGATAACATTATTTGTAGTATCGGAAGAAGATTTTGAAAATTGTGCAGATGCATTAAAAGGGGTTGATACAGCGGGTGATACATTTTATGAAAGTTATGGGTGTAAAAAGGTTACAGTTAATTGGATGAATGATGAAAATGTAATAGGTATAAAGAAAAGTGTGGATGAAATGATAGAAGAATGGGGGGAAATATAAAAATGGAATATAATACAACTTACTGTAACACAAAGGCCTTGGAACAGCATGTGACAAATCCGCAGAGTGGAAAGTTTGATTCTGCCTTTAATTATTACAGTGCCAGAGAAGGATTAATTAGAAAAGAAGCTGGAGGAAGTATTTGTGAAGCAAGGAATCTGCTGTACAGATGGACGAGTCTACTTTGACAATGGAGAAGGGCATTTTGATGAACTGCAAAATGGAGAAATAAATACGGTACAGTATATAATAAGTGAATATGCAAGCTGCCATATCCAGTTTGAGATGGAAGATACAACGGGATTTTCCTCTGTGGTATGGAAGGAAAACTAGGAATTTGAAAAACATATTTTATAAATAGTAAAGATGGGAGGATACATAGGTTATGAAAACTATAATAAAACGAATGAGTGTAATAGTGATGGCATTCATGGTAGCGGCAAATATGGCAGCCTGTATTGGGCTGGATCAGATACAGGCAAAGCAGGTTGAACAGGCACTGGAGGCACGATATGGAGAGGAATTCAAGGTGACCAGAATCGGGAATCGTCTGGGCTCCGGTGAGCCGGATACCGTAGAGGCATACTGTCACCCGGTAGCAAATCCGGATATTGTGTTTCGGGCGCGAATAGACATTGATGGGAATCTGTTGAGTGAAGGGTATATAGGAGCAACCTTGAGAAATCAGATGAAGGAGTATCTGATGCAGAGCTTTGAGGCGGATGGCATGGAGGTGCAGATAAATGGAAATTTTGATATGAGTTGAACTATAGTCAAGTAAGTGGACACGATTGTTAGAAAAATCTTTCTGGAACGAG
>ERZ1026856.1486-NODE-1486-length-11684-cov-6.625247_pt1 | contig 11684 bp, 10 predicted proteins | sample MGYA00380158_ERZ1026856 | MGnify/ENA primary metagenome ERZ1026856 (study PRJEB33269, sample SAMEA4719794) | human gut metagenome | biome: human-associated habitat; feature: organic feature; material: feces | place: Cameroon | collected 2013-10 ... | reverse complement strand
GTTGTAACCTTCCCAGGTCATGAATCCGATCAGCGGGTTCTTACCAAGTGCGATCTCACCCTGGCAGGTGGACGGGCCATCGGCGATGACGTCGCCCTTCTTTACATGGTCACCGGCGAACACGATCGGCTTCTGGTTGTAGCAGTTCGACTGGTTGGAGCGCATGAACTTGGTGAGCTTGTACTCATCAAGTGTTCCATCGGCGTCACGACGGATCGTGATCTTATTGGAAGCGGAGATCTCAACCACACCGTCGTACTTTGCGAGGCAGCATACGCCAGAGTCGACTGCAGCCTTTGCGGAGATACCGGTATCGACCGCAGCACGCTCGGTTACCATCAGCGGAACGGCCTGACGCTGCATGTTCGATCCCATCAGCGCACGGTTCGCATCATCGTTCTGAAGGAACGGAATCATGGAAGTCGCCACGGAGAATACCATCTTCGGGGATACGTCCATCATATCCACGCTTGCCTTCGGGAATGCCTGCGTTGCCTCTCTGAAACGGCCAGAAACATTGTCATGAATGAAATGTCCGTCGGCGTCGAGCGGCTCGTTCGCCTGTGCTACGACGTAGTTATCCTCTTCGTCCGCTGCGAGGTATACGACGTCCTTCGTAACCTTCGGGTTCTTCGGATCCGACTTGTCAACCATACGGTACGGAGCCTCGATGAAACCGTACTCGTTGATACGTGCGTAGGATGCCAGCGAGTTGATCAGACCGATGTTCGGTCCCTCAGGTGTCTCGATCGGGCACATACGACCATAGTGTGTATAGTGAACATCTCGAACCTCGAATCCGGCACGGTCTCTGGAAAGACCACCTGGTCCGAGGGCGGAAAGTCTACGCTTATGTGTGAGCTCCGACAGCGGGTTGTTCTGATCCATGAACTGTGACAGCTGGGATGATCCGAAGAATTCCTTCACGGAAGCGGTCACAGGCTTGATGTTGATCAGCGACTGCGGTGTGATCTCCTCGATGTCCTGTGTCGCCATACGCTCGCGGACAACACGCTCCATACGGGAAAGACCGATACGATACTGGTTCTGAAGCAGCTCACCGACTGCACGGATACGACGATTGCCGAGGTGGTCGATATCATCGCTGTTACCGATTTCCTCTTCGATGTGCATGCAGTAGTTGATGGAAGCGAAGATGTCTTCCTTCGTGATGTGCTTCGGAACGAGCTCATGGATGTCCTTCATGATCGCGATACGAAGTGCACGCTGATCATCAGCGTTCTCCTCCATCAGGCGTGCGAGCTCAGGATAGTAAACGAGCTCCTCCGGTACATCCTTATCGATGATGGACTGCTTTTCCTCTACGGACAGCGCATCCCAGAGCTTCTTCTCTGCGTCCTGGCTCAGGAAGCTGTTGGTACGGTCTGCCTGGCGCTGGAAGTACTCGCGTACGTGATCGTACTCACGTGCCTCCTCGTAATCGATCTCCTGTGCATCGAAGCTTACATACTTCGAAAGGTCGACCTCCATCGAGGAAAGTACCTTCTCCTTACGGGTCGGTCCCTCGATCCATACGAACGGTACAGCGGCATCCTGGATCTCGACCGCCTTTGCAAAGCTGATCTGATCACCGGCCTGTGCAATCACCTCACCGGTTGTTGCATCGATGACGTCCTCTGCCAGTGTGTGGCCCTTGATTCTGTTCTTAAAATGAAGCTTCTTATTAAACTTATAGCGTCCAACCTTCGCAAGGTCATAACGGCGAGGGTCGAAGAACATACCGTTCAGAAGAGAGCTTGCGGAATCAACGGACAGCGGCTCACCCGGTCTGATCTTACGATAGAGCTCGAGAAGACCACCCTCGTAGTTCTGTGCCTCCGGCTGCTCCTTCTCGAAGGAAGCGAGAAGCTTCGGCTCCTCACCGAAGAGCTCGATGATTTCCTGATTGGTGCTTACGCCCATCGCTCTGATAAATGCCGTTACCGGAACCTTACGGGTTCTATCCACACGTACCCAGTAAATATCATTGGAATCGGTCTCGTACTCGATCCATGCGCCACGGTTCGGAATCACGGTACAGCTGTAGAGCTCCTTACCAACCTTATCATGGTCTACACCATAATAAATGCCAGGAGAACGAACGAGCTGTGATACGATAACACGCTCGGCACCGTTGATTACAAATGAGCCGGTATCTGTCATCAGTGGCAGATCGCCCATGAAAATCTCGTGTTCATTGATCTCATCCTTGTCCTTGTTGATGAGACGTACTCTTACCTTGAGCGGTGCGGAATAGGTAGCGTCGCGCTCCTTGCACTCCTCAATGGTGTACTTCTTCTCATCCTCGCAGAGCTTGAAGCCTACGAACTCGAGGGACAGGTGTCCAGCGAAGTCCTGGATCGGTGAGATGTCATCAAATGCCTCTTTCAGGCCGTCCGTCAGGAACCACTTATACGAATCCTTCTGAACTTCGATCAGATTTGGCATCTCCAGTACTTCGTCATGCTGAGAGAAAGTAAATCTGACGTTTTTGCCGTTTTTCACGACACGCATCTTGCTTTTTTCCATTGACCGTTCACCCCATAGTAAATTCGTTTCGATTCATGCCGGAAACGCGGCAGTTCAGGAAACTCCTTTACTTGATCACTGTGATTCATAGAAAGATGTGGATTTCAAAATGTGCATTCATCGTTACGAGCATTGTATTTCGATGTATCAACATTTCAATGAATCGGTTTTCGTTTCATCTTATCTTAAAGGAGCGGTGGTGCCGGGCGTGTCTAAAAAAAGGCGCACTGAGCCCACGTCTCCAAAATAAGCAAACTTTATCCTACCATGGCACCGGATATTCGTCAATACGTGAAATTTAATTTTTTGCAATGGATCGGGGCGCCAGCCATCATCACGGAAGGGCAGCAACCGAAACGCAGTACTCCACAAACGAAAAAATCACAAAGCAGGCATCAAAAAAGGAATCGATGGTCGTCGATTCCTTTCTGCTTCAATGATTACTTTCTGGAAGCCATCTCTCTGGCACGTGCCAGGATGCCCTTCTTCTTTTCCGGTGCCTTTGGGATGCTGCCGCCACGGACGGACTTGATGCCACGGATGTAGAGACCGGAGATGGAGCACTTGCACTCCTTGCCCTTCGGAAGCTGCTCGAATACATTCGGATCCGCGATGAGGGTCATCATACGTGGACCGATCTTCGCCTTCACGACCGGAAGCTTCTGCCACTTGAGATAGAACGGTGTCTGCTCCTTGATCGCCTCCGGAAGGCCGGCTGCGATGGCCTCTTCGATGGAGAGCTTCTTCTTATCGATGATCAGCATCGATACATCCTGTGTGTTTGCATCGATGATCGGCTGCTGCTCTGCCTGCTGACGGGAGAGCTTCTTACCGTAGTAGTACATAACCGCCATGAGTACAACCAGGATGATCGCGATAACGACCAGTACGGTTGCCACGGTATTCCAGTGGATCGCCATTAATGTCATAGAGTAAATCCTCGTCTTTCCATAAATCTGCCCTTAATCTTACTATTTAGCGCATCAAAATGCAACATGAAAAGGGCCCGACGCGCAGTCATCAGGAGTGCCCTCCTCCGGGGCCGGGAAAATCCAGGTCGAGCCCTCGAATGCCACCCGGCTTCACAGTAGCTCAGCGCTCACGGATCCGGATCCGGACCTCGTTATCGCTTACCGGCTGTCCGCCCTGGGTGATGGTATAGACGAGGCGGATCTCCATCAGGCTGTCTCGATGGATACGGTCGATCTCGACATACTTCGTGTCAAAGCCGAGCTCCATCGTCCCCATCGGGGTCTCATAGTTCATGATATGATGCTTATTCTGCTTATAATGAAACTGATTTTCCTGCTTCCAGTTCCGGGTCACGATGATCTCCTCGTCGGAGACATTGATCCGCATCTCGTTATGGATGCCGTCCTGGAAATAGCTCAGCACATGCTGTCCCTCGGAGAGATCACGCAGGATGCCCTCCGCGCTGTGCTCCATGATGTCCGTATCGCCGTCGATGGTCTGGCGTGTCTGCATGTCAATTTTTACTCTCATCGTTTCTCCATCCTGTCTTCCTTCATCCAGCGGGCTTCGTCCGTCGTCCGCTCTCCGTCTGCCAATGCTGACGCCGAAACAGAAGACCCGCCCGCAACGGATGCCCGCTCCCGCCGCGTGTTCTCCTTCCACTCCGCCAGCATACGCTTCTGCATCCGGAGCTCATCCGAGCGCAGCTCGCTCGGCTTCAGCTCGCTGAAATCCACCTCCGAAATCAGGTCCTCCACCGAGCAGTCCAGCACCTGGGCCATCCGCAGAACGGTCCGCGCCTTCGCGGCACCCAGGTCCTTATGCCCCTGCTCGTAGTCCTGAATCGAGCGGTAGGACAGTCCCGTCTGTTCTGCCAGCTCCTTCCGACTGATGCCCTTTAATTCTCTCAGCGTTTTAAGATTCATACGAAGCCCTCCACTCCCCTGTAGCAGCAAAAGCCCACCGTGCAGAACACGGTGGGCTCATGAATCGCGCTGGATTACTTCTTATCGTCAGACTTTACAGCCGTGGTCGGCTTCTCAAGCTGTGCGATGGCTGCCTTCTGCATCGGGATACGGCAGTTCTTGTTATTACCGAACTCAACGATCACCGTGTCATCGGTCATGTCGATGATCACGCCATAGAAGCCGGATGTGGTCAGCACGGTGTCGCCGACCGCTACGGATGCGAGGAGAGCCTCCTGCTTCTTACGCTCCTTCTGTGATGGCTTGATACCGATAAAGTAAAACATCGCCACGATGGCAATGATATAAATTACCCAACCAATTACGCTCATTCTTTTTTCCTCCGTGAAAGTATACTATCGGTTCGAGCCGAATGGTAAAACCAGCCGCTCTCCGAATCGTCTAAATCAACATTCTACCATAGGCGTGCTCAAATATCCAGTAAATTCTATCGTCAGCGTGCCAACGTCGTGCTATAATAGCAGTCGCGTTTTGAAAGCGCTTTCAAGCTAGACAGTTCATGTAATGGAAGCTGTCATCGCTTCATCTGCGCGCTCAAGGAGAACTATATCACCTGTGTTTAAAGAGGAACCACTATGAGAAATATGACCTCCGGCAGTATCTACCGCCATCTTCTGGCCTATGCCATCCCACTGATCTTCGGAAACTTCCTTCAGCTCACCTATAACGCCGTCGATTCCATCCTCGTCAGTAAGGGCGCCGGTGTCGCTGCGCTCAGTGCCGTCTCCGTCTCGAATCCGGTCTCGGTGCTGCTGGTGCAGAGCATCTCCGGCCTCGGCATCGGTGCTTCGGTCTACATGAGTAAGTTCTATGGTGCCGGGGAAGGCGAGAAGCTGAAGCGCTCGCTCTCCACCACGATTCTCTTTGGTACGATCGCCGGCGGCATCACCACCCTGCTCGGCATCCTGCTCGCGACACCGATCCTGCAGGCCATGCACACACCGCTTAATATCATGCATGATTCGAGCGTCTATCTCCGGCTTCTCTTTCTCGGCAATTTCTTCACCTTTCAGTACAACATCATGTCGAGTGCACTGCGCGCGGTCGGGGATTCGAAGACGCCGGTGACCTTCGTCGGCATCTCGTCGGTACTGAATGCCTGCCTGGACTGGGTCTTCATCTTCCTCTTCCACTGGGGTGTCTTCGGTGCCGCACTCGCGACGGTGATCGCCGAAGCCCTCTCGGCAGTGCTCTGCTATATCTACGTCTACCGCCATATCCCGGCGCTGGCGCTCCGGCGGGATGAGATGATCCTCGATCACAAGCTTCTCCGGAGCATCCTCTCCAGCGGTCTCATCACCGCGCTGCAGCAGTCCTGCCAGCCGATCGGCAAGCTGCTCGTGCAGAGTGTGATCAATGTTCAGGGCATCGACGTCATCGCGGCGTTCAACGCCGGCTGCAAAATCGAAGACTACGGGCGCATCCCGGCGCAGACGATCAGCCACGGCATGATGACCTGCGCCGCGCAGAACCGTGGTGCCGGCGACCGGAAGCGGGTGAAGGAAACGCTGTGGAAGGGCATCCTGATCGGACTCATCTACTATCCGATCATCTGTGCACTCATCCTGCTCTTCCGTCATCCGCTGATCCAGCTCTTCGCACCGACCAGCGGCGGTGAGGAGATGGTCCGCCTCGGCGTGAGCTACCTGTCCATAAAGGCCTTCACCATCATCTTCCCTTGCGTCACGAATGCGATGCAGGGCTTCATGCGTGGCATGGGCAACATGACCATCACGCTGATTTCGACGATCCTGCAGATCTCCATCCGCACCCTCTTCGTGTACATCCTGGTCCCGAAGATCGGCATCACCGGCGAGGCCTACGCCTGCGCGATCGGCTGGACCGCCATGATTCTTTTCGAGTACAGCTACTACTTCCTCTGCCGGAAGAAGCTCTACGCCGCGATGGGCTGAGCAGATAAACCGCCGGAGGGCAGCCTCCAGAGGCTGGTCGCCTGCGGCGGCAAACTCTAAAACCAGCTCCCTAAGAAACACTAGGCCCTCTGCAAACGACGGAGTTTCCTTTTATGGAAACTCCGTGTTGCAGAGGGTGCTAAGGAAAAATTACTCCAAGTGTTTCTAAGGGAGCTGGTTTTGATTTTGCACGTCCTCGGCTTTAAGCACTCTGGAGGCTACCCTCCGGCGGTTCATCTTCAGACATCGGCCTTCGGGAACTTCCGCCGGATGCGGAAGAAGGTGATGAGATGTGCAGAAAACGTGATGATCCAGGTGATCGGATAGCTCATATACAGCCAGTGCAGTGAGTGGAAGTACGGGAGTCGGAACAGGGTCATGATGAACAGGATGCGGAGCCCACAGGCACCGATCAGGCTCACGAACATCGGAATCACCGAGTAGCCGAGTCCACGGAGCGAGCCGACCATGACATCCATGATGCCGCAGAGGAAGTATGGTCCGCAGACCACCAGCAGTCGCTCCTGTCCATAGCGGACGACTTCTGCATCCGTCGTAAAGAAGCGAAGCAGCCACGGATCCAGCATCACCGCACCGAGGCCCATGACGAGGCCGATGAGGACGACCGTAATCAGGCAGTCCTTCAGGATGCGATTGATGCGGCTGTATTTCCCAGCACCGAAATTCTGCGCCGTAAAAGAAAGGTTCGTCTGATAAATCGAGTTCATCGCAGCATATACGAAGGCTTCGATATTCTGTGCTGCCGTTGCCCCCGCCATCGCGACGGATCCGAAGGAGTTGATGGAGCTCTGGATGACGACATTGGACAGACTGAACACGGTGCTCTGGAGGCCGGCCGGCAGACCGATCTCCATGATGGAGCGAAGAATCTTCCAGTTGATATGGAGCTTTCGGAGGTCGAGGTGCAGTGCACCCTTCTCCCGCATCAGCGTGATGAGCAGGGCGATGCCGGAAAAGCCCTGTGAGATCGTCGTCGCGATTGCAACACCGGCCACGCCGATGCCTACCACGAGGACGAAGAACAGGTTCAGAATGACGTTGATCACACCGGCAATCATCTGAAAATACAGCGGACGCTTCGTGTCACCGACCGCACGGAGAATCGCGGCAGCGAAATCATAGAGCATGATCAGCGGCATGCCAAGGAAGTAGATGCGAAGATAGAGCACCGAGTCTTCGATAACATCCGCCGGTGAGCCCATCAACTCCAGCATCGGCCGAGCCAGAATGATGCCGACGACACAGAGGATCGCACCGAAAATCACCGACACCAGGATCGAGCTGTGGATGGTATCGGACATTTCCTCCTGGCGCTTCGCCGCATAATACTTTCCGACGCAGACATTGACACCGATGGAGAAACCGACGAAGAGCTGGATAATAAGGTTCACCAGTGATCCGGTCGAGCCGACGGCCGCCATCGCCTGTGGGCTCACGAAACGCCCGACCACGACGATGTCAGCCGCGTTAAACAGCAGCTGCAGCATAGAAGCTGCCATCAGTGGCAGCGCAAAGGTGATGACCTTCGGCATGATGGCGCCGGTGGTCATATCCATCTCATATTTCTTACTCATATCACATACCAAGCAGCTTATGAAGCTCGTTCTCCACTAGTTCGACCGAAGGGCCGATGATGATCTGTACAGCATTTTTACCCGGGCGAAGCACACCGCCTACCTGCGCGGAGCGGATCTTCTTCTCATCTACGGCATCGTACTGCCGGATCGCCACCTTGAGTCGCGCACCGTCATGCTGTACCTCGCTGACGTTCTCGCGGCCGCCGAGGCCTTCCAGGATGATCCGGGCGACCTCCGCCGCATCGGATTTATCATCGAGCGTGATGTGAAGCTTTTCATCCTCCCGAATCTTCATCTGAAGCTTATCTGCATTTTTCCGCTTCTGGTTCCTCTGTACGATGTACAGCACCACGGCGAGCAGCAGCACGAGGGCGACCACTGCAAAAATGATCAACTGCGTATTCAACATACTTTTCCTTTCTGCAGACTACAGTGCCTGCGCCTTATATTTCTGAAGTTCCGCCACGTACCGTGCACCGATACCGGACAGCGGAATCTTCTTTTTCTTGATGTAGCCGATGGTCATGGTCTCATCCGTATCGAGGCGGACCGCCGTATACTCATCACCGTTCAGCTCCTGGCAGATGATGCCGGAGCAGAGCGTATAACCATTCAGTCCGACCATCAGATTCAGGAAGGTCGCCCGGTCATCGCACTTGATGATCCGCTTATAATCGTAGGTGCTCAGCACCTCCTCCGAAAAGTAAAAGGAGTTCCGCTCACCCTGATCGAAGCTGAGGCAGGGATAATCTGCGAGCTCCTCCATGCGGATGATGTCCTTTCCGGCCAGCGGATTCCCCTTACTCATGAACACATAGATGTTACAGTCAAACAGCGGGATGAATTCGAGGGAATCCTCCCGCAGGATCTTTCCGATGACCTTACTGTTGAAATCATTCATATAGATGACGCCGATCTCCGAGGTCTGGTTTCGTATGTCGTTGATGATTTCCATGGTCTTCGTTTCCTTGACCGCAAACTCATAGGTATCCATACCATACTCACGTGCGAGGTGAATGAAGGCCTCGACCGCGAAGGTATAGTGCTGCATGGAGACGGAGAATTTCTTCTTCCGGGTACCGACATTGACATACTTGTCTTCCATCAGCTGATACTGCTCGACGATCTGCCGTGCATACCCCAGAAACTCTTCGCCGTCAGCCGTGGTTACGATCCCCCGGTTCGAGCGAAGAAAGATTTCGATACCGATCTCCTTTTCCAGCTCCTTGATGGCCGCCGAAAGCGACGGCTGTGTGATATAGAGCCGCTTCGCTGCCTCGTTCATGGAGCCGCTGTCCGCGACGGCGATCACCTGTCTAAGCTGCTGTAATGTCATGTATGTTTCCTCTTAGATGACAGAAGAGCGCTGCCGATGGCAGCGCCGTGATGTTGTTTACTTCGGAGCCCTGAGCAGGCTCTGTGATCCGGGGCCTGGTCTGTCAGCACCAGTACTTCAGCCCCCCTGACCGGGCTCTGTGCTCCGGCCTCAGCCCTCATCCGATGCGTAGCTGATGAAGCCCGCCGGATCGATCTGGATGTGCGCCGCCGTCCACTGCTGGCGGTCCTCCTGTATCAGCCCGAACGGACGGATATAGCGGCTACTGCCATCGCTCTGCTTTCGCTCGATCAGCGCGTCAAAACGGAAGGCACCATCGCCCTCGAACACGCGCTTTCCCTTCTGACCGTCCTCGGTCGGCTCGTACAGCTTCATCGTCGCGTAGATGACCCAGGTGAAGCCCCGTGCCGTCTCCCGCAGGATCTGATGGCCGGTGCCGCCCGTACGGTCCGAGAATTCCGCAATGAGGTTCGGATTCTTCCGGAGAAGCTCCCGGTAGGTGTAGGTCTTCTCATTCAGCTCCTCCACCGGATCCTTCCCGTTCATGCGCGAGCCGTTGTACGCGAGCTTCACGCCGTCCGGGGTCGTGGTGTCGCTCATCGCGGCACCATCCTCACCGACGTAGAAATTGCCCACCATCCGGTTCACCGCCATCGCGCCCGTCGACGAGTCGAGATAGTAAAACTTCCCGTCGTCGATGATCCAGCCGGTGGCGAGGGCACCATCTTCGAAATAATAAAAGCCTCCGCTGTTCGGATCCTGGTACCAGCCCTGGTATCCACTCGCAGCACCGCTTTCATCCAGGGTGACGAAGCGACTCGCGCCATCCTCCGTCGTGATCCACATTTCCTGTGCCAATGCCGGCACCGTGGATGTCATGGCTGCGACCGCGGCGATCATGGCTGCGGCCAGCAGCTTTCTGAATTTTCTCATCATAAACCTCTCACATTCCGCGTCAGCTGACAGCCGCGCAGACAACGTATCGTTCCGGTACGTCACTTCAAGTCGTCGCACGCGCGATCTGTGATGCCGATGCCTGCTTACAGGAGCGTATGACGCTGCTCCTCCTCGGACTTCGGGTTCAGGTACTTCGGTGCGACATCGAAGACGCTGATGCAGCCCGTCTCGCCCTTCGCGGCCATACGGCTCACGGCTCTTGCATAGGCAGCGAGTACCGAGCCCGTAAACTCCGGATTCGAATCCAGCTTCAGGCTGTACTCGATCAGCTCATGGTTACTTCCGTCACCGGTCACACCGGAACGCATCACGAAGCCACCGTGTGGAAGTGCAGCATGATCCCGCTGCATCTCCTCCTCGGAAATGAAGTGGATCGTCACATCATAATCGGCATAGTAGTTCGGCATGGACTTGATCTCCTGCTCGACCTTTGCTGCATCTGCGCCCTCCTCGAGCACGACGAATACCTCTCTCGTATGCATCTCACGTGCCGTGAAGCTCGGCTGGCTGCCGCTGCGTACTGCCTCCATCGCGCTCTCAACCGGAAGCGTATAGGAACGTGCGTCCTTGACGCCCTCTACGCGACGTGCTGCATCACTGTGGCCCTGGGAAACACCCTTGCCCCAGAAGGTATAGTGCTTGCCATCCGGCAGCACCGACTCTGCGTAGATACGGGCCAGGGAGAACATGCCCGGGTCCCAGCCGCAGGAAATCATCGCAAGCTTCCCGGCCTTCTTCGCTGCCGCATCAACCGCCGCGAAATGCTCCGGAATCTTCGCGTGGGTATCGAAGCTGTCGATGATGTTAAAGTACTGTGCATACTCCGGGGTCTGGGTCGGAAGATCCGTCGCCGAACCGCCGCAGATCATGAGTACATCGATCTCATCCTTATAGCTGAGGATATGATCGACGGAATCGACCTTGACACCAGCGGTATGAATCTTCACACTTGCCGGATCGCGACGTGTAAATACCGCTACGAGCTCCTCATCCGGGTTCCGCTTGATGGCAGCCTCGATGCCGCGGGACAGGTTTCCATAACCAAGTAAGCCGATACGAATCATATTTTTATCTCCTTATGTGCTGTAATATTCCGTCTGTTCGTCTTTTCATTAAGACGCGAATATTATAACACAGCTGTCTGCGTGCGCAAACAGCTGTGTCGGAACCGTTATAGAACTGTAAGGAATTACAGGTAAAACCAGGAGGAGGTGAGGGCTTCCGGCTGATCTTTTAAAATTCATCACCGAAAATATGATTCATCGCATCCTGAATTTTCTGCTCTGATGCGACGAGGCTGCCCTGGATCATCTCCTTCTGTCCGCCGCCGCGGCCGTTGACGAGGGCGTTAAAGGCTTTCGCCTGCGCGCGTACGTCGACGGTTGCGGAACCG
>ERZ1026856.1485-NODE-1485-length-11693-cov-6.867073_pt1 | contig 11693 bp, 9 predicted proteins | sample MGYA00380158_ERZ1026856 | MGnify/ENA primary metagenome ERZ1026856 (study PRJEB33269, sample SAMEA4719794) | human gut metagenome | biome: human-associated habitat; feature: organic feature; material: feces | place: Cameroon | collected 2013-10 ... | reverse complement strand
GATGATTGCGAGGGTGAAAAGAGATAAAACGGAGTTGAGGCTTTCTAGAGGAAATAGGGACTTCGGGGAGGCTGGTACCAGGATTATCCCTACCCTCATTTCCTCTTCAAAACAGTCTCAAATCTCAGTCTCAGTTAGGATAAATGTCACAATCCAACTTTAAACCCGCTTCTTAAACCTTTATAACTTATTGATTATTAATTAGTTATATGTAATATATATAAGAAGCGAGACCATAAAAAAACAACTGAGACTCTGAGACTGAGACTGCAAGCAAGAAAAAATGAACATGAAATTTGATTTAACTCTCTAAAAAGCAATGGATTATAATATTTTTAGCAACATTGCTCCGGCGATGCCAAAACCCGGCAAGGGTACTGAATTTGTAAAATTTGCCATCTCTCAGGCATCAAAAGACATGCAGGAACCCTTATTTCCGATGCTCTTCCCGAAACTCGAAGTGGAGATAAATGGGGCTATTTTTCTGTATTCCACCCTCAATTAGGAGAAATCATGCCGTATGAAGACCTATCTTGTTGCCGATTCGGGCTATCATAAGGAACAACTGTCCAACATCGCTGAAAACATCTGTCCCAACTTCCGTGAACACGAAGAAAAGAGATTAGCGGAAAATGTTCCGCTATCGCACGGCATCGCACGCTATCGCACACCTGACAAATCGGGATTTCGTATCTTTGCATCGTGATTCAGAAAGCGCGCAAAATTACTTGCCCAGTTAGAGAAAAAAATCTCCCTAATTGGGAAAATAAAAAGGCCTGATTTAACCCGATAAAAAAAGAGCCCCCAAATGCGGGAAAAACATCGGGGGCTTTTATATTGATATCAAAAATCCTTAGTAAGGAAACAGAAGCGGAAGAACGAAGGTCATCACAACGCCGATGATAATCTGCAGAGGCAAACCTACCTTCACGTAATCCATAAACGTATAGCCACCCGCCTTCATCACCAGCGCATTAGGAGGCGTGGAGAACGGAGAGGCAAAGCACATGCTGGCGCCCAACGTAACCGCAAAGAGGAAGGAATAAGGACTCACACCTACCTGCTGGGCCGCCACCAGGGCAATAGGAGCCATCAGCACAGCCGTGGCAGTATTGCTGATAAACATCGTCATCAGAGAAGTGGTGAAGTAGATACCTGCCAAAAGAGCCGTAGGTCCCATCGAACCCAAACTCTCTACCAACCCCTGAGAAACCAAGGCAGAAGCACCCGTCTTCTCAAGCGCCGTAGACATCGGCATCATGGCGGCTATCAGCACGATGCTCTCCCAGTTGATGGTCTTGTAAGCCGCCTCTACATTCCGGAAACAACCGGCAAAGACGGTCAGCAGTCCGGCGATGATGACCGCCGTGACCGGAGCCACAGGAATGAAATCGAATACCATCATCACAATCATCAGCAGCATGATGGCAGCCGCCACAGGCGCCTTGTAATCCAAGAGCACCTTGTCGGCAGTCTTCTCTGGCTGGTCGATAACCACCCAGTTGCTCGTATCGGTAGCCAGATGAGCCAGATTGGTCCATTCGCCCTGCACCAGGAGCATATCGCCCACATGCAGTTTGGCGGCTATCAGATTGTCGGTAATATATTCATCGCCCCGCTTTACGCCCAGCACGTTGATGCCGAAACGCTTGCGCAGATTAGCCTCGCCTATGCGCAAACCGGCAAAATTAGACGTAGGCATCACCACGATTTCGGTCAGTCCCAGATCGTAGAAATCAATCTTTACATCCTTCATCTTCCTGAGGCCGTAATCGCTGGCAAAGCGTTTCATCTTCTCCTCCTCACCTATTATATATAAGGTATCGTGAACCTGAATGGTGCTGCTGCTCTTCGCCATGTTCTGGCTCACATCCTTCACCAGTCCCAGTCGTGATTTCTTCTCGTTTCTTATCTCGATGATACTCACGCCATATTTCTTCTGGATGCTCAGATTCTTCAGGGTTTTGCCCACGATATCCATCTGCTCGCCATTCTCGTCGATTGCGGCAGAAGGGCGACGGCTAGGCACGATGTAGCGATGCAGATTATCGAGCAGCTGATATTCGTCTACCAGGTCATCAAGCGATTTGCCCTGCTTCTTTTTCTTACCGCTCTGCTTTTTGCTGAGGAAGATTTTGCTGAGCGGCATGAGCACGATGATGCCGATGGCGATGACGATGATACCCACAGGGAAGAAGCTGAAGAAGGCAAGCGGCTGATAACCGCCCTCGGTCAATACTTCATCTATAACCAGATTGGGCGGCGTACCGATGAGGGTGAGCATACCACCCAGACTTCCGGCAAAGGCGAGCGGCATGAGGAAACGCGACGACTGCATGCCCGAGCCCGCAGCTATGCTCATGATGATAGGCATCATGAGGGCCACCGTTCCGGTATTGCTCACGAAGGCTCCGATAAAGGAGGTTACGAGCATTACGAGCAGGAAGGTGATGGTTTCGTTGCCGCGCGAGAGCGCCATGAGTTTATTGCCCGTAAGCTTGGCAAGTCCGGTCTGCATGATAGCTCCACCCACCACGAAGAGTCCTATCATCATGATGACGATGGGCGAAGAGAAGCCCGCCAGCGCCTCGGCAGGTGTCAGGATACCCAGAACCAGGAGTGCAGCCAGGGCGGTAAGCGCCACGATGTCGGCCCTCACCCTGCCCCAGATGAACAGGGCTACCGTAATAACCAATATGATAAGTGTTGTTGTCATGTTTTGAAAATTTTTATGTTATAATTACTGTATTCATTCTCTCACCTGCTGCGGCGTCATTCCGGTATGTTTCTTGAAATAGCGGCAGAAGAAGCTGGCATCAGCAAAATGATATTCCCATGCCATCTCCTTGATGCTCTGGGCGGAGCGCTTGAGCTGCATCTTCAGCTGGAGCACCACATACTGGTCGATGATGATCTTGGGTGTATGCCCCGTTACCTGTCTCACGATATTCGAAAGATACTTGGAGGTGATGTTCATCTGCTCGGCATAATAGTTGACATCTCTCGATTTCTTGTAATCGCGTTCCATGAGCATCATGAAGCGGTTGAAGAGTTCCCTCACCCTGTAAGATTTCACCTCGTCGGGACAGTTCTGCGGATTGCGTTGCAGATATTCATGGAACCCTACGAAGAAGGCCTTGAGCTGATAGAGTACCAGCTGCGAGATACAGGTACAGTCGTGCTGCTCGAAATAGAGCCTGAGGAGAGAAAACATGCTGTCGATGATATGGGTAACCACAGGCGAATTCTGCCGGCATCTGTCCTCGCGCAGGGCAGAATAAACCGTCTGTTCGAGTTGCAGACTGGCTTCGCGCAGCAGAGAAGGATTATATTTCAGCATCTCCACTTCGAAGGCAGAAGCATTCATTCCGGCACAAGTATCCCCCTCGCAGGAAGCGGAAGACTCCATCTTCTTCACCTCTACCACATCATTCGGAAACAGGGTGATGACGGCTCCCTCATAGAGATCCCAATCCTTATAATTCACATTCAGCACGGCCCTGCCCCTGCGGCAAAGGAGAATGGCTCCATAGGTCAATACCTGCGGACCCTCCTGCCACTCGCTCAAATCGGAGCAGAAAAGACTGGCCTCCTGATAACTGTTCAGTTCTGATAATTCTATCATAAATACCTTTTATTCGCTTTTTGCGTGCAAATATACGGAAATAATGTGAGAAAAAAGAACTTTTGTTCCGAAAAAATCCATTCGGCACGAAAAATTTAAAACGGATATTCGCCAAAATCGCCGTACCTTTGCACCCGAATTCATGAGATAACGGAATTTTTAAAGAATAATAATAACAGATTTTTTGAATGATAAAGAAAATGATGATTGCAGGCCTTCTCATCTGGGGAGGCTCTCTATGGGCTGTGGCTCAAACCAGGATGACCATCGCCCAACTCTTCGAAAGAATCGAAGAAAACAGCAAGTCGCTACGAACCTCGAAATCGGGCGTAGAAGCTGCCAGCATCGGTATCGAATCGGCTAAAAGCAAGAAACTGCCCGACCTCGATGCATCCCTCTCCTTCAGTTACATCGGAAACGCCCTGATGACCGACCGTGACTTCAGTAACGCCCAAGGTTTGAAATCGCCCCACTTCGGCAATAATTTCGCCTTCCAGGCACAGCAGGTGGTTTATGCTGGTGGCGCCATCAACGCAGGAATCCGCCTCGCCGAACTGGGCAAGCAGCAGGCAGAGGTGGGCGTGAAACTCACCCGTCAGCAGGCTCACTTCATCGCCCTGGGACAGTATCTGGATCTCTACAAGATAGACAACCGTATCAAGGTATATGAAAAAAACATCGAGCTCACCCGCCAGCTTATCGCCGACATCAAGGCGAAACAAACCCAGGGAATGGCACTCAAGAACGACATCACCCGATACGAACTGCAGATGGAGAGTCTGAAACTGGGACTCACTTCGCTACGCAACAACCGCAGCATCCTGAACCACCAGCTCCTGAATACGCTCGGCATGAACCAGGAAGATAAAGGGGAACAGGAGATGCAGATTATTCCGGACGCTACGATTGCAGACAAGGCTTACGCCAAGGATGGCGAAGCTTACTGGCAGACGGCAAGCACGATGAATTCGCCCCTGCTGGAACAGAGCAGCAACGCCATCAGGATAGCGGAACAGAAGGAGAAAATTGCCAAGAGCGATCTGCTGCCGAAAGTGGCGCTGGTGGCTGCCGAGAATTTTGACGGACCTATCCTCTTCGAGTTGCCGCCGATAGACAAGAATCTGAATGTATGGTATGTGGGCGTAGGCGTGAAATACAGCCTCAGTTCACTCTTCAAGAGCAACAAACGCATCAGACAGGCTGCCGTAGAAACCCGACAGGCAAAGGAAAGCCATGCCCTACAGGCAGAACAGCTGAACAATAGCGTACAGGCTGCCTACGTGCAATATCAGCAAACCTACGTAGAACTGGAAACGCAACGCAAGAGCGTAGAACTGGCGCAGCAGAACTACGAGGTGATGAACGCCCGCTATCTCAGTCAACTGGCGCTGGTAACCGACATGGTGGATGCATCGAACCTGAAGCTCAACGCCGAATTGAACGAGGTAGATGCCCGCATCAACATCGTATACGCTTATTACCGCATGAAATACGTAGCGGGAGAAATTTAGGAAGTGAAGAGTGAAGAACGAAGAAACAACGTTCGGCGTCCGAAGGGAAAGCCAATTCATCTGCTCTTTTTCAAACAATAAAACAAACATAAATTATGAATAAGAAGATTATCAAGAGAATATATAATGTAGTTATCATCCTCTGCTTTATAGGAGCCATCGGCTGGTGCTTCAGCCATTTTTATCATGGTAGCGACGTGGTTTATACCGATGATGCCCAGGTGAACCGCCACATTACGCCTATCAACACGCGCGTTTCAGGATTTATCAAGGAAATACGTTTCTCCGACTATCAGCACGTGAAAAAGGGCGATACACTCGTCATTATCGAAGATTCAGAATTCCGCCTGCATGTGGCTCAGGCAGAGGCTGGTCTGCGCGGTTCTAAGGCAGGTTCTTCGGTTGTATCAGCCAGCATGGGAACCACCACTACCAACGTGCAGACGGCTTCGGCAGGTATCGAAGAGGCACGTGTAGACATGATGAACGCCAAGCAGGATTTTGACCGTTTTGCAGCCCTGATGAAGAAGGATGCGGTAACCCGCCAGCAATATGATAATGCCTACGCCCGCTATCTGGGAGCCAAGGCTCGTTATGAGCAGGCAAGCAGCCGGAAGGCAAGTGCCGCCTCGGTTCGCAACGTACAGACCCAGCAGCTGGGCGGTTCGCGTGCCGGCGAGAGTGTGGCTGAGGCGCAGCTCAATCTGGCTCGTCTGAACCTTTCTTATACCGTAATCGTGGCTACCTGCGACGGCGTGATGGGAAGGAAAGATATCCACGAGGGACAGCTGGTTCAGCCAGGACAGATGTTGGCACGCATCGTGGATGACAACGATGTATGGGTAGTAGCCAACTATCGTGAAACCCAGATGGACGGCATCCAGGTGGGCAAGGCGGTAGATTTTACAGCCGATGCCATTCCGGGTGTAGTATTCCACGGCAAGGTAGAGGCGCTCTCAGCAGCTGCCGGCAACGCCTACTCCATGATTCCGATAGATAATGCCACCGGCAACTTCGTCAAGGTAGAGCAACGCGTACCGGTTCGCATCGCCCTCACCCGCGATAACGACCCTAAACAGGTAGCCCTGCTCCGTGCCGGACTGAACGTAGAAACCAAGGTTCGCCTCAAATAGAATGTTCTATAAATTATTAATTATTAATTAAAAAAATGCCAGGACCTCCTATGTTACAGGGACCCTTCCGCGTCCCTTCGTTCAACGGATATATTCCTCGCCGGTTGCAGCCTTGGATTTATCTCCTCTTCGCCTTCATCTTCCTGATGTCGGGCGGAATTTATGGAGGAGCCATGAGCCAGGTAATGGGCGAGTACAGTTTGATGAGAGAAGACGTGCTCATGATCATCATGTTCAACGTGGTGGGCGTGGCGATGCCATTCCCCTTCCTCTTCAAGATGAAGTTCCATTTTACCAACCGCCAGCTTCTGCTGAATGCGGCGTTGGTAGTGGCGGCTTGCAATTTTCTCATCATGTGGACCGATTCGGTTCCCGTGATGTGTATTCTCGCCTACATCGCAGGTTTCTTCAAACTCTGCGGCACCTTCGAGTGTATGAGTACCATCCAGCTATGGATGACCTCCAAGCGCGATTTTACCATCTTCTTCCCCCTGCTCTACTGCATCGTGCTGGGAAATATGTTCCTCTCGCCTTGGGTTACCGAACACCTTATTTATATATATCAGGATTGGCGCATCATCAACTGGACGATGACAGGCGCCCTGCTGCTGGTAGCACTCATCGTATATGTCACCACCCACGACTTCCGCTTCATGAAGCCCCTGCCCTTCATCAGCCTCGATTATCTAGGGTGCATTCTCTGGTCGGCATGGATGCTGGAGTTCATCTTCTTCTTCACCTACGGCGAGCATTACAACTGGCTCGATTCGAAGATTATGCAGATGGATGTAGTACTCTTTATTTTTACAGGATATTTCTGCATCCAGCGCATGCTTCACATCCGTCACCCTTACATCGCCCCAGCAGCATGGAAGTATAAACGGCTCATCCCGCTACTCATCCTCTTCGCCTTCGTAGAGTTCATGGGCAGTACGCCAAAGGTGCTGCAGACTGCCTTTACGGGCGGCATGCTTCATTTCGGCACGTTTACCACAAATGTGCTCAACTTCGTAGAATGGGTTGGGGCCATCGCCGGATGCCTCTTCTGCCTGTTCTGGTGCAAGGTGCTCCATCAGAAATATACCCGACTGCTCACGATAGGCGTGGCAACGATGGTATGTTATCCCGTAATGATGTATTTCCTCATCGATCCGGGACTCAACATCGAGGCACTCTATCTGCCCATCTTCCTCAGAAGCATCGGCAACGCCATCTTCTTCTGCATGTTGACCATCTATCTGGAAGAGCTGATGCCGTTTGAGCATTTCTTCATGGGACTGACGATGGCAGGCATCATCCGCAACGGCCCTGTTTCGGCGATATGCTCCGGACTCTACAGCTACGGACTCCGCCATCAGATGGCAGAAAACATGTCGCGCGGACTGCCTTATGATGCCGGCAACCTGCTGATGATCAGCATCCGCGAGCTCTACGGACTAACCTGTCTCATCGGCATCGGCGTGCTCATCATCTTCCTGCTCTGGGACATTCAGCCTATCCGCAGCACCCTGAAGAAGATGCCTGCCTGGAACTTTGTGGGAAGAAAAATGAAGAAAAATCTTGCATAATACAGAGATTTATGCTAACTTTGCAAACAAAAAAAGTTAGCAACATGACAAAGAAAGGTAAACATACTGTATTATTCATCTGCCTGGGCAACATCTGCCGCTCTCCGGCAGCCGAGGGAATCATGAAGAGTCTTGTAGAAAAAGCAGGACTTCAGGATGAGTTTGAAATCGATTCTGCGGGCATCGGGGGCTGGCACATAGGTCAGTTGCCCGACAGCCGCATGCGCAAATGTGGCGCCGAGCATGGCTACAATTTCAACAGCCATGCCCGCCAGTTCCAGAAGTCAGACTTCGCCCGTTTCGAAACCATCGTGGTAATGGACAACGAAAACTACCGTGCCATTACCTCCATGGCTTCTTCAGAGTCTGATAGGAAGAAAGTAGTGCGCATGGCCGATTTTCTGACCCATCATCGCGAATACGCCACAGTTCCCGATCCGTATTATGGCGACTATAGCGACTTCGAGCTCGTCATCACGCTTCTCGAAGATGCCTGCCAGGAATTACTGGACAGCATTATCGGGGAAGGGTAAAAACAGATAAAACAAAAAGGGATGAATCATCAAAATATCAGATTGATGACTCATCCCTTTTTTTCAATTTAAAATATTTATACCGTAATCTCGCCCGAGCCATAGCAACGATGATGATGCTCATCATAAACTACGCAGAACTGGCCGGGAGCCACACCATGAATCGCCTCTTCTGAATGAATCATCCAGCGGCCGTCTTCCAGTTTTTCTATCGTAGCAGGATGATACTCCGGCGTATGACGAATCTTGAAAGTTACCTTCTGCATAGCTACCTCGCGCGTAAGAAAATGGAAATCGTGGAGAGGAAAATCCTTCTTGTATGCCGACTGCGGATCATAACCATGACTCACATATAGGATGTTGTTCTCTACATCCTTCTTAATCACAAACCAGGGACCGCCGCCAAAGCCCAAGCCCTTGCGCTGGCCGATGGTATGAAACCACAAACCCTTGTGCTCGCCTATGCGCTTGCCCGTCTCCATCTCTATGACATCGCCCGGCTTTTCGCCCAGATAACGGCGGATATAATCATTATAATTAATCTGTCCCAGGAAGCAGATTCCCTGGCTGTCCTTGCGCTTGGCATTTATCAGATGCTCCTCTTCGGCTATCTCGCGAACCTCATTCTTGATATGATGGCCGATAGGGAAAATCGCTTTTTTCAATTGCCAGCTCTCTATCTGAGCCAGGAAATCGGTCTGGTCTTTCACAGGATCAGGACTCGTGACAAGCCATTTGTCGCCATTTTCATCCGTTTCGGTCTGCGCATAATGCCCCGTGGCGATGAGGTCGTAGTTGTGACCCATCTTCTCATCGAAGGCGCCAAACTTAATCAGGCGGTTGCACATCACGTCCGGATTAGGCGTAAAACCAGCCTTCACCTTCTCCATCGTATAACGGGTTACCTCGTTCCAATATTCATGATGGCAGTCAACCACTTGCAGCTTGCACCCATACTTCCTAGCCACAGCCGTAGCCATCTCCAGGTCCTCCTCCGAAGAGCAGTCCCACTCCTCTTTCTCCTCAGGACCAATCTTGATGTAGAAGCAATCAGGATGCAGACCCAGCTGGGCAAACTCCCAAACCACAACCGAACTGTCGACGCCCCCCGAAAGGAGCACGGCAATTCTCTTATCCTTTATTTCATCAATATTCAGCATATTCTTTCCAGTTTATAATAATCCGGTTGCAAAATTACGAAAAAAAACTGATATAATGAGCATAGAAAGGGCTAGAAATGCATGAGAAAGAAAAAAGAAAAGCCCGCAAAGCCTATTTTCGTTATAGAAAACACTTATAGCCGCATTCGCAGCTTTTAAATATAAAACGAGTTTTGCTTTCGTTTTTATCTATACCTTTGCAATCGATTTCAGAAATCGATAAGAAAGAATGTTTTTGAAAATTCAGTATTTACATTAATAGATAAAGAAAAATGGAGATTTTAAAAAATCTATTTTATGGCTTCCCAGACCTTTGGGGAGGCGGAGTAGCCCACTCTGTGATGATTCTTTCGCTGGTCATCGCCTTGGGTTTGTGTTTAGGTAAGCTCAGAGTAAAAGGTGTTTCTCTGGGCTTGGCTTGGATTCTGTTCATCGGTCTTATCTTTGGACATTTCTCTCTCAATCTTGACGAGCATCTGCTCCACTTCCTCAAGGAATTTGGCTTGATCCTCTTTGTCTACTCTATCGGTCTGGAGGTAGGTCCGGGCTTCTTCGCTTCGTTCAAGAACGGCGGCAAGAGTCTCAACCTTCTCAGCATGATTGTTGTGGCCCTGAGTATCATTACTACCTTAGTCATCTTCTCATTTTCGGGAACATCCATCACCTCTATGGCAGGTATCCTTTCGGGTGCTGTAACCAACACTCCTGGACTGGGTGCAGCCCAGCAGGCATTCAGCGACCTGCGCCACATCGACGCCCCATCCATCGCAGCCGGCTATGCCATCGCCTATCCTATGGGTGTGCTCGGCGTTATCCTCAGCTTCATTATATTAAGGTTCGCGCTACGCGTAGACAAGCAGAAGGAAGAGGATGAAGCTAAGCGAGGCAAGGGACATCTTGAGGCGATGACCCTGAACACCTTTGCCGTAAAGGTTTCTAACCAGATGGTTTTCAAAGATACCGTCAAGCAGATTCGCTATCTGCTGAAACGCGACTTCATGGTTTCTAAGATTATCCGTAATAACGGCGAACGCCAGGACGAGGTGGTTAACGGACAGACCATGATAGAAGAGGGCGACATTCTGCAGATTGTGGCTCATCCTACCGTAGAAGAACCTATCATCGCCCTGCTCGGCGAGAAGGTTGACGTAAAGGATGAGGAATTCAGCAGCGAGCTCATCAACCGCCGAATTCTGATTACCAAACCGGGTATCAACGGAAAGAGCATCAGCCAGTTGCAGATTAGAAGCAACCTTGGCGCCAACATTACCCGCGTAAACAGAAATGGTGTAGACCTCATTGCAACCCCAGACCTGAAACTCCAGTTGGGCGACCGCGTAACCGTAGTGGGCAAGGAGCTCGCCATCGCTCATACCGAGAAGGTGCTGGGTAACCAGATGAAGCGTCTGAACTACCCTAACCTCATCCCAATCTTCCTGGGCATCATGCTGGGTTGTATCGTAGCAAACATTCCGTTCTTCATCCCAGGCATCAACGAGAATCTGCGTCTCGGACTTACCGGCGGCCCTCTGGTAGTAGCCATTCTGATAGGTTATTTCGGACCGAAATACAACCTCGTTACCTACAATACCATTTCAGCCAACCTGATGCTTCGCGAAATCGGAATCTGCATCTTCCTGGCTTGCGTGGGTCTCGGCACAGGCGAACAGTTTATCCAGACCGTAGCATCAGAAAGCGGACTGACCTGGATACTCTACGGCATCGCCATCACCATGATACCAATCATCCTGGGCGGCATCATCGGCAAGCTCGTGTTCCACATCAATTATTATACATTACTCGGCGTATTGGCAGGTGCCAACACCAACCCTTCTGCCCTGGCTTACGTGCGTGAGCAGACTTCGGCAGATGCGCCAACAGTAGGCTATGCGAATGTATATCCGTTCGCCATGTTCCTCAGAATCGTAACCATTCAGATTATTATTTTTGTATTCGGATAAACATATATGACAGAAAAAGAATTGAAAACCTGCGCTTGCGGAGAGGATAACTGCAACTGCAAGGAAATAGCAGAATCAGAACTCAGAAGAAAACTCGACTTATTATTACGTACCGGTAGCATTCTCATGGAGAGTGCTGCCGACACATCCCGCATCATGCGAACCATGAAGCGTGCAGCTGCTTTCCTCGGTCTTGACGAGC